>OLRC01000050.1_pt1 | contig 78193 bp, 68 predicted proteins | sample 1672081 | NCBI WGS metagenome assembly OLRC01 (sample SAMEA3136643, study PRJEB25190) | human gut metagenome | biome: human gut; feature: human-associated habitat; material: faeces | place: Austria | collected 2013
TGCGTTCGTACAATTCACAATTCTGCTTTAAGGCGGACTTCCCGAATTTGGAAGGTCCGCCTTTTTGCGTCAAAAAAAGGAGATTTGTATGCTTCATCTAAAGAACGGGTATTTGTAGCCGCCCATGTTTCCGGGTTGGCAAGATAGTTTTTGTATCCTGCATCCGTGATGTCATATTTCTCCATAATACCCTGTGCAACGCAGTCAATAGGTTCATCGAAGACGAATTCACGGATTGCAAAATTTGCGGCAAGGTCGATTTGTTTGCTGTTCAGAACCTTGCCGGGATTCGGTTCAACAATAGTGCGCAGATAGTTACCCCAGATGGTAGCAACATGCTCCTTGTCAATTGGGTCAGCATCTATGTCGAAAGCAACTTTCAGCTTATCGCTATCGGAATAGAGCTTTTCTCCATCAACGCAGTAGGCAACAAACTTATAGTCGGACCGTGCGTCAAAATCTGGCTCAGCATCGGCTTCTTCACCAAGAGAACGCATCATGTAGATGGCATAAACGCTGTGTGCGCCTGTTGCAATTAGAACTTTCAACAGACGGCAATAGCAATCAATGATGTTGCCGTTATAATCCGTAGTTTTGATGATGCCCTCTGCCGTTATAACTTCCGGCTGAGCCAGAAAGCGGTGAAAGACATCGGCTTCTAAGCGGTTCATAGAATCACTCCTAAATTTTTATTATCTATTATCTATTGTCTGCAATTCGCAAGTTTCTGCAACAAAAAATAGCAAAATAGCTGCCTTCTTTTTGCGGAAAGCAGCTATATATGGTTATTCGGATTTGTTCATTGTATTAGCAAGAATGTCGGGCATTTGAGATAGACCGGTCAGAATGAAAGGCTTTGGCTCATAGTGCCTGCCATCAACATACTTGTCATAGAGTTTCCTGCACTCTTCATCGGAAAGGTGCAAATCATTGCTTTCCTTTTGCTTTGCCATGGTTTACACTTCCTTCAAAATAGAATGTTGCCCATATAATACGGGTATACCGTTCATCCAAAAGTAGATGGTCCAGCAATGGCGTTTGCGGTTGCTCAGAGGTGCTATATGGCTACTGAAGAGGCTGCTCATATTGCCTGCACCTCCCCGTCATCATAATAGTCCTCAATGTAGACGCGACCGGCAGTGTCCTGAACGACAGACGGGAATCGTACCTTGTTGCCTTCACGAGTTAAGAGCATAGCAGCGTAATCGGCGATAGGACCGACAATGCTCATGTTGAACTCCTGCTCATCATTCTCGGTCAAGACCCGGCACATCTTTGTCACAGCAGTGTAGATGTCATCATTGCGCTGAAGCTGTGCATCCGAAAGTTCCACTTCTTTATCGAGCGAAGGACCATCCGGAATGGGCGTAGAATCTTCCGTCCAGCGACCATCGTAGGATTCACCCACATGGTAGCCTTCCTTATCGTATTCCTCTACCCGGACGCGATGGTTGTTCTGCCAGACACGCTCGATGATGCCATCTTCGGAAATAGAAAGCGTCACCTGTTCGCCGTAACTGTTGATGCCCATATAGGACGTATGAGACTTACCAAATTCCTCAATCAGTTTGCGGCGGGATTCGATGCCGTCAAAGTGGGCAGCAAGCTCGTTGAGGCGGTCGTTATCAGACTGTGCTTCTTCATCGGTCAAGTCCATGAGGCAGCCGATTTTGCCACAGTGCGGGCAGGCTTCGGTGTTGTTTTCCTCGTTATAGACGATTTCGGACTCGTCAAAGACTGCCATGCAGTCATTGCATCTTACTTTCATGGAAATTCCTCCCTTCTCTGTTATCGATTGCTCGTGAAGTCGACGCTGTTGCCGTAGTGAAGCCAAAGCTCGTACTGCACGGGTGTCATGCCGAAGATGCTGCGAAGCGTGCGCTTTGCAAAGCTGCCATCAGAATGATACTGAATGATATCAACATCGATACCGCTATAAGGCTGGGCGCTGCGATTGATTTTGTTTTTCTTGGACATGGTGTTTACCTCCTAAATTGGGTCCCAACAGAAAAAGCGGCAAACTCTTCGAAAAGAGTCTGCCGCCGTTGGGAACAGAAATATGAATTGTGTACGACTGTATAATTACAGCAAGTAGAATGGTATCTATCGTACAGTATCTATTGTATTCGTCTCGCACATTCCTGCAAGAGCAAAAAAGAAAAAGCCGCCCACCTGAAGGCAGACGGCAAAATGGTATTAGTCTCGATTTTTCAGCATAAACACAAGTCGAATCGAGAAATAATTGAGATTAGCAAGGCAAGGACCTGCCTCACCTTTCTCGTTGACATAGTAGAAAGTGTTCGGGTAATCCTCACAAGTTGTTCCCAACCAATAGGACGCAGGCATGATGTTATTGAAGGTATTGCCTATTCTCCGCATGATTCTGCCGTTGGGAGATGCGCAACAAATCCAACGTTCACTTGGCAATCCAGCTCTTGCAGGACCAAAAAGCTCATTGTATGTAGGAAGACGCAGCCAGTCGTTGTTGTCGAATGGCATCATCTCTTTACGAATTTCTTCGGGAAAGAGGTTGATGACGACGCGGTTTAGATACTCCCGCATATCACTTGCATTGTATCCACCAACATTTGTCTTCTCATGGTTCATGGGAAAATGAACTTCATCAGGGTCGCAGAAAGGGTGGTTCGTACAGAACAGCATAGCACCTTTTTTGCGGCAAACTGCAGTAGCAGAGATATATTTCTGATTTGCAAGCTCAAACGAAAGTTGGTCGTTGAGACTGAACGGAATGAAATCCGTATATTGATTGACGACAGAAACGCCTTTGCTGAGATTGATTACTGAGCGGGAGATGGTGAGATTCACTTTGCCTTCACCTCGGCCTCGTACGCTTCCACAGCGGCGTAATACTCGCTCAGCTTGATTTCTGTGGCGTAGTCAGGAATCGTGCCCTTGTCAGAGTAGAATTCGGAACAATAGTAACCATAGACATTGCCGTTTCCATCATCCCAGAGACTTGTGCGCAGATGCCCAACGCCCGGAAAATCCATCCACCAAAAACGAGAGGCTTCGTATTTTTTGAGGTCAACTTTGGAAATAACCTCCTCGTGCCAGCACTGATTTTCGGTGGATTTTGCTTTGAACATGGAAAAGCCACTGCTGTTCTTGTTTTTAAGAAGCTGGCTGCGGAACTTTTCTTCTGTTTCAGGAGAAAGTTCGACTTCCAAACGCTTGCCAAGCATGATGCTATTGTTTCCTTCGCCGGGAAAATGAGCGTTAAGGAAAGCAGAAGCGAGTTCTGCAAACCGCTTTTTCTCAGCCTTCTGGATGAAATGGTTAGCATACAGCTCAGAGTCGGGGTTTACGGTAAATGCAATTTCCTTCATGGTTTCACTCCTCAATACCCAAAATCCGGCGTTCTTCAGGAGAAAGCTTTTTCAGAATTTTCTGCCGTTTTTCTTCTACGGTTTCTTCTTCGGTTGAGATGTTTACGCTGCCGAAGAAGCGACCTTCACGAACATAGACAGGACGGTCTTTCAGCACCTCTTTGAAGGTTGTAACAATACCATCCTTGTCCATATCCCAGGTGTTTGACCCAACATCAAAAGAAACTTCTACGGATTTGCGCTTTGGCGTCATATCGAGAGCGTGCGGGTTGATTCTAGGCTTTTTAGCCTTGAGTTTGGTATTATCCAAAACTTACTCCCTTTCTCGGCATAAGCCCCATCTAATGTGAAGCTCTGCCGTCAGTTTGATGTCTTTGTTCTGAGAGCCGCCTTATCAGACGGTCTCGTCCTTGCTCTTCTCGGCAGGAACCGGTGCAGGCTCGGCGCTCATATCGCCGGACAGCATCGGCACGCCCTGCTCTTCCTTTACTTCGGCGGCGGGAACATCAGGAACATTGACATCGGGAGCAGCCGGAGTCTCAACGACAGGTGCGGCGGGCTCGGCGATGGGGGTAGTCTCAGCAACAGCAGTGGTCTCGGCAGGAGCCTGAACAACAGTCTTCGTCTGCTCCTCTGCGGCAGTCTTCTCCCGGCGAGCAGCGACCTTCGCAAAATGCTCATTGCGCTTCACGCGACAATCCTTGCAGCGAGTCGGCAGCTTGTAGTTGTGAGAAGCGTACCAGTACAGCTCACGGTTCGTGAACTGCAGGGGCTTTCCGCACTCGGCACAGGTGCTCTCCAAGCCAATATTGTCCAGACCCTTCTTCACAAAGTCGCGGTGCAGACGGCGGCAGTCGGGGCAGCGGGTCGGCATAGAATAGCCGCGCTTCTCAAGGAAGTCGTGCTCACGGTTCGTGATGATGAATTCCGTACCACAGTCGACGCAGGTGCGAGTCTCAAACGCTTCGCCACCCTTCATGCGGGCTTCCTTCATTGCCTCGTCCTCCGCACGGCGCTTGGCGAAGTCCTCGCGCATACGGCACTCACGGCACAGCGTCTCCTCCTCAGAGGCCGCACTGAACGGCTTGTTGCATTTCTCGCAGGTTTTGCGGAACTTTTTCGCAGCATCTTTCATGTTGTTGGTTCTCCTTTTTGTTGTTTGTGTGTTGTTTTTTTGGTGTGGGTTTCAGTGTTATCCTCGTTTTCAGGATACACCTATTATACCACACTATTTACACTTAGTCAATATCGATTCATGGCGCGAAAAAAGCCCTGCTTTTGTGCAGGGCATACAATTTTCGTCTCAGATGGATGTCTTTTCAACCAATTCATGGTCTTTTGCAGCGAATGAGCTTTACACCTCGAAGTTCATCCGGTCCATTCGGGAATATCATATTCAGTTTATTTTCGTATACTTCTACTTGACTCACTGTTGCGGGTCTGCGTTTTCTTCCGCCGATTCTCAGTATACGGGCGCTTTGGTTTCTTCCGCAATGTAAGCACATGCAAAAAGAAACATACGTAATTCCTTTCGCACCGCATTCAACACAAGTAGCTTGCTCTTTGTCACGGTTCCATTCTTTTGTTTCTTTGCCGGTAAGAGGGTCTATTACTTTCGCGTTTCTTTTGCTTCTGCCTTTTCTCCATACGGTATGATTGCAGCTTTTGCACATACCCCATGCAGCATTATAAGTGTCATTATCAATGCAGCCACACAAAAGGCATTTTTTTGCTTTGATTTGCTTTTGGTGCTTTTCAGCGATTTGCTTTACTACATCACTGATTTTCCCATTATCTCTTGTGTCTTTCTCGTCCGCTATGCCCCAGCCATTTGCCGGGAAAAGCCGTATATATCGCTTCCATTCGGCATCTGTATAAGAACAGCCAACAGGTTTTAGCACTATCGGGAGCTTATCCGAATATATTCTTTCTGAATTTGTCGGTTTAGCCATTGTATTTTCCTCGCTCTAGTGTAGTATATTTGCCTTTCTTTGGCTCTATTATACCACAAATTTGAGGAATAAACAACTTGTTTTAGTCCGAATTCTGGTCGACAGAATCGAGCTTGCTCATCATGTGCGAAATGTATGCACAGGTATTCTCATGTACATGCTCAGACAAGATGCCTTCCGTGCCGAATGATACCTGCCATTCTCGTTCCTGGCACAGTGCGTTGAGTTTCTGCCACAGGTCTGTGTTCTGAGCGGGCTCTTGTCCCTGCCGTGAGATAAAACGGTTGCCGTCTTCCGTAACGGATTCGTTCGTAGTGAAGACAACGATTTGAGAGCCATTCGGCAGTTCAATCTCTTCCGTAACACGGCATAACTCTGCCACTTTGAGTCGTGCTGTATCGATAGGACCTGCAACTTCATAGTTGTCTTTCCACTTGTTATCCGTTGCCAGCGGGTTCACGGTAAAGCTGTGAACGCATACATTCCCGTCTTTGCCCGGCATTTTTGCGATATCCAGATAGATGATAGCTGCCATTGTCATTCTCCTTTATTTGCTGTTTTATGATTGATTTTGTTGCGTTTTTATGGTATTATAAAAATAAAGAAATCTCGATTTCCGACGATATGCAGGAGGAATTTTGATGGATAACAACATACAGAATTTGTCAAGTAATAAGGTTGATGATGTCTTTGACCTTCAAGGCTTACACAGCAAGATGAATGCCGAATCTCCGAAGGAACGGCAGGAAATGCTTTCTGCCCTTCAAGAGAAGGCTCGTCGCTATCTGCCGGAAACGGAAAGAACCGCTAAGTATTTGAACGCTTTAATAGAGTACAAGCGCCTTCAATTAGGTCTCTCTGTAGAGGAGTATGCCCCTTTGCTCGGTATGCCTGTCAGTGCTTATCAAAAAACATTCCTTCAACCAAATGTGCGATTCGGGTCCTATTATTTTTCCTATCTAGCTCAGTTTTGCTACCTTTTTGGCTATGACCTCGATGTTTCAAAGGAAGCCGCTGTGCCTCAAACTGTTGCCGACCTCTATGCGCAGGAATTTGCAGCGTTCCTTATCTCTTTAGGCCCCGATGCGTTGGATGACATTTCCGAAGCGATTGTCAACTCGAAACATATTGTTTCCAAGGTAAAGCCTACTGCCGCAAGACTTATCCTTAAAACCAAAAACACCTTTTATAATAACGAAAACCCTGTTCCCAACAAGCTCAACTACAACTCTTTCATTCCAAAAGCCGAAGACCAGTTGAAAGAGCTTCATGCGGAACAAGAAGGCTGACATCAGAACAGAACGAAAGCATCGCTGCTTCTATATGAGCGCGGTGCTTTTTTCTTTCCCATCTCTCATTATCTGCAGTTCGCAATTATCTGCAACATATTTTGGCAAATTCTTTTCGCTTTCTTTTTGCTAATATTTCGTTTTGATTTCGTTCTGGAAGCGCATTCCTGCTCTCCCCTGCCAAACAAAAAGCACCCGCAAGCCAGCCGGTTAAGCTGCTCACGGGTGCTGATTTTTATTTTCGTGACCCTTTTAGGAGTCCTTGTTGATTCAAGATGCTCCGCACATAAGCAAGGCGGCGTTTCCCGAATCCGTGTTCGTTTTGTTTGCTGGTGTTCTTAGCGGTCGCCATATCGGAATATCGTACACCATCCTTGTAGTGTTTGAGGAGATAGTCTGTGATGGTCTTGTCCTCAATCTTCATGATGGCGTTCACGATTTTCGTTTCTTCCTTCTTCGTGTAAGGATAGTTGTCGATGTCATATCGAATCCTATCCAACCCGCAAATGATGTTTACAGGCCACTTCTGTCGGAATGCGACATTCGCTTCGTGTAGCAGGCTGGGCGTTTCTACTGCTTTTTCTGGCTTTGCTTCCGTATGCCGATACAATGTCCTTTGCGCACATGCTTTGCACATGCCCTTGGCATATAGAATCGACAACTTCTTACAAGCCGGACACACCTCGATTTTTGTGTGTTTGCCTGACGAAATGACCTCATAGTCCAGCCCTTCAATGTAGGTCTTTCCGCCAATCGTCAAGGTGTTCGCATTCTTGTATTCGGGAAATTCATCTCCGCTATAAATTCCCTTTACTTCTTTGGGGAGAGCGTCTCTATCCTTTCGAAGCACATGAAATTTAGCCTTGCTCATGGTGTTTGCACCATGCTGACTTGTTATCCTGCGATAGCGTTTTCGGCAACCTCCATCGGCTTCACATCAACGAGTTTCACAGAGATGATGGTATCAAGGAGGTCCTTGGTGTTGTTGAAAATGATATTCTTCTTTTCGCCAAACGAGTCATAGAACTTCGCCATGCATCGGTTCATGTTATTGTCGTCCGCCAGCATCTGGAATCCACACTCGTTGCGGCACAGCATCGTTGTAATGATGGTACTCACGCTGCTGTAAAAATCGGTAGTCACGAATCGGAACACCGGAGGGGTCGATTTCTCGATGGTCAGATACCGTTCAAAGACCTCTCCCCCAATTTCTGTGACCATGTAAAGCTCAAACAAGCATACGAAGCGTCCGGCTTTCGGTGACGGGATGCCATGCACTCTCGTGTTCTTATGCTTGGTGGAGTCTTCCGCCTCATACATAATTGCATATTCCGTCACATTACAAGGACCGTATTTGCCAAGGTCTTTCTTTGTCTTGTGCTTGACGAGGAACCCATCAAACATCAGACGGTCAAAGACCCGCTCGTCCTTCGACTTTTGCCCATCGCCTTCGATAGTCGAGATGATTTCGTCAGAGCCTTCATACTGGAAGCCAACGACACGACCGTAGACCGCCGGGGCGTCATTTTCGCTGTCAACTTCCAGCGTCATGACAGAGCCGAACGGACAATACTCCGGTATCCGTTTCGTGGCTACATAACGTTTTTCTACCTTCTTGTCTCCCATGTCTCTGTCCCCTACACTTGTCGTGAAACCTTTAGATAGGTTGCGTCAATCAGCCAACGGCAGTCTCGTCAGCGGGGACCTCGGCATCAGCAGAAGCGTCAGCGGCAGCATCACCGGTATCCTCGGCAGGAGCCTCATCAGTCGTCTCCTCGGAGGCAGCCTCAGTGCTCTCTGCATCGGTATTCTCAGAATCGGTATCCTCAGAATCGGCAGTCGCGTCAGCATCACCACTTGCGGCTTCCTGTGCAGCAGCTTCCTCAGCAGACACAGAAGTGGAAACCAGCAGGTTGCCCTCAGCGTCAGCCTGACCGCAGTTGTACAGGTAAGCAAAAGCCGACTTCAGGTCGTCGAACTTGGACAGGTCCGGAATCTCAACGGTAGAACCGTCATCGGCGGTCTTGGAACCATCGAAATGGACACCGTCATCGTCGTAGCGGACCGTAACGGTGTAGCCGTCAGCAGCCAGCGCCTCAGACATGTAGGCGGCATACGCGCTCATCGTAGTCTTCATCTGGTCTTCGCTCAGCGTGACACCGTCCGGCATCTCCGTCAGCTTGCTGTTGTCCAGAATTTCTGTAGAGGACTCACTTGTGGCGGCGCTGCTCGCACCACTCTGTGCAGAGTCATCCTTCTTGCTGCAACCGGCAAGCGCGGCACAAGCCATCACAGCAGCCACGCACAGCGCGGCACCCTTCTTCATGGTCATTTTGCTCTTCATGATATTTTCTCCTTTGTATCATTCATTTTCTTGCGTTATAGCAAAGAGATGTCCCTCGTTTGCATACACCTATTATACCACAGTATTACCACTTAGTCAATCACGATTATTCATGAAAATTCAAACAAAAAAGCACCCCGCAGGTTGCCCCACGGGGTGCTCAGCTTATTGGGTGATAGCCTTACTTATCGTAGGCGTCAGACCAATTACTGCTTATCTTCCTTGGATTCGTCCTCGGATTTCTCCTCAGGCTTATCCTCGGTCTTTTCGGCAGCTTCCTCTTTCTTGCCGCCCTTCTTCTTGACGATGACGACAGCGCCAACGGCAATCAGAGCAACGACGACAATAACGGGGATAACGATGTTAGCGCTCAGACCAACACCGGTGGGAGCCTGTGCCGCAACAATCAGTTTCGGAGCGGGCTTCTCCTCAGCAGGTGCGGGAGTAGCGGTAGCGCGAGGAGTCTCAGGAGCCGGAGGATTCTCCAGCTTGACAGACATAACGCGGACATCGCCATAGTTGCCAGCCTTATCGACGGTACGGGTCACGATGTAACCGGTCCAGTCGGGGCTCAGGTTGAAGGAAACATAACCGTTGTCCTTGCTGATGTTCTTCACATCGACAGTCTCAAACTTGGACTCATCGAAGGTGTAGTTGCCCTCAGTATCCTTGACAATGTTCGTGCCATTGACCTTGTAATACTGAATCTTGGCAACACCAGAGTTGTACTCGCCGTCCAGCTTGGAGATGGCGGGGACAGAAGCCTTGACCTCAACGACGGACTGCTTCTCGGTCTTGTCCTTGGTGGGCTTGCCGTGAGCAACACGCTGAGTCTCAGCCTCGGACTTATCCACCGTCTCATCCTTCTTGGATTCATCAGTGGTCTCGTCCTTCTTCTCGGTCTCGTCCTTCTTGTCAGCGTCATCCTTCTTCTCGGTATCGTCGGTCTTCTTGTCGTCTTCCTTGACGGGAGCCTTGCCGATTTCTTCGCCGGTGATGAAGATGTTGATAGCAGTCTCAAACTTGGTGAACTTCTCGTTCATCAGGTCGGTCTTGGTAGCAGCATCCACAGCATTCACGGTGAAAGCGGAAACGGTTACAGGAACAACGGTATCGATGGAGGAGGTTACAGTGCCAACGCTGGTGATTGCACCGGTAGTGAGGTCAATCAGATAGAAGTCCGAAGTAACCTTCGTGCCGTTATCAGAAATGACCATCTTCTCAGCCCAATCAGCATCGGTCAGAGAATCACTGGTGCCGATGGCGTAGCCTTCGGGAGCAGCAACCTCAACCACAGAGTTGAAGTACAGCTTAGACAGGTCATCGCCAAAGTTCTTGGTAACCTCAACGTTCTTGCCGGTCTTCTCATCGAACACAGTGCCGGTGATAGTGATGGGCTCCTTAACGTCATCAAGCTTCAGACGCTTGACTTCGAGGTCGCCGGTAGCGGGCAGATAATTGTAGTTGTCGTAAGAACCGCCAACATACTTGAAGGCGTCCTTCGTCAGACCCACATTGCCGAAGATGCCATCCACACTGGAAGCAACGATGAGCTCGAAGGCAGGCAGCTTCACGGTCTCGACAGACTCGTCGAAAGCATAGCCGCTGGTCTTGACTTCGGGAATAACCGTCTTGGTGCCATACAGCTTAGTGGATGGGTTCGGGTCGAGGGTCACAGTCAGGTCTTTACGAGCGATAACGAACTGACCATCAGCCTCGTTCTTATCGGCATCGACAACCTTGATGGTGACTGCGTAGTTCTGCTCAACAGCAGCATCGTAGTCGGAAGAAACGGTGTAGGTGTAAGTACCAGCGTTCTTGACATTCTCAGTCTTGAACTGGCTGTCGCTCTCCACGCCGTCATCGCCGCTTGCGATGTCAGGAGTCAGTGTTGCCTTTGCATCAGCAGTCAAGGGAGCAGTCTGTGCATTGTCGGTGGTCTTGTCGTTCTCGAAAGGAGTATAAACAAGCGCCATCTTCAGGCCCAGAGAATCGGGCTTAACAGCAGCGCCGTGCGTGCCATCGCCGTTGGTGGCAACAGCGTTGACGGTGAAGTCGGGGTTGGTGGTGTCGCCGTAAACGATATCCTTCGGCTCGGTGACAGTGACTTCGACCAAACGCTCGCCAATGGTGTAAACGCCATTGACAATCGTAATCAGGTAGTCATCGTTGTCGTAAGAACCGACCATATCGTAAGCGCCGTAGTCCTTCACGGACTCGGGCACGCTCTCGGCAACCAGAGATGCAGCGCCATCAGCAGACTTCATAGAAATCTCTTCAGCCTTTGCATTCTCAACATCCTTCTTGGTGATGCTGATGACAGCCTTCAGGTCGTCGCCATTCACAATGGTCTTCTTATCGGCATCGCCAGTGTAGGTCAGAGTGTTGCTCAGCTCAGCCATATCGTTACCGTAGACAGAACCGACAGTACCGATGGTCCAAGTCAGAGGACGCTGAGTGACCGTGTAAGTGCCGTTCATAGCAGTTACCAGATAATCCTGATAAGAAGCCTGACCGACGCGGTGAGCCAGACCGGAGAAGGAAGGAACGATGTCATAGCCTCCGACATGGCTTGCAGAAGTGACGAGACACAGGTTCGTGCCTTCCAGAATATCACCATTGACCAGGGCTGCCTTGGCAGTGTCACCAGTGTATTCCAGAATGTTCACGGTGCCGTAATCGGACCAATCCTCAACAGCAACATCATCGCCGTAGATAGAGGTCTGAGGCTTAGCCGTGACCGTGATGGGACGCTTGTTGATGGTAAAGTCAGCAGCGGAGTAAACGAAGATGTAGTTGTTGGCAGCGACATTCTCAACGCCAGCGGGAACGACCTTGCCGACACCGGTATGAGAGGCAACCGTAGCGGGAGCGCCCTCAGCATCAGTGAAGTTGAAGGTCAGGTTAGCGTTGCTCAGAACGCCGGTGTTATCGGGAGTCGTGTTGCCCTTAACAGGCTTCGTGACAAAGCCGTCGATAATCAGGTCATCGCCGGAGAGAACCGGGTTCTCATCGCCGTAAATCTTGCTCTGGGGAGCCAGAGTAACATGCAGCGTGGCAGGCGTGATTTCGAAGTCATTGTTCACACGAGTGATGTTGAAGTTGTCATCAGTGCCCTCGATAATCATCGGGTGCATACCGACATCCTCACCTGCGCTCGTGCCAGCATCGGGACGGACAACCTTCAGACCAGACAGGTCACCGGCATCCTCGCTCACATAGTAGGAGCCGTCACCGGTAGCAGTCCAAGTCAGTTCGGGGTCAGCCTCGCCGTAGACCTTCTTCTGACCAGCATCGACAACCACGATAACATCGCGCTTATCGACATGCAGAGAACCATCGACGAAGACAATCGGGTCGTAGTTCTTCGCACCCTTGTTGGTCAAGCCGCTCATGGTGATAGTGTAATCACCAGCATCGGGACGTGCAGGAATCTCAGACAGAGAACCATCCGCATTCTTGATGTTGTACACAGCAGCACCTGCGAAAGCAGAAGCAACCGTGTCGTTGTTCTTCAGACCGGTAACAGTGTAGCCGAAGGTCGGGACAGTGCCGCCGTAGGTCATGTTGTAACCACCGGCAACCGTGAAGGTGACCTGCACGGGCTTGATGGTCAGGGTAGCAACTTCCAGAGCCTCAGGCTCGGTGGTGGAGGAACCGACATTCACAGATGTGCCGGAACCGGTCACGATGGTGATTTCGTAGTTGCCATACTTGTTGTACAGCGTAGAGCTGATGGGATACTCGCCGACATCCTCACCCGCCTTACGGGTCAGGCTGCCACTCAGAGCGCCGGTGGTCAGTTCCAAGGTGTTCTTCTTCAGGCCATCATTGGAGATGTTGCCGGAAATCTCATCGTAGGTGAACGCAGGGTCAACATCACCGTAATCCTTCTCGTAGTTCTTGAAGGTCAGGGTGATGGGACGAGCGGTGATGGTGATAGTAGAATCAATCACCGTCAGGTCGTAGTTAGCGGGCTGTGCGTAGATGGCTTTCAGAGCATAAGAGCCAACGCTGGCGGATGCAGAAGTTGCTCCGGAGGTCAGGGTAATGCCCTTCAGAATCTTTGCCTTTTCAGCTTCCTGCTCAGGAGTTGCGTCCAGCAGACCGGTGCCGCCCTTGATGTAATCCTTCACATTCATAGAAGTGATGGTCTCACCGTAGGTCTTCTCGGTCTCAAGCAGGTTGATAACGGCAGTGCGCTTATTGATGGTGAAGCGGACGTCATTGGTGAAGCTGATGCGATAGTTCTTCGCCATCGGCTGCTCAAAGATGTCACCGCTGTAAATCGGATAAGTGCCAGCGTTCTCGCCTGCTTCACGGCTCAGACGAGCCTGTGCGAAGTCAGCTTTGGGCTCTGCGAAGCTGGTGGTGTTGTAGTCAAAGATAACATAGGTGTCATTGACTGCAAAGCTGGGGTCAGTCTCACCGTAGGTCTTGGACAGACCATAGCGGGGAGTGATGGTCAGAGGCATCTGATGGACAATCAGCATGTTCTTACCATCGGGCTCAGACAGCTTAACGCTGTTCGTGGGCTGGTTATCCAGACGGAAGGTCAGGTTGTAAGAGCCTGCATCGTACAGACCGGAAGCGTTCGCAGTAGCCTCAACGGCGATACGAACAACGCCCAGAGAAACATCCTTGCCGTCCATCTTGATGTTGACGGTTTCGCCATCGTGGTAAATCTGAGTACCATCGGAGGTGTTCACATTGACGGAAACTTCCTTGGCGATGGTGTCGGGCTTCTTCTCACCGTAGGTAGTCTGCAGGGCGTTGAAGGTAACAGAGACATCAGCCTCGGTGACTTGGAACGTAGCCTGCGGAGCAATCGTTACGATGTAGTTGGGGTTCTCATCATAGGAGATGGTAGCCTCATAGTTGCCGACAACCGTGGTGGGGTCTTCCCACTTGGTCAGGTCGATGTGGATGTTCAGCGGGCTGCCCTGCGGGTCAACCACATTGATAGCCTGAGAGCCGGTCTCGTCATACAGCGCATAGCTGGGGGTGTTCTTACCGGCAACGCCGTACTTACGGACGCTGTTGGTAGTACCCTTGATGGTGACAGGTAGTGCGTTGATAGTCAGCGTGCCGCTCGTACCATCGCTGTAGGTGCCGGTATAAACGATGTTGTAATTGGGGCTGGTGTAACCGGAAACAACGATGGGATAGGTGCCGACACCGGTCAGCTTACCAACGGTATTGTCAACGCCATACTTGATGGTGACAGTGCCGCCCAGAGAAGCAACGGTATCATGGATGCCGATTTCGTCGTTGCTTGCGAAGTTCTTGTATTCCAGTGCGCCGGCGATGTCAGCATCGCTGGGATTCTCGGAACCATACAGACGCTCACGGTTCGGAACGGTGATGGTCAGAGTGCGCTTGGTGATGGTGTACTTGTCGGGAGCGTTGAAGGTAATGTCGTAGTTCTTAGCAATCTCTGCATTCTGGAACTGTGCATCACTGTAAGCGTAAGAGCCGACAGTCTCGCCGACCTCACGGGTCACAACGCAGCCAGCAAAGTCGGAGCCAACGCGACCGCCCTTGCCGTTGACGGGGTCGAGGGTGAAAGCAACGCCGCCCTTGGCATCGCTGTCGCCGTAGACCTTCGTCTGACCACCCATCACATTGATGGCGATGGGGCGCTTGGTGACGGTCAGCTTGCTGTCAACAAAGCGAACGAGGTAGTTGTCGTAACGGTCATAGTTCTTGCCATCGGCATTGGGGTCCCAGTCAGAAGACCAACGCTCCTGAGAAGCGCCCTGAACGCTTGCGGTAACATTGTACTCGCCGACATCGGCAGTAGTGGGAGTGCCACTATTACCGGCAGCATCGACCATCGTGAAGTTCAGTTTAGCATCAGTCAGACCAATGCTATCCTGAGTATCGTTCCACTTGAAACCGTCGATGGACTCAATCTTGCCGTTGCGAGCAGCACCATACATAGCAGACAGGTTGCTCAGCGTGACAGTCAGCATCGCGGGATGGATAATGTACTTGCTGTTGATGACTTTGACATCATAGTAAGCAGTACATGCGGGCGGAACCTCAACAGACATCGGATACTCGCCAACATTCTTGTTGTCGGGGTCCTGACGGCTGGTGGTCAGAACCATCGCAACCAACTGGTTCACACCATCATCAGCGGTGATGGTGTTGCCGGGAACGATGCGCTTCTCGGAAGAAACTGCCTGAGCAGCACCGTTGTAAGAAACCGCATCAAAGGTGATGGTAGAAGACTTGCTCTTCTCAGACTCACCGTAGATGGCATCAATCTGGTCGTTGGTGATGGTTACATTACGCTTGGTGATTTCAAATGTCGCGGTCGCAAGCTGGATGTTATAACCGTTGATGGGTGCATCCGTCTGGATGTTGCCAATCGTGACAGTGTAGCCACCGGGAGCGGAAGTGATGCTGGGCAGAACCACGGTAGGCTCACCGCTCAAGCCGAGCATCTCTTTCAGAGCAACAGCGTTAGACTTGTGCTCGTTGTTGGTCTTGTACTCGAAGTTGGTCTTATCAGCATCGGACCAGCCGGTGATAACGAAGTCAACTGCGGGGTTCACCTGACCATACTGACGAGTGGCCTTTGCGCCAGTCGTGGTAACACCGTCATTGCCCTTGAAGACGAAGACAGGAGTCAGCGTCAGAGTGCGTTCAGAAACTACAACGTAAACATCACCGGTGTTCGCCTGAATATCGACATTGTAGTTGGTATTGCTCTTAGCAGAGGAACCAAGGATGATTTTGTAAGAACCTGTGGTGTCCTTATCAAAGTTTTCCGTGGTCAGAACATCAGCCGGGAGCAGGTCGCCGTCAACCAGACCACCGTTGGTATCCATAACGGTGTAGTTAATCTGGCTGATGGTATTGCCCTTCGTCACATAAGTGGTATGAGGGACAATGTAAATCTGGCGCTTGTTGATGGTCACGCCTGCATCGTTGCGGATATTCTTGGAAGAATCCAAGTTGGAACCGTCGATGATGGTGTAGTTCAGACCGTTCACCGTAACGCTCACAGCACCGGTGTCCACATAGGTCGGATAAGTACCGGCATTGCAGTGGACATCCGTGGGGTTCTGGCCATCGCCATCGGCAGGAGCGTACAGGATGAAGCTCAGACCGTCAATAGCAGCCTGAATATCCTTCTCGATTTCCTGAGTGGAACGGGAATCAGAGGTGCTGTACTCGACCGTCAGACCGTTGGACTTGAAAGAGTCACCATAGGTGTAAGTGACGGTCTGGGGCAGGATACGGATGACATTGTCCTGACCACCTATCTTGGTGTACTGGATGCTGGTGCCTGCAGCAATCTGCTTACCGGTCTCGGCAGCAGTGATTGCCTGAAAGTTGCCAACAACCGTAGTAGCACCGCCGCCATCAAACGCGCTGACACCGCTGTTGTCGACGGGGTTTTCCTGGCGGTCACAAACCTGCATATACAGGTCAGACATGTCAAGGTATGCACTCATAACGGGGTCAGCAACCTGCTCATCCTCGCTCAGAGAATAATACATATCCTCGACGGGTTCCCAGTTGTATACAGCGTCCAGCTCTTCAGAGCGGCGTGTAACCATTGCATCGAGAACCGCGTTCTCCTTGTCAGCCTGCCATGCCTTGCTGGCGAGACCAAAATTGTTTGCAGCGGTCAGGATTTCATCTTTGCGGCTTACAATGGCGTTAGCCGCATCAATAAACGCCTGTGCTGCTTCGCTGATAGTGCTGCTCGGTGCAGCGGTGCTGTCAGAATTTTCATCTGCACTGGGAGCTGCCGTCTTATCAACGACAGCCGTGTTTGAATCGGCGCTTGCCGTGCTTGTAGCCTCGGAAGCATTCTCAGCCGGAGCCTTATTGTCGCTTGACGCGGCATTGGAACTGGCAGCAGAATCGCTTGCGGGCGCAGTGGTTGTAGCGGAAGAGCTGACGGTAGAAGCCGCATCGGGTGCCGTCTCCTTGGGAGCTTCCTCACTCTGGGTGATTCCGCTTCCCGCACTCTCAGCAGCGTATGCTGCTACGGGTGCAAACTGAGACAGGCACATAGCGACGGCCACAATCGCACTCAAAAACCGCTTACGGGGTTTCTGCATGATAGTGTCCTCCTATACTATGCGAGTTTTTCTGCGATATCCGCAGACGGATTTATATACACTCTTGTCCGCTCGTAAGTGTGCAGCCTCATTTGCAAAGCAAGAAGTATACCAAAAAATTACGGGCGCTGTTTTTAGCGCTTTATACCACGCTTTTCAGCAAAGTCAATGCGTTTTATATCGCATAAAAACACCACCCACGAGTTCTTCTCTATGTAGTCAACATATTCAAAATCGAGGGTGGTCGGTTTACGTGGTTTTGGAAATATGGATATTTGCAAAATTAGGTGATTTTTTATTCGAAAATAGGTGGTCGCCTAAATTAAGCCTTAAAATGAGGCAACAAATTTTTTATGTTTGTTGCCTTACGGTAAGTCACTCTTACAAAATGTAAGAGGTAGTGTTCCCCTTGGCTGGGTAGTGGCTAAGTAGTGTTGGCAAGCTGGGGAAACCTGCAAGTACAACCACTATCCTGATGGGCGAGTCGTCCATCTGCCTGTGATACTTGTGAAATAGGGTGCTTTACACAACCCTTTTTTCGCAAATACCCGGAATTCATGTGAATAGAGCATGAATATCGTATCTTTTATGGTACTCACTTCGCACAAACGGTCAACAGCGTTCTATATAAAAAATCTGTTCGTTATTGGCGGATAAACATTGGATTTTGTATTCGTTTTCTGTTGTGTTGTGACGGAAGAAAATTCCCGTTTTCTCTGCCTTGTTTTTGGAAAATGACACAAAAAAAGAGCAGCAGCTCTTTCAAGCTACTGCTCTTTTCTGTCACCGCTTATTCAGCGGATTCGTTATTGTGTTTGTCTTCGTCGTTATCCGTGTCCTTCTTGCGCTTGTGGTTTACAACCACCAGAGCAATCAGTCCGACACCGACGACCGCTGCCAGTCCAGCGATACCTTGCACAAATCCAATACCGGTCTTCTTGTTTCCAGTGATGATGGAGACAATACCCTGAATCGGGTTCGTCGGCTTCTCAGAAGGAACAGGAGTCGGAGTAGGATTGGTCGGGTTGCTGGGAGTCGGAGTGGGTTTCGGCTCGTCAGGAGTGACGGGCGTAGAGGGCTTCACAACGGGGACTTTGACCTCATTGGACGGCTTCTCAACATCCTCGTCAATCGGCTTGGACGGGTCTTTGCCATGTCCGGGATTCTCAGGGTCTTCGGGGTTCTGACCCGGAGCCTTAGCGACTGCCACATTGATGACATCGTGTCCGGCATCCGCGTCAACTGCGACATAAGAGTAGGTCAGCGTGAAGGATTCGCCAACAGGGATACGGTTGATGGTGAACGTTGCCGTTGCATCATCGTAGGTGTATCCGTCGCCGCTTGTAGCAACAATATGGCTTGCGCCGTTGTTGTTGTCTTTAACGGAGACATTGACGAGGTCAACCTCACCGGTATTGGTTACGACCACGCGATAGTTGATAGTCTCACCGACATTGACCTTGGTCTTATCGGCGCTCTTCACAATCGTGAGGCTCTTTTCCAGCGGGATGTCAGTTTCCGTGCCGGAACCCGGAACTTCCACATCGACCTTGTTGGACGGGATATCCGTATCAGGGTCAATCGGCTTTGTCGGGTCCTTACCCTGTCCCGGATTCTCCGGGTCTTCGGGGTTCGTACCGGGAACATGAATCGTCGCAATGTTCTCAAGAATGTTCGTGGGCACATCAGCGATACCAACGGTGTAAGCGTAGTGGACGACCACATCGCCGCCAGCAGGAATCGTGTCGATGGTGAACATGCCATTCTCGTAGTGATATCCTGCGCCTTCAACTGCGAAGATGCTTCCGGAGAAGTTGTTTTCATCAGTCAAAACAGCGTTCTGGATATCGTGGTCCTTGCCATTGTGTACCGTGACGGTGTAGGTAACAGTCTCACCCGGCTTTGCAACAGTCTTGTTTGCAGATTTCCAGATGGTGACAACACCATCATCGGGTTTCTTCACATCGACCGTGTTGGACGGGATATTGTACTGTTCGCCGTCGTGCGTGTACTTGATGGTTGCGGTGTTCTCCATGACGCTCTTATCGGTAGTCTCGACCGTATAGGTGTAGACAATATCGATAGCCTCGTCTGCATCCAGATAACCGATGGTCCAAGTGCCGTCACCATTGTAGGTGTAACGGTCAGAACCAACAGCATCGATGCTGCCGGAGAAGTTGTTGTGGTCGGAGACGGTGATGTCGTTGACGGTCTCGTCCGTGGTATTCCGCACCGTGATGGTGTAGGTCACAACGTCCGTAACCTTTGCAACATACTTGTCTGCGTCCTTCTCAACGTCAATCGGCGGAGTCGGGTCTTTCACAACAGCGGCGTTCAGGACCTGCGGAGCGTCGGAGACAGTCACCACATAGGTGAAGTGCAGCTCGATGCTCTCACCGACCTTGACGGAGCTGATGGTGTAGGTGTTATCGCCGTTGTCCTTGACGCCATCCATCGGGATGAAGTTCAGCGTGCCGGTGCCATCGAAGAAGTCCTCAATGACCACATTCTCCGCGTCAGCCTTACCCTTGTTGGAGACAGTAACAGTGTAGTTCAGCGTATCGCCGACCTTCGCCTCTGCCTTGTCAACAGACTTGGTGATTTCAATGACAGGAACCTTTGTCTCGACTTCGGAGCCCGGAACCTTCACATCGACCTTGTTAGAGGGGACATCCTCATCGGGGTCAATGGGCTTGTTCGGGTCTTTGCCGTGACCCGGATTCTCCGGGTCTTCGGGGTTGGTTCCCGGCACATGGATAGTGGCAATATTCTCAAGGATTTCGGTGGGAACATCTGCAATCTGTGCGGTGTAGGTGTAGTTGATAACCACATCTGCGCCAGCCGCAATCTTGTCGATGATGAACTCGCCATCCTTGAAGGTGTAACCTGCACCGTCAATGCCCACGATTTCGCCAGCAAAGTTGTTGGCATCCGTCAGACGAGCATTCTCGATGTCGTGGTTCTTGCCGTTGTGTACGGTCACGGTATAGGTGACAGTCTCGCCCGGCTCAACTTCCGTCTTGTCAGCTGCCTTACGGATGGTTACGACGCCATCATCGGGCTTCTCAACATCAACGGTGTTGGAGGGAATCTCATACTGTTCGCCGTCGTGTGTGTACTTGATGGTTGCGGTGTTCTCCATGACGCTCTTATCCGTCGTCTCCACCGTGTAGGTGTAAACGATGTCGAACGTCTCACCGGCATCCAGATGACCGATAGTCCAAGTGCCGTCACCATTGTAGGTGCAGCGCTCGGTGCTCTCAGCAGTGATGGCACCGGCGAAATTGTTGTGGTCAGTTACCGTGATATCGTTGACAGCTTCGTCAGTCGTATTCTTCACCGTGATGGTGTAGGTCACAACATCCGTAACCTTGGCGATATATTTATCGGCATCCTTCTCCACATCAATCGGAGGAGTCGGGTCTTTCACGATAGCCGCATTCAGAACAACAGGAGCATCGCCATCCACTACCACATATGTGAAGCGGAGCGTTACGCTCTCCCCTGCCTTAACAGTGGAAATCGTGTAGGTGTTGTTGCCGTTGTCGGTAACGCCAGCCATTGTCTCGAAGTTCAGCACGCCATTGCCATCGAAGAAGTCTTTTACGACTACATTCTGTGCATCAGCCTTGCCGCTGTTCTGGACAGTGACCGTGTAAGTCAGGGTGTCGCCAACCTTTGCGGTGGGCTTATCCACAGACTTCGTTACGGACAGTTTGGGAATATCGGTATCAACTTCGGAACCGTTCGGAACTTCCACGTCAACCTTGTTCGACGGAATCTCGGTGTCGGGGTCAAGAGGCTTTTCGGGGTCCTTGCCATGGCCCGGATTGTCGGGGTCTTCGGGGTTCGTACCCGGTACGAAGATGGTAGCGATGTTTTCAAGGATGTGCGTGGGCACGTCAGCGACTTCGACCGTGTAGGTGTAGTGGATAACCACATCACCGCCTGCGGCAATCTTGCTGATGGTGAATACGCCATTCTCGAAGGTGTAATCTGCACCGTCAACGCCTACGATTTCACCAGCAAAGTTGTTGGTATCGGTCAGACGAGCGTTCTCGATGTCGTGATTCTTTCCATTATGCACCGTGACAGTGTAGGTAACGACCTCACCCGGCTCGGCCTTCGTCTTATCGGCAGCCTTACGGATGGTGACAACACCATCGTCTGGCTTTTCAACATCAACGGGGTTAGAGGGGATGTTGTAGTCGGTGCCGTCCTTGCTGTAAATTACCTTTGCAACGTTCTCAATGACGGTGGCATCCTCAGCCTGCATCGTGTAGGTGTAGGTGATGTTGATGGTCTCGCCAGCAGCGATAGTCGGAATAGTCCATGTCTTATCGCCATTGTAAGTGTAATTTTCGGCGCTTGCGGCTTCAATGCTGCCCTTGAAGTTGTTGGTATCGACGACCTTCACATTCTCAACAGTCTCGGAGGTAGTGTTCTTCACGGAAATCGTGTAGGTCACAATCTCGTCTACCATCGCAATGTGCTTGTCGGCTCCCTTGACAATGTCGATAGGCGGCGTCTTGTCTTTGATGATAGCAGCGTTCAGAACCTGCGGAGCATCGCCCTCAACAACAACATAGCTGAAGTTGAGCGTTACGCTCTCGCCTGCCTTGACAGCGGCAATCGTGTAGGAGTTATCTCCGTTATCGGTAACGCCGTCCATCGCCTTGAAGTTGAGTACGCCATTGCCGTCGAAGAAGTCCTTGACGACCACATTCTCAGCATCAGCAGCACCGCTGTTCTTAACGGTGACGGAGTAGTTCAGAGTATCGCCGACCTTAGCCTGAGCCTTATCGACGGTCTTCGTGACGGAGAGTTCGGGAATCTTAGTATCGGTTTCGGAACCGGGGACTTCCACATCGACCTTGTTAGACGGAATATCCGTATCGGGGTCAATCGGTTTATCCGGGTCTTTGCCGTGTCCGGGATTCTCAGGGTCTTCCGGATTCGTGCCGGGCACATGCGCCGTGGCAACATTTTCCAGAATGTGAGTGGGTACATCTGCAATCTGCACCGTGTAGGTGTAGGTCAGAACAGCGTCTGCACCTGCAGCAATCTTGTCGATTACAAAGTGTCCGTCAACGAACTTGTAGCCGACACCATTCGAGCCTGTAATCGTTCCAGCAAAGTTGTTGGAATCGCTTACGACCACATTGGTGATGTCATGCGCCTTGCCGTTGTGAATCGTAACCGTGTAGGTCACGACCTCACCGGGCTCTGCAATCTTCTTGTCACCGCTCTTGACAATCGTAACTTCGCCATCCTTCGGGACAACGACTTCAACGGGGTCTGCCTTGATGACATACTCGCCGTCATCGGTCGTGTAGCGAACATCAGCTTCGTTGACCAGCGTAGAGGGGTCGGTAGTCTTCACCGTATAGGTGTAGAGAATATCGATGCTCTCACCAGCCTTGATGCTGGGGATAGTCCAAGTATGGTTGCCATTGTAGGTGTACTTGGCGTTGTCTTTAGAAGTGATTGCACCTGTAAAGTTGTTGGTATCGCTGACCAGCAGGTCGGTAACGGTCTTATCAGTCGTGTTCTTCACCGTGATGGTGTAGTTGACGACTTCATCGACCATCGCTACATGCTTGTCTGCGGTCTTCTCGATGTCAACGGGAGGAGTCGGGTCTTTCACAACAGCAGCGTTCAGGACCATCGGCGCATCTCCGGCAACGACCGTGTAAGTGAAGCGGAGCGTAATGCTCTGACCCTTCTCCACATTCGCAACCGTATAGGTGTAATCACCGTTATCCGTCACACCGTCCATCGGAACGAAGTTCAGGACACCGTTACCGTCAAAGAAATCCTTGACGACAGCGTTCTTGACTGCCTGTCCGCCAACATTCGTCAGCGTAATCGTGTAGTTCAGCGTATCGCCAACCTTGGCTTCTGCCTTATCTACACTCTTAACGATTTCGAGCTTGCCTTCCGGCACATCAACATGCGTGCCGTCACCGGGAACCTCAACATCGACCTTGTTGGAAGGAATCTCCTCGTCAGGGTCGCCGGGGTTCTTGCCGGGGACATGAGCTGTTGCAACGTTCTCAAGAATCTTGGTCGGAACATCGGCAATCTGGACTGTGTAGGTGTAGTGAACCACTGCGTCACCGCCAGCAGGAATCTTGTCAATGACAAATTCGCCGTTGATGAACTTGTAGCCAGCACCGTCAACGCCCTCAATCTTGCCCGCGAAGTTGTTCGCGTCAGTCAGACGGACATTCTTGATGTTGTAATCCTTACCGTTGTGAATCGTAACCGTGTAAGTAACGACCTCATTCGGCTCAGCCTTGGTCTTGTCGGCAGTCTTAAAGATGGTGACAACACCATCGTCAGGCTTTTCGACTTCGACGGGGTTGGACGGAATGTCGTAGTCGGAACCGTTATGGCTATAACGCACATCGGCGGTGTTCTCGATGACGGAAGCATCGTTTGCCTGCATCGTATAGGTGTAGGTAATGTCGATGGACTTGCCGGATTCGAGCGTTGCGATGGTCCATGTCTTATCACCGTTGTAGGTGTAGCCCTTGCCGTCCTTGGCTTCAATTTCGCCCTTGAAGTTGTTCGTATCGCTTACCAGCAGGTTCGTCAGCGTGTCCTTGGAATTGTTCTTCACCGTGATGGTGTATGTAACAATCTCATTGACCTTGGCGATATGCTTGTCAGCGCTCTTCACAATTTCTGCAGGCGGCTCAGGAGTTGTGATGACTGCCGCGTTCAGAACCTCAGGTGCGTCACCGTCAACTACCACATAGGTGAAGTTGAGCGTTACGCTTTCGCCAGCCTTGACGCTTGCAATCGTGTAGGTGTCATCACCGTTATCGGTGACGCCATCCATAGCCACGAAGTTCAGTGTGCCCTTGCCGTCGAAGAAGTCCTTGACCATGACATTCTCGGCATCGCCCTTACCATTGTTCTTGACAGTAATCGTGTAGTTCAGGGTATCACCGACAGCGGCTTCACTCTTGTCTACGCTCTTCGTCAGAACAAGGTCAGGAATCTTGGTTTCGGTCTCGGAACCCGGAACCTCAACATCGACAGGATTCGAAGGAATCTTCTCATCGTTATCGATAGGCTTGTTCGGGTCTTTACCGTGACCGGGGTTGTTCGGGTCTTCGGGGTTCGTTCCGGGAACATCAGCCGTAGCGATGTTTTCCAGAATCTGAGTAGGCACATCACCAATTTCAACCGTGTAGGTGTAGGTCAGAGTGACCGAAGCGCCTGCGGCAATCTCAGCGATATGGAACTCACCGTTCTCGAAGGTGTAATCTGCGCCGTCAACGCCAGTGATTTCACCAGCGAAGTTGTTGGCATCAGTTACTACAACATCGTGGACATCGAAGCCCTTATTGTTGGTAACGGTGACATTGTAGGTGACGACCTCACCCGGCTTAGCCATCTTCTTGTCAGCTTCCTTGTGGATGGAGACAGTGCCCTTATCGGGTACGACCACATCAACAGTCGGCGTATCAAGTTTCACGGTCTCGCCGTTCTCAGAGTATGTCACATCAGCCTTGTTCTCAAGGAGCTTCTCATCATTGCTCTGTACCGTGTAGGTATAGGTGATGCTGATAGTCTCCCCTGCTCCGATTTCCGGAATCGTCCAAGTATTATCGCCGTTATAGGTGTACTTGTCTGTATTGGCGGCATTGATGCTGCCAACAAAGTTATTGGTATCCTTGACAGTGACATTCGTCTTTGCCTTGGTATCGGGGTTATACACGCTGATGGTGTAGGTCACGATTTCATCGACAAATGCGAACTTCTTGTCAGCCGTCTTGGTGGGTTCGAGCGGCGGGTCAACGGGCGGTGTCGTGATGACAGCGGCGTTCAGGACCTCAGGCTCATCGCCTTCCACGATAACATAGGTGAAGCGGAGCTCCATGAATGTACCGGCAGGCAGTTTGTTGATGGTGTAAGTGCCATCACCGTTCACTACAACACCGACAGCCGGGATGTAGTTGAGTTTACCGTGTCCATCGAAGAAGTCTTCGACCAGAATATTTTTCAGTTCGCCATCGCCAATATTAGACACCTTAACGGTGTAATGCAGCATATCGCCAACAGAAGCGCTCTTCTTGTCAACAAACTTCTCGACCTTCAGCTTGCCCTCAGGCGGGTTGACAGGAATGGGAACATCATTGCCGGGAACCTTGACGGTGACCTCATTAGAGGGCTTCGTCTTCTCGTTCTCCGGGGTCTTATCCTCATCAGCGAACCAGTAATGCAGCGTAGCCACATTCTTCAGTTCGTTGTAAGTATCCTGACCCTTACCGGCATCCGTGTTCAGCACAATGTAATCATATTCTACCGTGACAGTCTTGCCAGCCGGAATAGTGCCGACCTTGATGACTGCAGAACCGGCAGAGACAGATTCCAGAGTGCCATTCTTCACATTCGTGATAACGCCGCTGAAGTTGTTCTGGTCGTGCAGCGCTGCGTCCACATAGTCGACAGTGTCATTGTTGTGCAGGGTGACGGTGTAATGCACCGTATCACCGATGTTTGCAATGCTCTTGTCAGCCTGTTTTACAACGGTGGGACCAACACGCTCAGGCGTGGGCTCTTCGGGAATGATGGGAACATCAACCTCGTTGGAGGGAATCGTTACTTTGCCGGAGTCGGTCACATAAGTCATCTCAGCGGTATTGACGAGCATATCGTTCGGGGCATCCTCGCTCATTACTGTGTAGGTGTAGACGATGTCTACGCTCTCACCAGCGCCGATAGAGGAGATGTTCCAAACCTTGTCGCCAACATAGCTCACGACATTGGTGTTCTCGGCAGGCGTGATAACGCCCGTGAAGTTGTTCGTATCCTTGACCTCAACATTCGTCTTGGTCTCGTTGGTCGTATTGGTAACGGTAATGGTGTAGGTCACAACCTCGCCGACCTTAACGACCTGTTTGTCTGCTTCCTTCTTGATTTCGGGAACATCCGGAATCTCGACAGCAGCATTGTTTACGGTGCCCTTGTCGCCTTCCTGTACGGTGTAGGTGACAGGAATCTCAACGGTCTCACCAGCCGCAATCTCTGCGATGGTGAAGGAGTGAGCCGCTGTATCGTAGGTGTACTTATCGGAGCTGACTGCGTTGATTTCGCCAACGCCATCATTGAAGTCGCGGACTACAATGTTCGTAACAGCCAGCTTACCGGTGTTCGTGGCAGAGATGGTGTAGTGGATAGTATCACCGACCATGGCACTCGACTCACGAGAGGTCTTAATGACCTTCACTTCGCCGCGTTCCGGAATCTCACCAACATGGACCGTCTCAGTGTCGGGGTCGCTCGTAACGGTCTTGCCGTCCGGGTTCTTGCCCTCTGCAACAGCCGTATTCACGATGTTGCTGCCTTCGAGGTCGATGTCCTCTGCAACCGCAGTGTAGACATAGGTGATTTCAACGGACTCGCCAGCGTTCAGCTCAGCAATCATCCACTTGCCATTGCCATCATACATCAGGTCGCCGGTGTACTCGACAGTGCCGTTGCCGTTGGATGTATCGGTAACGATAACATTCGTCAGCTTGGTATTGCCGCTGTTCTTGACGGTCAGTGTATAGGTGACGGTAGCATCATCGCCATTCAGGTCAACGAAGCTCTTATTCGCCTTCTTCTCAATGTTCAGACCATCGCGCAGCACATCGACCTTTACGGGGTCAGACGGCTCGGTGATGTCCTTGTCACCCGGAATCTCGGTATCGGGATTCTTCGGGGAATGAGCGGTAGCAACATTGATGATGGTATCGGGGTCACCATTCTGTACAATGTACAGGTAGTTCAGCGTGACGGAATCGCCAACATTCAGAACAGGGATGGTGAACAGCTTGGTTTCGGGGTTGTAGCTATATCCATCACCGGAAGCGATGATGAACATGCCCAGAGCATTGGTGTTATCGGAGACGGTGACATTCGTCATGTCGACGGTGCCGTCGTTCGTAACAGTGACCTGATACTTGACGACTTCGCCGGGATAAGCGTGGTCGCGGTCTGCAGACTTGACAATCGTCAGGTGCTTGTAGTACAGCGGTACGATTACCTCATTGGAATCGATAGGTTTCTCAGGAATAGTCGGGTCTTCGCGAGCGGGAATCGTTGCGGTAGCAATATTATCCAGCTTGCCGTTTGCGAGGTCTTCTGCAACAACCGTGTACTTGTAGGTGATGGTAACGGTCTTACCGGCACCAAGGCTGGTAATTGTCCAAGTACCGTCATCATTGACGCGGTAGCCGAAGTGGACCTGCGTGTTCTCAACGGGAGCACCCATGAAGTTGTTCTGGTCCTTTACGACCACATTCTCCAGAGTGGAGTTACCCGTATTCGTGACCTTCAACTGATAAGTGACAATGTCGCCCACAGCAGCTTCGGTCTTGTCCGCACTCTTCTCGATGGTCAGGTCCTGACGGATGATTTCGACATCAACATCGGGAGTCTTGACCAGCCAATCCTTATCAGGCTCGGTGTAGTTCGGGGTCTGAGTGCCATCGGGGTTTTCAGTGTAGCTCTCGACTACCTTCATATCGGTAATCTTAGCGTTATTTTCAAGGATGTCGTTGTTGTCCGTGCCGTGGTCAGTCGGGTCGACCGTGTAGGTGTAGCTGAACGTCACGACATTGGTATGAGTAGCATCACGCAGATGAGAAATCTCATCGATGATGAACTCGCCATTGTCGGCATCGTAGGTAACGCCGTTTGCCTGAGACAGGACAGGCGTGCCAACGAAGTTGTTCGTATCCTTCACGACCACATTATGCAGGTCATGGCTCGTAGCGTTCGTAACAGTGATGGTATAGCGAATCACTTCGTAATCCGTTGTACGCTCACGGTCAGCAGTCTTCTTGATGGAGACGCCTTCCTTGTCACGGACGGTCAGCGTGCCGTCAACATACTTGATGATGTAGTTGGTGTTGCTGCTCGTGCCATCCATCGTATTGACGATGACTGCATCACTGGGAACATTGGGGCTGGAACCGACCTCAGTCTGAGAACCGATGACGGTAACAGAATCCATCTTGTCATGGATGCCGAGCTTTTCGTTGTCGACCAGCTCCGGAGCATAGGTATAGCCGGATTCCGTCAGAGGCGTTCCGTCATAGACCTTCTCGGCAGAGTTGGCGGTGATGGTGACCACACGCGGGTCGATGAAGAAGCGACCGGGAGTAACGGTGCCAATCTCGATGTTCGGAACTTCCGTGTAGGAAGGAATAATCGGATAGCCGGGGTTCTCGGTGCGGACATTCTCACCGGGGATACGAGTTCCGTCGAGGTTCAGGGCGCGGTCAATGTAATCGCGCAGGTCCTTGCTCGGCTGGTACTCTTCATCCTTCTCGTTCGTGAGGGTGTAAGAAACTTCGAACTTATCGGGGTCGTTGTCACCGTAGGTCTTGCGGTCGTCTTCAGCCTTGATATTGATAATCAAGGGCTTGACGGTCAGCTTTCCGTCGATGTAAACGAAGTCGTAGTTCGGGTTATGGAATGTAGAATCCTTAGCGGATACAGGATACTCGCCAACAGGGCTCCACTTCTCTGCGTCAGTCTTGGTCTTCAATGCGTCCTTGCCGCCGATGTCATCGATGGTGTCGCCGCGCTTGAAGCCCGTGATGGTGACATTGGGAGTCGGGTTATCTTCGCCGAAATACTTCTCGTCGTCGATAACCGTGATAACGATAGTTGCGGGCACAATCGTCAGCGTGCCGGGAGTCGTGATGATTTCGTAGTTGCCGGACGGGTCAGTACCATCAATGGTGATGGGATACTTGCCTACCTGCTCGCCGTCATCAGTATCCGCGCCGGGACGCTTCGTGGTGATATCGAAGAAGTCTTCGTCACCGGGATTGACCAGCTCTTCGGGGTCTGTAATCGTCCAAGTCAGCGGGTCGGGGTCCTTCTCGCCGTACGGCTTCTGCTGGTCGTCAGCCTTCACATGGATAGGCTTCTTACCGATAGTCAGGTCGCCGCCAACATAGATGAACTTGTAGTTGCTGTTGTCAGCAACCAACTGCTGCTTGTCGTAGTTGATGGGATAGTTGCCAACCTTCGTCTTATTGGATACCGGGTTGCCAGCGGTGTCATTGCAGTAGAGCGTAGCAGAACCGGAGACCTTGGACTCATCGTCCTTGATGCCGGTGCCGGTCTCGTCCTTCACATCACGACCAACAAATCCGGTGATGGAATAAGTGAAGTTCGGAATCTCATCGCCATAGGTGGTGCGGTAGCCGCCGTTGACCTTGACAGTCAGCGTTGCGGGCACGATTTTCAGCGAGCCGTCAATGACGGTCACATTGTAGTTCTTGTTGTTCACATCGTACTTAGCGGAAATGAGGTAGTCTCCGTCAAAGAGGGTCGTGCCCCACTTGTCGAGAGAATCTGCAGCAGTGACATCACCGCGCACCACATTCTCGCCCTTTGTACGATAGAGCTCAAGGCTCAGCGGGCTGTTTTCGGGGTCAATCAGACCAATCACATTCCCTGCGTTATCTTCATAACGATAGGTAAATGCCGGGTCAGCCGTGCCGTAGGTCTTCACCTTGTGGTCGATGCGGACAATCAGTTCCTTCGGGTTGACCGTGATATCACCATTCACATAGCGGATAACATAGTTCTTCTCGAAGTTCGTGTTCGTCTTGACCTCAAAGGTAGAGCCGATATGTTCCTCACCGTCTTCCAGAACAACGCAATCCGGGTTCACCGTATCCTCGTTGTTGTTGCCAGCAGTTACGATGTACTTGCCAGCGTCAGACAGGTCGTAGCACAGAGTAGCGAAGCCAAGCTCACCGTTCAGAACGGTCTCCTGCGTATCGTCGCGCTTGAAGCCGGTAATATCGGCATCAAATGCGGGATTCTCTTCGCCGTAGGTCTTGGAGTAACCACCCTTCACGGTAACGACCAGCTCTGCCGGAGTAATCGTAAAGTTGCCGTTCTCCATCGTGATGATGTAGTTGGTAACGCCGTCCTTGCTGACAGGGCTGATATCGTTGGCATTGATGGCGTAAGCCTTGCCGAACGAATGCTCACCGGTCCAAACATCTTCACCGGGTTCACGAGTTACGCCAGTGCCTTCGAGGTCGCCGGGCTGGACAGGCACCTCCGCACCTTCCTTCTCGGTGAGAACGGGACCGTTTGCGTACTCGATGTAGTAGTTGCCATCATCGCCACGGACACCGTCATGAAGCGTGTACTTCAGTTCGGGGTCAGCGTCGCCGTAAACCTTGGTGTTATCCTCGGCGACAACGGAGACAGGACGAGGAATGATGGTCAGGTTGCCAGCGGTAATCGTGATGTCGTCATCATCATAGATGGTGCTGTGGACACCAGACAGGCTGATGCAACCCTTGTAAGTGCCGCTGGAGCTGGTCTGTGTATCCAGATGGGTGAAGGTAAAGGAGTTGGTGTTGATACCGGCTTCCTCTGCCGTGATTTCAACCGCTGTTCCGTTCTCGACCTTGAATACATGATAGGTGTAGTCGGTAGAGCCGTCGTAGAAGCGATTGACACGGTCGCCGTAGTAGCGGACCTTATCATCCACGGTAATCATCAGACCCTGACGCTTGACGATGAGGTCGTTTGCGTAACGGTACTCAAAGTCGTAGTTCGGGTTATCCAGTTCAAGCTGTTTCTGGTCGTTCGCTGCGAGGTTATCGATTTGACGGTCCTGCGGCGTGGAGTAGACGGGATAAGAACCGACTTCCTCACCCTCTGCACGGACCAGATTGAAGACGATGGGAACCTTATCGGGGTTCACAACAACGCTTGCATCCGTGATACGGCTGCCTGCGCCGAGCTTCTGCTGTCCGGAGATGGAGTTGTGAGTAATCATATCTGTCAGGGTGAAGTCCTGAACCTTATCCTTGTCGCCGAGTTCCTTCTGCCAGCCGGTGACGGTCAACAGCATCGGACGCGGCTTGATGGTCAGAACACCGGGCGTGTAGCTTGCCACAGTGTAGTTATAGCCACCGTCTGCATTCTCGCGAGGTACGAGAATCGTATGCTCCTCGCAATAGCTCTTATCACCATACAGGTAGTTGGAGCCAACATCGGTGAACTTGTTGTAGGTGAGGTCGATGTAATCGCTCAGTGTCTTCTTAGCGGTCTCCAGCACCTTCGCCGTCGCGCCGTCATTGTTCTTCAATGCGGTATCAACGGTATCACCGTGCTTCAAACCGATGACATCCAAACGATAATCGTTCGGGTTCTCCTCGCCGTAGTAACGCTCCTGATTGCCAAATACGATTGTCAGCGGGACAGGCGTAATGGTCATCGTAGCGTCGTTCGTCTCGACGATATAGTTGTTTGCCGTGCTCTTTTCGTAGGCGATGCGGATGGTATACCCTGCGTCACGGACATTTTCGCCGCTATCGCGGACCGCTTTGATGCCGAGCATTTCGCTGGTAGGCTTAATGATTTCGCCATCAACGACCCACTTGAGTGCGGGTTCTGTGCCGCCGTATGCCTTCGTAGCATCAATAGCAGCAATGCGAATCAGACGAGGATGAATCTTCAACACATTGGACTCGTAAACGAGCTCGTAGTTGGAGACAGTCTGTCCTTCGCTGTTGGTAACGGTCTTGATGCCCAGCGTGCTGCCGTAGCCTGCGTTCTCATTGACAGATACGGGGTATCCATTGACGGGAACATGGCTGTGCGGGTGGTCATCGTCATGGTAGTGCTCGTGACCCTTGTGCATCTCATTGTACTTCTCAAGGCAGTAAGCGCAATCCTCAGCGGGGACATCCGTCTGATAGATAACATCACTGTTCTGAGTAGCAGTCGTCAGATACGGCAGGTTAGAGACACCGTTCGTGAATGCCAGCGGAGAGCGTGCCGCACCATTGATGACCTCAACGACATTGCCGACGGTATCGCCGCCAATCAGCTTCATGTTGTTGTAGTCTACGGTGGAGTCGTCGCCCAGTACGGTCCAGTTATTCTCGTCCGTCATATCCAGTTCATTGCCCTGTGCATCTGTGCCCAGAACCTTGAATGTGGAGTTGAAGAACGGATTCGTAGTACCGTAAATCTTCTGGCTCTCATCGACAGAGACCATAATCTTGCGCGGGCGGACCTCGATAGAACCGGGGTCTTCCGTCACAACATAGTTCTTCAGCAAATCGTAGTTGAACTCGTTCAAGCCAATGTACTTAACGGGATAAGAACCGGCATCGGTCGTCTCGCTCGGTACGAGTTTATAAACGAACTCACTCTTATACTGATTCGTGTTCTTTGCTTTCAGGTCGAGTTTCTCATCGTCCTGTGCAGCAGTCTTGTGGTCCTCAACGAGACCTTCCATCGTCAGCCAGCTATCAGAGCCCTTGTTCCAGTAGTAGACATCGTCTGCATACGGGAGCTTGCCCTTGAAACCAAAACCGTAAGTGGTGCTCTCGCTCTTCACCTGCGCACGAAGCGTGGCGCGGTAGATACCACCGCTGAAGGTCTTGTCGGCGATGTAGTAGTCGTTGTAGTTGTTGTTCACGAGGTACATCTCGTTGTTCTGCTCGATGGTACGGACCAGCGCGTTCAAGTCATCAATATCCTGTACAGTGTACTCGAATACGATGTTGACCGTACCGCCAACCGGAATCGTGTCGATGTAGAACTCAGTACCATTTTGGTTCATACGAATGCCGTTCGTGGACTTCAGCGTGATAGGACCGTTACCGGCAAAGCGGCTCTTCAGGCGCAGATTCTGGATTGCGATAGGAGCAACATAGTTGTTCTGTGCTGCCAGACCGTAGCCCTGGTCCTTGTTGGTGACTGCAATGGTAACAGTCATCTTCTGTCCAACCTGCGGGTTGGGCGTGCTGTAGCTGTACTTCACAGAGTACGGCAGATGGCGAATCGTATTGGTGGACAGACCATTGTAGCGGTCTGCTTTGATGACGCCGTTATCGCCGTTCGAATCGTACCCAGTCAACTGTTCACCGGCATTGCTGTCAGCATAGGAGCCAACATAGGTCTGAGCGTTCAGGGCAACAGCGTCGTAGTTGGTGATGTTATCAATGTAGATATTCCCCTGCCCCTCTTCACCGATAGCGGCATTGTAGTAGGAGTCGTATACCTTGATGTTGTTCGGATTGACCACCGTATTCTGGTAGTTATCCTGCTCGGTCTTGGTATAGCGGGTAATATCGATGTTTTCACGTTTACCAGCAAGAATCGCTTCGTATGCCTGTTCGACAGTCATGTTTTGACCATCGTAAGGCACTGTGTCAGTCAGATACTTGTTGTTTCCGATATCATTGGAGTTTCCATCATAGTTCCACTTGTATTTGTTCGTGTCATGGTACTGACTGTGAACATACAGAGGACGCGGGTTGATGGTTCCGGTGAAATCTTCTTTTGCAATATAGTAGTTGTCAAACGGGTTGTTGACAAGTTCAAGAATCGTAACCGTCTTGATGCTGTGCAGACCCGTATGGAGCTGCTCTCTGAAGCTCGCTGTTGCGTAATCTTCGGGAGCGTATGCGTCGCAGTAGTAACCGTATGCCAGACGGGTATTCAGGTCAACAGCGTCGCCATTGACGATACCGGAGTTCTGAGTCGGTCCTTCAATCTTAATATCCTTCACTTTAGCAGTGCTGATATTGTCGTAAATCTTGTCGTTATTATAGCTGTACAGATACAGCGGGCGCGGGTAAATGTCGAAGTAGACGGCATTGCCTTCGCCGGACATATACTGGTCAGGAGTTGTGCTCTCACCGCGTACCACATAGGTCTTGCCGGGGAGTGTATTTTCCCAGCAGAATGTAACGTTGTACTTCGTGCCTCTGTAAATTGCTGTAGCAGTATAGGAACCGGTACGAACGAGCGGCTTCTTCTTGCTGTCAGTAGAAGCATTGGTGGGCTTTGTAATGTTTGCGGACTCGTTATTGGAGTACACGATGTCGATATCATTGAGAACGCTCTCCGGAATGCCTGCATCAGTCTTGTCCCAAACGATAGACTTTGCAACGACAACGGGAGTGCCATCGTACATCTTGTTCGCAACGGTCAGCTTGACTTTGACATTGGTCGGATGGCATTCGTTGGAATCTTGGAAACCAATATCCATTGCGTTCTTGCCAACGCGACGGTACAGGCGTTGGTCAAGGTTTACAACCTTGATTTTTGCGCGACCTGCATTACCAGCAGCAGAACCATTGTCGTCTGTTGAAGAAGATTTAATGATGATGTTGCCGCTTTCGAGCGTAGTCGTTCCGGAAACATAGGATGTACCACGAGCAGCACCGGATACAGCAGCAGCTTGGTAACCCGCACCGCCACCGCCTTCGCTTCTGGTGGCATCGATTTTAGCATAATCTTCATCATTACGAAGTTCGTTATGCCCGGCAAATTTACCGGATGTAACTCCAGCCGCTGCGCAAACATCACCGTGTTCATAGGTTTCAGGACCCCAGTCACACTGGATTGTCATCGTTTTTGTTTGTGAGCAATGGAATATCCAGCCTTCGCCGTCATGGCTGCTGCCGCTTCCGCCGATTGCAAAACCTGCATATCCGCCGCGACCGCCACCGGATGCACCAGAGCCACCGCCTGCAACACCAAGAAGGGCTGAAGTGTCTCCTTCATAGTTTTTGAGCTGTCCATCTGCACCGGCAAGACGTGTTGCAACAGTTGTTGCACCACCGCCGCCGCCGTAGCCGACAGGGTCCATACTATGGTAGGTTGTATCAGGTGTACCATGACCTTCATCGTCTTTATCGTATGCAACGCAGTCGTACATACGAGCACTGGAACCGCCGGAACCGCCGCCGTTGTAACCACCGATGCCGCCGCAAGCGTTACCGGGGTCTTTATAATCGACAGCAACGCCACTACCACTATTACCAGCACCACCGGCTACGAAGTAAAGCGTTGTTCCTTCTTTGATGTCAGCGGTAATGGTTACATGACCGCCGCTCTCTGCTTGGGCGGCTGTATGGTTGGGGAATTCCTGTGACACTCCACCGCCGCCAGCGCCCCACAGGTCAATCTGGTAAGTTGCATCGAACGGTGCGGTCCAAGAGGAAAAAGGCTTCGCTCCGCTATTTGCATCGAAAGACTGGTCAGCGGCACGAACATTCTTCTCATCGATGTAGAAAAATACTTGTTCGTTGGTTCCGTCATACTCTTCCATATCATAGCAATGATACTTGACAGCATTGCGCCAGAACCACTGCCAGATTTCTTTCGGGTAAGAGTATTTGGAATACAAGGCATAACCATTTTTCAAGTAAGGAGCATAGTCTTCATCCGTGTCTTTCAACCAACCACGTCCATCGACTTCAATGCCCAGCTCTGCCATTGTTTTGCCCTGAACATTGATGGTTTCAGGCTGTGCGCCTGCCGTCATATCGCGACGTGTAGCAGTTTGCATTGCGCCTTGATAACGGACAGATGTGTCAATCTCCGGTTTATCACTGGATGAGTATGTTGTACGAGATGTTTCTCTTGTAATTCCATACGGGAATTCTTTGACAATTTGATACCGGGTCATGATATAGCGAAGTCCGTTTGGAGCTTCGATTGTCAAATCCGGGTACATGAAGATGGAGTGTTGGTCAAGACCACATCCAACTTGCTCACGCTCGTTTGCGTGGATACTAATGTTGTAGTCCAGCCACAGCTCCGCACCGGTGTCGGTGTGCTCCATGTCGTAGCCACCGTTTACATAGTCATAGTTGTGAGCCTTCGTGTAGGTAATGGTCTGGCTCTTCAAATTCGTGCTATTGTAGCCACGGATGTATCCCAGATACGGCTGGCACTGGAAGTAGAAGTGCTCCGTACCAAAGTCCATCGGGTTCGTAGCAGATTCGATATGCAGACTCGTGGTGATGACCCACTTGGTATAGGGGTCATTTACATTCGCGTTCTCATCAACCGGATGAATGTCATCAATCGTGATGTAAGCTGTAAACTTTCCAAACGGAGCACCGGAGTGTTCAGTCTCAATTTTGTCTACAATTTTCTTCATCTCGGAATTGGTATCCGTATTGATGTCGTAGCGAGTCTTAACAATGGTCTTAAAGTCCTTGTAGTTGGACGTCGTCAGACCTACACCGTTGCTGTATGTGTTTGCATAGCCGTTGATGTCGATGGGGTTAATGACCGGCGTGTACTTTGTGGACGTAGAAGTCAAGTCATCTTGGAAACCCCACTGCAGAATAGGCGTCAGCAAACGGTCTCCGGACTCGGTCAGCTTGCCGGGAGCGAATGTAATATCTGTCGTGTAAACAGCAATGTTTTCGTCAGCAATAATCGGGTTATTACTGTCACCGCGAGTGCTGTTCCACTCAGCTACCTTCTCAGGGGTATCCTTTTCAGACCAATAGTTTTGACCAAAATCGCCGGATGCGTCATTCTCATCGTTGTGCTTCTGCATCATCAAAGCCTGAGCTTTCATGGTAGTAGCAGAGATGTAAGGAGCATCGACGGTCAACAGACCGTAGCGGCTCTGGTCATACTTTGCATTGTCTTCATCACCGTTAGCGCTGTCAGAGGTTTCCACCTTAGTGCGCTTATCGTTGAAGCGATAGCTTGCGACGATACGGAATTTGTAGCCTGCCCAGTTGTAATCAGCAGCATACAGCGTCAGTTTGACGGTGGTGTGCTTCTGAGCGCACTGCTGGTCAGTGAATCCGTCGGGACGCCAGAAAGTGCCGGGCAGCCACTTATTATCGTGAATCTTGCTTTCGGTCTTAGCACCTTCTTTCAGCGTATCGACCGTGCTCGATTCAACTTTGATTTTCGCATGCTGACTGCCGTCAACCGTGTTCAGCGTATAAGTGCCGCCAAATGTGGTTGAAGTTTCGACATCCTGCCAATCATCGTCATAGGGTCCAAGGTACTGAACCTTGACGTTGTAGCCCTTGTCGCCAAGACCCTTCCAGTAATCGGATTCAAATGTGAAGATTGCCTGGTCCTGCGTCATAACGCGCTGGTTCGGAGACTGCGTCATGGACATGGGGCGCTCTTCAATCTGGATGATACCGGAGGCTTCCGGCGTGATGACACCGGGGTCGATGGTAGAGTAGACTTTACCCTCAATCAGATAGTCGGTACGCAACTGAATCGCATGACCGGTGTAAGCCAGCATGGAAAGCTGCACATCAACAGAGCTGTGCGGGTAGTTGTTGATACCATCGTTGCCGTCATGGAAGACAGGCGTTCCGATGACACCGCTGACAGAACCGTCCGAGGTGGTAAAGGTCTTATTGGTAATCTTCGTCCAGTCTGCAACAACATCACTCGTATTGCGCAGGTCGACGATACGATAATACCAAGTCACAGCACTGTCGCTGATAGGCTGGTTGTAGATGATACCAGAGCCCTTCAGGACTTTGGAGGTCTCACCTTCCCAGTATTGGTAGTTCTCGATAGGCGTTGCTTCAACCTTCAGCAGTTCCAGAGGAACCGTCTCGCAGTCGTTCCAGAAATGAGGAGGAACCTTTGCAACGATAGGACCGTACTTTGTTACCTCATTGCCGTTCTTATCATAGACGCGGGCACGCATAATCGTGGAGCCGCCTTGATAAATACAGGGCAGGTTGGAGATGCAATACTGGTCAACATTGTTGACTACGCAGCTAAAGTCGTCGCCTTCCTGCAACAGCTCAAGGTTGTCCTCGTAGCGGATATGGACGGTGTAGCCTTCGTGAATCTGTCCATCGTTGAACAGCTTGGCATCGCCCAGCTTACCGTAGATACGGGCAATACCGGTGGTGCGGACAGAAGGAGCGCTGCTGCCGCTGTCTTTGAAGACCGTGTCCCAACCGTTTTTCTTGTTCGTACCAAGGTTCCAGTCGTTTCCGTCACCTGTACGATAAGCACCGAGGGTGCCGGTCGTGTTGTCGAACAAAGCTGCATCACGAGGCACTTTCACATCGAAATACTTCGAGTTCCAGTGACCAGTGAAGTTCTTGATGGGTTTCCAGTTAGCGGAGTTGAAGCCCAACTTCTGGAGGTTCAGGTCCTCCATCAACTCATAGCAATCGTTCAGAGAATACCAATAGCTGCCGCCGTTGGCGAGAGCCGTCAGAATCTTCTTGGCGTTTGCCGTGTTGACGCGGTGGACGAAGTGCGTCATCTGCTGGTCGCCTTGGTCAGCGGCGCAGACTTCGCACTGTTTACGCTGGGAAATCCACATCAAGGTGTTGACGCACAACTGCATTTCTTCAGAAGATGCGTAGTTGATTTGGCGTCCACCAATTTCAATTGGAAGGTGACCAATTTGGTTCATGACAAAGTTGCCGGAGCCAGCAAGGTAGAAGTTGTTCGTACCTTGGCGGCCGTCAACAGTTGGCTCGTAGAGCACGCCGAGTCCATGACTCGTAAACTCGTTGGAGCAACCATTATACTGAACCCAAATGTCATCGAATGCAACCTGACCGTTACTGTGCGTCAATGCGGCAGGAATTGTCTGCCCAACATTGAATTTGTAAGGCCAGTTTGTCGGTGTACGGTGCTTAATATCCGGATTCGCCATCGCTTCTTCATAGGTATAGCCGCCATTGTTGCGAATTGTCAGATATGTGTTACCGTAAATGGTGGATTTTGCGAATGGACCATGAGAGCCGCCGGAAGACATGATGGCGGAAGGAACCGTCAACGGGTCTACAATCCAGCCAAAATACTCTTCATCGCTGGCGGAGTAGTATCCGGAGCCAACGAGGGTATTGGAGTTGTTCTCGCCCATTAAGGCGTTCATGTTCCAGTGACCGGTGTTGACCTTGTAGCTATTGACCGAATAATAACGAGTAGCCGTATCATTCGGGTCAATGTTCTTCTCGGTGTATTTAACGTTCGGATAGCCGGAACCGCCGCCGTAAGCGTCGAAGTAAGCACCCGCATACGCGTACATGGTGTCGTGACCAATTCCAAAACCATAGCCATTGCCGATGAAATTCTTCAAGGCGTAGTAGGCTTTACCGGAAAGGTCGGGCTCACTGTAGTAGCAGGTGCCCCAATATACGCTGTCGTTACGGTAATTGCCCTCAGCATCCTTCAGATACTGGTCGGGGTCAATATTAAATGAGTTAGCCGAAATCGTATTCAGCGTAACATGAGCCATGTTGTTAGCACTGTAGCCGTTATGAGTAGCCTGCGTCACATACTCCTTAATAGTAAGGGGCAGTGTGATGCCGTTTTCCTCAATAACATAGCAGAACAGTACCTGTACAGCATCTTTATAAGAAGTTCCACGACCTGCTGCAGGGACAGAAACCGCTGTGCCGGTTGCGGTATTACCCACAATATTGGTGTTGCAATAGCGGAAATATACCGTCTTGCCGTACCACTCAGAATTGATTTCAAGTTTTCCATCCGTCAAATTGAATGAGCGATACTTCCTTGTCTCTCCTGTCGGCAAACCATCCGAATCCAATACGTTTGCCGTACTGCGGCTAGAAAACCCACCAGATGCAATATATGTCCAGTACATATCAGCTTGCTGAGGGGTGATTTTACCTTCTGCAAGCCAACCGCCCTTGCCATCTTGACCGTAAATCTTAGCATACATGTCAGCGGTCAGATACTCCATACCGGCAGACAGACCAACAACCCACTGAGGATTGCTCTGATTGTCGAGCTGGACGCCTGCGGCGTAAGTGGAGATACCAGACAGTGCAAGGCGCTGCTTCAGCTTGTCCTCAACAGACAAATCTGCATCGCGGTCTTCTTCATCCGCATCCATCGACGGGATATGGATGGTGATTTCGCTCATGAATGTATTGTCCAGAGCGTCATCGGTCAGCTTGCTCTCATCAGCACCAAGCGCAACCAGTGCCTTCTTAGCGGCGGCAATGTAGTCGTCGTCAGCAATCGTGATTACGCAGCGGTATGTGGTGTAAGCATCATACTCGTCAACGGTATGCGTGTAGGTGTCAGAGGTTGCGCCTTCGATTGCTTCCCAGCCATTGGCTTCGAGAGAATCGGGGTCAACCTCTTCCTCTGTCTGAACTTCAGCAGGCTGCACAGCAATGTCGTTGTTGGTGCTCTCTGCGAAAGCAAATTCGTTGTTTTCGTTCAGTGTGCCAGTGGCATGCTCATTGTCCTTGTCTGCGGAAATGACCACATTGCCATCGACCATTGTTGCTGTGATGGTGAATCCTTCCAGCGCATAGTTGCGCGTTCCGAATTCGATGTTTACATTGCTTGTGTCAGCGCCGATAGCTTCCATCGCGGAGACAACCGCACGGTACAGCTCGATACCAGACCAACCGGCATCGGGATTTTCCGCCAGCACCTCAGCGGGGGTCTTGCCTTCAACAAGGAAGCCATAAGCCGTCGGCTCGTCGCCACCGTAATCATACTCCATCAAATCTTCGTCGTACTCAGTAGTCTGAGGTTCGATGAATCTCTTGTACCACTGATACTGAAGGTTGACATCGTCACGATTGACATGTGCGTTGAAAGTCACCTCGTCGCCGATTTCAGCATCGATTTGACCCTCAGTCGCATCATCTGCCAAACCAACGGCAACAAAATCACTTTCGCTGACATCGGGAGTCTCCGTTTCCTCCGGCTCTTCCGTCGGTTCCGGCTCAGCCGTTGCCTCAGGAGACTCGGTGGGTTCAGGAGTAGGGGTGGGTGCTTCCGTAGGTGCGGGAGTCTCCTCCGGCTCGGTAGCATCCGTTTCGTCAGGCGTTTCCGTAGCAGCGGGAGCCTCCGTTGCTTCGGGTTTGGTTACCTCCCCTTCCGTCGTAGAAGAAGAGGCGGCAGAATCAGTCGCGTCGACTTCCTCTGCAGCATCAGTATCGGATACTGCATCCGTAGTAATGCTGCTGTCAGTAGTGGCTTCTGCTGCATAAGCAATCGTCGTGCTAAATGTAGAAAAAGTCATTACCGCTGCGAGAAAAGCCGAAGCGACACGCTGCCAAGTTTTGCCTTTAGACATAGCTTTCTCCTTTCTTAAATTATGCCAAGTCATACTCACTATACAACCTCGTTCCTATATCTGCACATATAATGGCGGAGCTATACAGTTAGCACGCTTGGCTATGGTATTGTTATACCACGATTCGCACACTTAGTCAATCACGAATTTTCGGTTTGTAACGAAAACTATTAGTTGTTTTCTCTGCTTATAGACATTTTCTGCATTTTGGTTTTGTAAAATGAAATTGGAACAAAAAAATCAAAATTTTTGATAAAATCCGTTGTATTTCTGAAATTTTAAGTGTATACTACTAAATAGAAGAGGTGAGAATATGCTGATTGAATTTAGTGTGAAGAACTACCGCTCCTTCCGTGATGAAGCAGTCCTTTCTATGGAGGCAAACGGCTCCGGTACACTGAAAAGTGTGCTTATCCCCTTTGGTGGAATCCAAGTTTTGCCCGGCGTTGCCATTTACGGAAAGAATGGCGGCGGCAAGAGCAATGTAATTCGTGCTTTTTGGCTTGCCGTTCAGTTTATTAAAAACGCACAAAAGACCCAACACGAGAATGCTGCGATTCCCGTTGTTCCATTTGCTTTGAATGATTATTCCGCATCGGAGCCGACTGAGTTTTCTTTCGTATACACCTTAGACGACATCAAATATTGGTATAGCTTTGCCGCCACGAAAGAAAATGTATATTCTGAGTCCTTGTATTATGCGCCCAAAAAGCAAAAAGCTCTGGTCTTTGCCAGAGAGGGGCAGACTTTTACTTTCACAACTGAAAAATCACGCAGAAATCTGATTAGTAAGGTTGTAGCAGACAATCAGTTGTTCTTCTCTGTCGCCTGCACTATGAACGATGAGGTTTGTGCCAAGGCTATGTCGTGGTTCCGTCAAATGGTTTATTTCTCAAGAGACTATTCGGATATTCCCCGTCAGTTACTCGAATACTCCAATGACTCCAATATGCTGAAAGCGATTTCCGATTATGCAAAGGCTGCTGACGTTGGTATCGAAGATATGAAGTTCGAAATCAACAGTAAGGAAATCAACGAAGAAGCAGATTTGCCGGAAAATATCCCGGATGAAGTCAAAGCAGCACTCGTGCAGTTCATGCACTTACTCTCTGAGACTTCCAACAATTCGGAAACACATCTGAAGATGGGACAGGTTACGGCTACTTCTATGCACCAAGGTGAGGAACGCGGCGGAAGACCTTGCATTTATTCGATGGAACTCTCCGATGAATCCGACGGCACCAGAAAGCTGATGGCACTTGCTCCTGCGATTGAATCTGTTTTGTCCAAGGGCGGGCTGCTGTTGGTGGATGAAATTGAAAAAGAACTCCACCCTGCCCTTGTTGATTTCATTGTGTCCAAGTTCCAGAGCAAAAGAACAAACCCCAATGGTGCGCAGATTATATTTACAACGCACAGCACTGAATTGTTGAGCATGGAACTGCTTCGTAAAGACCAACTCTACTTTGTTGATAAGGACAAATATGATGGGGCTTCGGAATTGTACAGCATCAGTGACTTCTCAACACGAACGACAGAGAACATTCGCAAAGGATACCTTCTTGGCAAATATGGAGCAACTCCCAATGTAGAAATTGAGGAGGTAGAATAATGGCTCGCAAATTTATAATCGACGAGATTCGGCTTTTCTTTGGCGTTGAAGAGAAAGATATTGGCAATTGGACGAACCGTTTAGAAATTACCTAGCGTCTGTGGAAGCTGAGAAAATAATCAAAGATTCCACGTACTAGAACAACTTGAAATGTTTGTACAATCTATAAACAATCGCTCAGCACAAATGACTTGAGCGCAAATTTATGGTATAATGTATTTGTAAGCTAAAAGTAGTTGGAGGGTGATTCCAATGCAGTAAAGCGACCAATAGCAATGTGGTTGGCAATGGCAAAATTGTGTAGCAGATATAGTATGACAAAAATATAGGCAGACCCGCTGTTATAGGGGCGACCCCGTGCGGGAAGCATATGCAGCATCCAAGGGTCCATGCCTAAAGACTCCCCACAGTCTATAACCGTGGGATTGTGCAACGCGTAATATGCGTTGTTCCTTTAAGATTAAAATTAAGATTGAAATGCATGGAGCCGACCTACAGGAAGGGTAACTATGATGCTACCGCTCGTATCGCTCAAAACTATCCAATGACGGTTAGAAATGCCTCAACTGTGCTGCAAAATCTCTTGCAAGAAGGCATGCCTGGCTTAGAGGACACGGACGAACGAAATCGCTGGTTGTGTACGAAGTGCAAGACGTTTTCTACTGTGCAAGAGGCAATTGTTTTTCTTGAAGGCTTGCAAAGTTAAAGTTTCATTAGATTATTAAGGAGGGATGGCAAAACGCTGTCCCTCTTTTTATGGACAACTATACAAAATTGCGGTATACTTTTATCAAAACAAACTCTCCTATAAAGTGAGGTGTTCTCCCGCGTGCTGTTCCAACTAATGAATAAAGATACCCCGTGGCTTTTGTTCGACTGCTATGAGGACGAGTTCGGCTTTACGGCTGGTAAGGAAATCGAATGGTATACATCGCTCAGACCGATTGGCTATGATAACATCGGTGACTTTCTCGATGCACGCAAAGCACCTAAGCACAGGAAGCACATTGCAGAGCTTTTGAAAAAGTACGGCTGTGAATCCACCGAGAATTTCTTGCGGGTAACGCATGCGCTTTCTCTCAATGACACATTCTGGGTAAAAGAGCCGGAAAGTCCCTTGACGTGGAACGAGGTATCTCTCTATCGCAACGAGTTTGATGAACTGGTTTCCAACGCGGCTTTTGACGGGGTCATTTCCTCTACCACTCTTTCTTCAACCTCCCCCGAATTTGGAACAGATGGCGCTTATGCAAAGTGTTGGCAGCGGGAAAATGATACGGTTTATCTGTACAAAAGCGGCAGTGACACCTATGAAATTGAGCCGTTGTCTGAGTTTCTCGCGTCACAGGTAGCGGATATACTTTGTCAAAATAGCGTTGAGTATGACCTTACTTTCTACCACGGACGATTGGCATCTAAGTGCAAGCTGTTTACCAACGAACAATTTGGTTTGGTGAAAATGTCTGTGTTGCCGGTTCCTAACCGTAGAAATCCCGCTGCACTCCTAAAATTTGCCGAACAATATGGCAGCGAAGACCTCATGCGCAGGATGTTTGTCTTGGATGCGCTTATCCTCAACATTGACCGTCACTTAGGCAATGTCGGGTTTCTTTTCGATAATGATACGATGCGCATTACCGGCATGGCTCCCATATACGATAACAACCGCAGCCTGCCGTTCCAATTCGATACGGAAGCCCTTGAAAATCGTCCGGAGTGGTGCGTTTCTAAGTGCGAGCCAAGAATCAGTGGAGATTTCATCAAGACTGCGCAGGCAGTCCTCACAGATGAGTTGAGAGCAGAGTTGAAAAACATGGCTGGCTTCCAGTTCCAACCGCCGGTGGGCATCAATGTTCCGATGGACCGGCTGGAAGCGTTGAGCCGAATTCTGAATATACAACTGGACAAGATATTGCAATGATTAAAGGGAGTCGCAAAATGCGGCTCCCTTTGCTGTAATTATTCGTGTAAAATTGCACAAATAAATAGCTGAAACCCACACCAAATGACACGAATAGCAAGAAAGACGCTATGTGCTCCATCTAACTACTCTGGAAGTTGTTCTGGAGGTACTCGGTGGCGGTGCGGTGTTGAGGTATGCGCAAAGAAGAGGAGGTCACCCCATGCGTGGGTAGCCTCCTCTATTTTTATGTTGTGTACGGGTTCCTTTTTGCACTACTGAAGTCATACTCGTTGCGCATCGCAGTGTTTTCTCTTGCGAAGTTGTATCTACCCAAAAACTGCGCAGCAAAGCTTTTGATGTCTACTGCCTTATAGCATTCTTCCAACCATGATGGTTCATATGACAGCAGGTTCCTTTCGATGCTTTCTGCTGTGAATTGCTTTTGCTTTTCAATCTCTGCTTGGACTTTTTCTTTCGTCCAACCATTTTGGCTCATACGCTCTCTGATGCTTTCCGAAGCAGAGCGAAAGCAGTAAAGGTGATACGCCAGCATTGCCAGAAGGTATGCCTGCTTTCCTTCCGAGCTTGGCTTCAGATGCCGTGCTCTTAGAACCTGCTCATAGGCTTCCTCTACCAATTTCGGAAGCTAATTCTCCGGCATATTTTCGCCGAGCGACAAGAGCTCCAAGAAATCTTTAATGACTGGCTTGTCCACTACCAATTCGGTAATCGTCACGCCGAACACTTGCGCGAGCTTTTGCATGTCTTCGACCGACGGTGTGTTGATACCCAGTTCCCATTTGGAAATCGTATGATTGGATACGTTGAGCTTATCTGCCACCTGCTGCTGTGTCATATTGGTTCGTGTGCGGTAGCTGCTGATGTTTTGCGCGATTGTTGTCATGGTTGTCATCTCCTTTGCCACCATTGTACGCCTGTTGTAACTTTGTGGCAATCGATGAAAAATCTATCGCTGTTTTGTGTAAAACAGAAATTCATTCTGTGTAAAGCAAAGCTAGTATCAATTTCACAAATTTATGGTATAGTATAAATAGGTATCCAAAATTACAAAAAGGAGTTAGTAATATGTATCTAAAAAATCTTAATGCTTTGTACATTGATATGCAGAAAAATGGTGCCGATTCGGTAGTTTTTGCTGCACAGGTTGAAGGCCACCCGTTTTCATGTGCATTTGCCACAGTAACTGGCGAATTTCATTTGTTCGTAACGACCTTGGGAGAGGACCCTTTTACCATTGACATTCAGGTAGATAGCAACTTCAATGTTGCAAATGGGTTGTATTTGCCAAACGACCTTTACGAAAAGCTCGCGCATTATCTTGGAATCAAGAAAGGGCGGGGAGCCCCTTTCCGTCCAATCAGCTTTATTCAAAAGCTTGATTCTGTAACGCCTACCAAGTACAACGGAAATTGCCCCGCGCGGCACGATGTCGCTGCATTGGCAATGGCTGCCAGCCCTGAAAAATACGATGACATTGATAAACGTTATTTTTGTGGTTGGCATCGGAACCCTGCCGGAAAATCTGTTCGAGAGAAGAACCGCAACAAAAGTTTGTTGTACTTTCCTGCTAAAGAAGTCGAAATGCGTAAAAAATTAAATATGAGTTCTTGTTGGAGTGCAAATCCAGACGATGAAGTGTTAATTGCGCTCAACCAGCTCGTAGCTGATGAGGATATTCCGTAAAGAACCAGCATAGAATTCATCATGCTCGCGTACTTCTTTGTCAATGGCATTTATAGATTCTACTTTACGCTTAACCCCTTCAAGCGTATTGAGTGCTGACGGCTGTATCAACAGCAAATACCCTTTGCCATCATCGTCGAACATAATATCCGGTACAAACGGGATGTATTCGTCCGAAGGGTCCATACTCTCGCCATTTTCGTTGAAACCAGCGTCATAGAAGCGTTTATTTGCATTTCTAAAGTACCGGCCTTGTTGCTCTGACAGTTTGCTGAACAGAGCCAGATTACCGTTCCCTATAGTGCTTTTCACGATTAAAAAGTGTGGAGGCAGTTCTTCAACTATCTGGACATCGTCCGTGCCCCAAATGTAGTGATGTAAAATCATTGTGTTTCCTCCGTTGACAACTTACGAGCAGGCTCATCTGAAAAGGTGGGTCTGCTTTTTTGTTTTGTTGGTGCAATGTAGAACACCATCTTCCCCTCAACTACACGCCACTTTTTAACTGTCCAGCGTTTGTATTGTTCGAATTGATAGTATTCTTCCCATTCTTCTTTGTTGCTTTTCTCGTATGCTTTATCGTATACTCTGTCTACCAATATTTTTTCCGTCGCGACATCAATGAGTTGGTAGTCAAAGTAGATGTCTGTTCTGCAGCTTACAATAGTCTCCAGCTTCAATTTAACTACCTCCTTATTTCACATAGAGTACGATTTCATCAGTATCTGATATTGTCCACTCTGTTACTTTTTCACTTGCATAGCATTTGGGAACATCCTTCGGCTTACCACAAAAGACTTCTTCATCGCAGTAACTATCATTGGAATCGGATTTGAAACGGGCAATATGAATGGTTTGCGCTTTGTCTTCTGCAAGTGCAAGGAACGATTTCACAGTTGGTTTCATGGTTTCCCCTTCTTTCATCTTGGCGGCAAAATGTAAAATATCATCTTACCATCTTTTGCTTCCCACGCTCTCACAGTTTTCCATTCATATGCAAGAAATTGGTCATAGTCCTTGTTGTCATCGACCGTGTAGGTTTTGTCGTGAACACGGTCTACAAGCACTTCCCCTGTTTTAATATTCACTATAGCAAAATCAATATAGGGGTTTGTGCAGCAACCATTGCCCATCAAATCATGTATTGTAATCACATTTATCACCTCAAATCACAAAAGGAGTTGTAAACCTATGGCAAAGTATACCGAAGCATACAATGACATTACTAACAGAAACATTGACATTATGCATGTGCGCAAAGAATGTGCTGCTGACCCTGCAGCTTACGAGCGTAATTATCGAGGTCATCTATTCTGTCCCGGCTGTGGTGTTGTTCCTCTTACCCTTGTTCATGACGAAGGACGCTTGTATTTTCGTGGACATCCAAACGCAGTACATCCTGATAGGTGCGGTTTTGTGTTGGATGAGCACATTGTCAAAGATATTAGTAGGCTTCGCGGAGAAGACGAAGACCACGCTTTAGCTCAACGAGATTTCTTGTTCCGACTTACATTTGCCACCCCTCTTCTCAATGCAAATCGGCAGCCTGCAAACGGCAATGGGAACAGGAATGATGCTCATGCAGAGCATCAACATCAAGTGCGCCAAAACCGTCTCCCGCAATGTCGTCTTGAGGAATTGCCGTATCGGATTGAGTCCAACAAATTGCCGGAAGGCGTATGCATTTATTACGGGGTTGTAAATTGCCAGTTGGTGTCCAACGTTACGAATGAGCGGTACAAAGATAAAACGGAAACCGTAAATGTACTCATCTTGAAAGAATGCGATACAGGAGCGACTCTTATGGCATTGACTTTGTCCGGCGCAATTTGGGAGCACTTTGACACCAATACAAAAAATGTCCTTCAGAATTCAACAAAGCCAATTCATATAGCTTTTTTGGCATTGTCCAAAAACTTTAGCACATCCCTATTTAGTTCTCCGTACACTTGCTATTTGCGTTCATCTACTTATTTGGTTGCTCATGCGGATTAGTCCATACCAGAACGACAAGAACAGAGGTTTCGTTTCTGACGTACCAGTCGCTTATGCAGTATTTACTTAGCATATCCTCTGGAACATCTTTTACTGCTCCCTCAAATACTGTTTTTACTGATAGCACGTAGTCTTCCATTATTTCGATTTGCTGTGTCACTGGTTTTTTTGTTTGTGTTAAAAGGTCTTTAAGTTTTATTGGCTTCATTGCCATCACTGCCTTTCATTCTACGCGCTGAACCAACTCATAGCTGATAATATCATTCCTTAATGAGCCGACATAGTATTCATCGTGTTCACGAATCTTTTTGTCTGTTGCAAGTATGCCATCGATTTTATGTCTAATGTCGTCTATCGTGTGAAGCCATGAGGGCTGCATCAAGCATAAATAGCCAATGCCATCATCGTCGTACAAGATGTCTGGCACAAACGGAATGTACTCGTCTGAGGGGTTCATACTTTTGCCTTCATCGTCAAAACCTGCGGCGTAAAAGCTCTTGTCGGAATTGCGAAAGTAATGGTTCTGATGTTTTGTGAGTCTGCAAAAAAGAGCTAAGTTGCCATAGTGCTTTGCTATCAGAAAATGTGGTGCTACCTCCTCGACGATGTCGATGTCGATATCACCCCAAATGTAGTGATGTAAAATCATTGCGTTTTCTCCGTTGATAATTTGTTCTTCATTGTTGGCTTCATCGCCTTGCCTTCTTTTTTCTTGGCGGCAGAATATAGAATATCATTTTCCCATCTTTTGTTTCCCACGCTCGAACCTGCTTGCGTGCATAAGGTAAGAACTTTGCGTAATCATCAACATCATCAACCGTGTATGTCCTATCGTGGACGCGGTCAACAAGCACTTCACCTGTTTCTATGTTGACGATTGCATAGTCAGTGTATGGGTCAATGCAACAAAAATTGTCCAATAAGTCATGTAAAGTAATCATAATAATCACCTCAAATCACAAAGGAGTTGTTAGTCTATGCCAAAGTACACAGAGGCTTTTTTCAACATCACACACAAACCGGTCACAATCATGCAGATACGCAACGAGTACAATCTCGACCATACGGTTTATGAAAGGCGGTACAAGGGACACATATTTTGCCCATACTGTAAAGCTGTTCCACTGACAGTTGTCCACACGAACGGTCTCCTTTATTATCGCGGACACCCACACGAAGAACACGGCGAAGGATGCATGTACACATTGAAAGAAATTGTAATCAAAGATGTCGAGAAAATTGGAGGCAATATTGAGAAGCAAGCTGTTTCTCAACTCGACATGCTTTTGCGTTCGATGGTTGATAACAATCAAAAACCGGATACCACAAAAACTGGGAACTCCGGACAAGATTGTAGAGACATTCCTGTTGTGCATCGGCAACAAACATTGCAAAAACGCCTTCCCCAATGCCGTTTTGAACTTTTGCCAGAGTTGTTAGCCGCAAACGAAGCGCCTCGAGAAGTCAATATTTATTATGGCAGAGTGCTTTGCGAAGTTGTTAGCGACAAAACCCCTTATAAAGGAGCTGATGTAAAGGTGTTAGTCGTAAAAGATATAGTAACAAAGAAAGTCATCATGGGGCTTACAATGTCCTTAGCTGTTTGGAGTCATTTTACAACTGACACGCAAGCATTGCTGCAAGCTGCACAGCAACCTCTTCATATTGCGTTTCTTGGCAGTCCATCATCTTTGCAAACCCAAAAACTAAAGTTATCCCATATGTGCTATCTTAGAAGGTCTACATTCTTGCAAATCCTGGAGGGGTGGATTGCTTGATACAATTAAGCGCGTACCATCTGTTTCCACCTGCCAATTTGATATGATACGTTCTCCGAGTGCTTCATCCACATCTTTAACAACACCTTCAAATAGAGGAGCATCAAACCAAAGACCTTCATCAATGACAATTCTCTGCGTGGCAGGGTCCTTGGCTGTGCGCAGGAGTTCTTTCAGCTTTATCGGCTTCATACTTCGTCTTTTCCTCCATGTATAATCAATTGCGCAACCTCATAGCTAACAACAGCTTTCCTGCTGTCAGGCAGCGTTGTAATCGCTGCATCAACCTCTGCTACTTTTTTGGCAATACCTTTAAGCCCAGCAACACTGTTATCCTGCATAGGTCTAACTAAGCAAAGATATCCATTGCCGTCGTCATCAAATGAGATGTCTGGAGCAAAAGGGACAGTGTCGTCAATTTTATCTTTGTCTTTACTGCTGAAAAGAATCTCGTAAAACGTTGCTAATGCTTGCTGCAGCGCATGGCTTTGTTCCTTGTTCAACCGACTGTACAGTGCAAGCATGTTGAGCTCTCTGACAATGAGGAACTGATTGTCTATCTCTTCAATGAGGGTGACGCTGGTGTCACCCCAAATATCGTTGTGCAGTATCATGAATGGTCACTCCCCTTCCCTGCTACTCATTTTATTCAATTCGCACATTTTAGCAAAATTTTAGCATTTAGCTACGCTTTTGTTAAGTACATATTTTTATGTATAGTTTGTTAATAATCGCCATACACAAATGACTTAAACACGATTTTGTAGTATAATATATTTGTAAGTTGAAAATGATTTATAGGGGCGACCCCGTGCGGGAAGCATATGCAGCATTCAAGGGTCAGTGCCTAGAGACTCCCCACAGTCTATAACAGTGGGATTTAGTAACGTGTGATATACGTTTTCGCTCCTTAAAGTAAAGGAGTCTAAGATTGAAAATCCCCTACTCCACACTGTACATGCGGCTTTTATTGCAAATCATATTTCAGCTTAACGACCGTTTCGATTTTGAAACGGTCGTTTTTTGTATAGTCTCTCTTTTTATGTATTGAAGAAACAGCATTTAGCTATTATAATAATAAGAAAAAGCAAACTATGGAAAGTATTATAAAAATGGCGTTGTTTGTTGATTCGAATATATTATTTGATGCGAAAGAATGTAATGTATACAAAGAATTTCTTGCATCAAATAATAATGTATATATTGAAGCTACTATGTTTAAGAATGAGATACTCACGCCCATAGGATATAGAGAAGAATTGGTAAATTGTGGGCTAAAGACATTTGATATGACAGATGATGAGTTTAATATAGCAACCACAATTTATAATAACAATATTCATTTATCATATTATGATTGCATTGCTTATACAGTATCAAAAATTCGAAACTGGATATTAGTTACAGGCGACGAACGATTAAGAAAATTTGCAACAAAAAACGGTGTGCAAGTTCATGGGTTTATCTGGGCATTACAGCAATGCAATCTAAGTGAAGAAAAAATCAAACAAATTCTAAATCAAATTGCTTCTGGAGAAAATATGCGTCGTATTCCATTAAATATATTTCTCAATGTATTTTTCCCCAATAAATAAAGGAGAGGCTCTTAAAAGCCTCTCCTTTATTTAACATCTTACTTCACAATTGTCGCTTTCTCCATTGGAACTGTCTTGCGTCCAGTCAGTTCCGGAACCAACGCTCCAGCTACCGAGAACCGGGTCAAAGCCACTATCCCCACTGGAGTTACCGCCGCTCGGCTGAGAAGGCTCAGCAGGAGCAGGTGCGGGGTCGGGAGCCGGTGCCGGTGCAGGTGCAGGTGCCGGAGCAGGTGCAGGAGCAGGAGCGCTTGGCGTTACCGCCTGTGTGGGTGCCGTGTAGCTCGGAACAGTGGATGCGCCAGCAGAGGTGTTGCCAGAGTAGCTGTTCTTCGTTGTGGTGGCAGCCTTCTTCTGCTGGACCGTGAGCTCATAGTCTGCGCTCACGCTGCTGTCATCCTCGCTGGTAGCGGTGATGGTAGCATTCCCAGCAGCGACTGCAGTAACCTTCCCAGTCTCATCGACGGTAGCTACGCTCTCATCGCTGGAGGACCAAGTGACTGCCGAGTTGGTAGCCTCTTCCGGTGCTACGGTAGCCGTGATGGTCACCGTGTTGCCGACATTGAGGATGCCTTCGGTCTTGTCGAGGGTAATACCCTCCACCTTGGTGGTGACAGTTACCTTGGTGGTGGCGCTCAAACCATCGGGCACAACGCCGAATGCGGAATCGAGATTGTCCGGCACCGTGACAGTTTCGGAATCTGTGGTGGCTTCGGAATTTTCGTCTTCCGTGGTCTTTTCCTCATCCGTTACAACTGCAGCAGCTTCCTGTGTAGCTGTCTCGGCTGTTGCAGGAGCATCTGCAACAACATAGGTCGTGATGGTGCATTCGCCGTCAGCGACTGCCGTGACAAGACCATTCTCATCTACGGTAGCTACGCTTTCATCGCTGGAGGTATATGCCAGCTTTACCTCAGTCGCGTCCTCCGGCGTCATCTTGGCATCCAGATTCTTAGAGTTCTCGCCGTTCGTGACAAGCTCCAAGGTTTCGGGTGCTTCTACACCGGTGGGTGTGATGACAACCTTCACATGAGTAGTGGAGGAAATGTTCACATCCTTTGCGGAAGCCGTGACATCAGCCTCACCTGCACCGACTGCGGTGATGAGACCGGTGGCATCGACCGTGACGACCTCTTCATCGGAGGAGGTCCACTCGATGGTGAGCTTCGAGGCAGCCTCGGCAATCTTTTCCTGCTCGGCTTTATCGTCCGTGCCGTACTCGATTTCCAGCTGCTGCGTCTCACCCTTTTCCATCACTACATTCGGAGGCAATCCGATGGAGTTGATGTCAACACCGCATCCAACCAGCGACAGTGCCATTGCTGCGGCGGCAATGACCATCGACATGATTTTCTTCTTCATATTCAATTTTCTCCTTCCCGGCGTCTGGTGCCGAGGCAACATAATTGTGATAGGTTCAGCCGACTCTATGCAGCTTTGGATTTCGTCATCGACGAGGCTGTGAGCCATTGGTCGCCTATCCTTCTGTACATCTGCATTATACCATAAATTTGTAATTTCTACAACCAAGGTTCGTAAAAGTTAACAGTTTAGTCATATAACAAGATGAACAGATTATCTTGCCTTAACTCCTTTCGCTGTATTTGTTGCACCTCCTATTGTATGCAGAATATGGTTGCCCGTCAAGCAACAAAATGGTTGCGGGGATGAGGATTTTTGAGCTAGGAGGATGGGCTATATAGGGCTATATAGGGCTATATAGGGACGGTTCCCACTTCTTCTTTTGCCACTCCCCTTCTTGCACAAAAATAAAAGCCCAGTGGTCAAATTGACCACCGAGCAGCATGAATTTGGCTATAAAAACAAAAATCGCCTCACTGAAATGAAGCGACTTTTAGGTCATAGTTTCCCTTTTTCGTCTTTATACCATACCAAGAACTATTATGGGAACTATGATATGTTAAGAGTGTACCCTTAACATACTTACATTGTATATGATATAGTTCCAAATGTCAATATGATTATTCTGCTAATTTGATACATTCTGTGGGAGTCTTCTCTTGTACTACAAGACGCCATTGGACACTACCGGAAGGTTGTACTGTCGTTCTGGAGGATTCCCTCTTTTGGTGGGCTTTGTTGAGACCTACTTCCCCGACGAAAAAGAAGAGGTCCCGCCTCGATAGCAGGACCCAAAGCATGTTTTCGTTCGGTGCTCGCTTAGCACCTATCCGGTTTGAGGTTCACACGCACAACTCCTCCAGAGGCTCTTCACCACGGTGCGTGCCGGAACACAATGGTGTATCATCGCCTTTCAGCATCAGCTCTCTTGTCTTGTTGTAGCCACATTGCAAATAGTTGTCAATGCCACAGCTCACATTGGAGCTTGTGTAAGCCATTTTGCAGCACTTATTTGCTTGATTTTCTCCGGCATATATGATTAAATCAGATACAGCGGTGAAAATATGCCATTTTTACTTCTCTCCTTTGTAACAAGGAATTAAGAAAGACTGTCTCCGCCACAATAAGTGGAAGCGGTCTTTTCTCTTTTATTTGCTTAATGAAGTTGATTTGTTATTCCCTTGAAGAACTCAGCGCTCCAGATGTCCAATTGGGACGTGTCTCTTATAAACGGCTTAACATCTTGTTTCGCCTGCTCATAATCAATAGTATCGAATTTGTCGCATAGCATCGAACGAAGAATTTTAATGTCAAAAGCATCCGTCTCCGTTAATACTTCACTTTGAATCAGTCGCCATTGCAGATGCTTCAGATTTACGCTCGCCCCTTTTGAGAGATAGAACACATAATCATACAAATCGCGCCCTTTTACGCGATTATGCCACGCACGACATAAAACCGCATGAATCTTTCCGGCAAAAAGAGACGGCATATCATACAGGTTGACTTCATAGGGAAATGGCGTTAGAGGGAATTCACGCTCAAATGTTGCGTAATCCGGCGGCATTGTGTCGATTTCAAACTTGATTTTGATAGTCTCGTTTTTTGTGATGCTGTTTGCTGCTGCCTCATCAGAGTAAAACAGCAGATAATGCTCTTTGGTATTTCCCTTCAGAAACGCAGAGCGAATAGCAGATTCTTTTGTCTTTTCCTTCTCGGTGATATCAACGTTCAGACCAAAAGAGCGAACTGTCTTTTCCAGTTCGGGAAAGAACGCTTTCAAATCAAAATCTGGATTTTTCGTCATCAAGGAGAAATCCAAATCTTCCGAAAACCTGTCCAGACCATAGAAAATACGTAGAGCAGTCCCACCATAGAATGCCGCTTCCTTAAAGAAACCGGCGCGGGACAGCCCATACAGAACAATTTCCTGCATAACTTCCTTCATCGCATTCTTTTGGTCGTACATATTTTTGCTGTCGTACTTTTTCAGCATATGTTCGATTATTGTTGTCATGCAATTTTCTCCATCGTTTTAGTCAGCTTTTGGATATTCGTGCAATGATACTTGCTATTAAGGAATAGAATATCATCCATGTTCAACTTGCAGAACAAATCCCAGTCGATTCGCAAACCATCGAAAAGGAGTTCTTTTAGTTCTCTTTGGCTTGTTACAGGGGATTGAATATAGAGTTCGTCACACAATGCTTTTTCCGGGCTTGCTATCTGGAAAGTATATCCGTTCTCACTTACACATTCGATTCCATACGGATACGCAGCAGAAGGGACATCACGATATGTGAATGTTCCAAAAGGTGTCTTGAATTCCTTCTTCTTTTTCTTTTCAAAAGTGGCTGACGTGAAGTTATATACTGCTTCCGGAATCAATCCATGATATGACAACGCAAATTCAAAAGACAAATACGATGGAGAGCAAATAGTGTTTGCCAACCGGTATCCGGGAGTCGTAGGATTCGTTTCGTATAATCCCTGTATAACAGGGATGCACTCCTTCTTCTTGACCATATGAGCCAACTTGTCTCGCGGGTTCTTGTAATTATTTAGCTCTTGGAGCATAATTGCGGTTGTTTTTATCATATTCTCACCACCTTATATGATTATATCAGATACCGTGGAGAAAATCAAGTAATTTTATAAGGTGTAATGGTGGAGACGCAAAGTGAAAGGGAGATGCTATTACGCACCCCCCTTCTTTTTATTCCTTGAGTGTTGTAGCTGCCGTACTGCTGTCCGTCTGCAGCAGTTCTGCTGCTCTTGAGATACTGGTTTCACCTTCTGTATAAGCTCTCAACACTATCTGCAGCAAGCGAGTCGGCAATTCTGCTTTTCGTTCGTCCACTATGATGTTTTGGATATTATTCTGCCACTTGCGGTTGATGATGCCTTCTTCCTTCGCGCGGCGAACCACACACTTCTCGAATACCCCGTATTTCTCAGCAATTATTCGGATTTCCTTGGCACACAGACTCTTGCGCTTCCGTCCCAGCTCCCGAATAATGTCTTCGCTTGGCAGTAAGAAATACTCCACAGCATTGTTGAGAATTCGCTCATTTATGTCCGAGAACAGCAGATACATAAGAACATGTGTCAGCTCTTCACGCTGACCATAACGGTCCAAGCCGCTACTGATTGCAACAATCGGGACCCCATTGGTCGTCATCGCGGCGAGGCTTGAAAAGCTCTTCGCAATTGCATTTCGTTTGATGATGGTGACAAACACGCCACTTCTCTCAAGAGTCTGAACAAGATTACCCACCGGTCCACTTGCAGGTAGGTGCAATGCTTCTCGTATATATGCTGCGATTTCTTCGAGGTCAGTTCCCATCGGAATTTTTTCCTTCGGCAGCCTGTTTTCATCCACTTCCGCATTGGCACACATACAAGCGTCGTGATACATCTGCAAATTTAGCCGTACTTGCGCCAAAATCGCATTTTTCTCGGCTTTGGTCAGTTTGTTGCTGCTATGAAACACAGCCTCGGCAATCTCAACGTCATCTTTGTAAGACATCAGCTTGCCGAGTGTAATGTCCAGCGCCTCGCAGATTTTCTTGACCATCTCGACATTTGGGTATCTTTTGTCACTTTCGAAGTTTGAGACCGTCATTTTACTCACGCCAATGGCGTTTGCCAGCCACTGCTGCGATACATCTTTCTGTTCTCTATAATATCTAATGCTTTTCCCAATACTCATAGCTGTGTCTCCTTTTGTTTACATTATACCATATATTTAGTTGTTTGTAAACGAATAGAGCGCTTTTGCTATGTGGCGATTCAAGCTTTTCCCGGTAGCTCATCCAAATACCGAAGAACCTTAGCGGCGCTCCGGCAACTAATAGCGCTCATGTCCCCTTTGTTGAGCCAACGGTACACCCTGCCACGATTGATGCCGGTATCTATGCATACACGGTATACGGTGATGTTTTTCTCATCTAAAAGGGAGAGAACTTTCTTGCGCATCAGCCCTTTCATGTAGTTATCTGCTTCCGCACTATCCCGTACAGCTACATAACTGGTCCAGACGCGCCGCAGCCGCTCCGGAAGGTTCTCATCCTGTTGCTCCAACTGCTCGATGGTCAGCGTGCTGCCATAAGTGTCACACAGGTGCTGAAGCTCCCCATTGGGCGTTTTCTCCAGAACGGAATACAGTAGCTTCAGTTTTCCATTGAACTTCGCATACAGGAATAGCGGCTCACGCAACTTCGGGAAATCTTCGCATTCCGCAACAAGTTTCTTGATGCTCGTCGTTCCAAATGAAAGGTCCCGCACATAGTCTTTCAAGAAATTCTCGAAACGCAGTTTTTGTTTCATATACATCACACCCTATAGTCTGTATCCCAGTCACCATATGTATTTGCTTGCGCCGGATAGGCACAGTATACACCGCTCGACCCGCCGGAAACGCATGTCATACTGCAGATGAAACTTTCGCAGTCTCTGCAGCCGTAGGTCCTCATGCCTCCGTTTGCTTTTCCCCTTGGGCAAGGTGCGAGGAATCCTCTATGCCTATCCACTACGCGCAGGAACTGCTGTTGCGGCTCCTTTGCGAGCCGTTTCCGCATCATCTCGATAGTGGTACGGAAAAAATCAAGCATATCCATTTTGCCGCTCATGTGAATTTCGTGGCCATCATCTACATCAAAGTATTTGTATGTCGGTTTCCAACTCATGCGGTCAACATGTGACCAGTTGACGCGGCGAATTGCGTATTCAGGCTTGTCTTCACCGGTTTCAATTGTACCGAAATAAAAGCAGATACTGACCCAAGCATTGATACTGTCCTGCTGCGGAACTGGTCCGAAGCGCAGGACTGACAGCGGGCGTTCCCAATAGAGATGGAAGTAGTCCGGCAATCCGTCTTTGCCAATAGTAGGTACAATGCCTTTGTCTGAGACATCGAACACCCACGCCACTTTGTAACCGAGGGTATTATAGAATGTATTCCGCTCTCTGAATTCTTGCGGCGTAATAGGACTGTGCTGAAATTCCACTACGACGCCGTCCTTGAAGACATCTGCGCGATGAATCTCACCATTGTGCTTCATCACGACTTCTCGGCACTCAATGGGGAATTGTTCCTGCATAGTCTTGTGCCAGTCGCTCATATCGTAATGCCAGTGGTCTGGGCAAGCGCCTGCTTCATGTGCGAAATGGTGTGCGTTGACTTCCCCTGCCCGCAGAATCAGCTTCCCGCTGCATACCGGACAGAAATAATCTGTCTGCTTATTTGCTTCGTCTGCCCAAATGAGCGTTCCTTCGGTGTCTCGTGCAACAAACATTGTTATTTCTCCTTTGTATCTGTTATTTCTCTTGATTTTGCGTTATGCCTTATGTTTGTGCCAGAAAACCCGGTATTTCCCGTTCACCACGCCTTCCGACACATAGTCTGACAAAGTATATCCCCACATCCTGCAAGCCTCCTCTGCCGCTTCGTAGCCACGCAAGCCGAAGCCTTCCGTGAAGTGTCCTGCCTTGCAGCGGTAGAAGCCGCATTTACGGAGCATCAAGGGGTCTTCGTACGCCGCAATGTCGTTGCTCGCATATTTTACATACAGCATCTCTTTTGAGAACAGAAAACTCAGAGCCGCCATGATAGGAGACGGTGTATGGTCCTTCGTGTTGAACTCGATATGTACATAATGCTCACCATCTACATCGACCTTTACCGCTTCCGGTTCTTCAACGCTATCCGACATGACTTGCCATCCGTAGAAGTGGAAGTAGTTCTTCATCATCTCCGCAAGTCCATCCGGCTTGTAGTTGCGCGGGTCTGTACCAAAGTGCTTGATGGTCGCGTAAGCCAGAAGGTCCGACCGCGATTCGTTGACCTTTGGGTCGTCGGATAACTGCAGAATTTTCTTGAATGAGAATGGATTCTCTCCGTCCTGTATCGTATTCAAGAAACTGTTTACTTCTGCGTCTGCGCTGAACCGTATGGTAAGAATGTTCTTTGTTCTGCTTTGCATGAAAGCATCCTCCTCTATTTACGCATCGCCTAAAAGCCGCACAGACGATGCAAATTGCTGATACTTTCATTGTATTCGATTCGCAAGATGTTACAAATGAACCTTTTGCAGGCAAACAAATTCACGGTCACTTTGGCTGTTCTTCCAGAGCGACAGGAGCCTTGCCGCAGCCGCTCCCGTGAGCCCTATGTGCTGTTTCTATATGTGGGGATGTAGTTACATGCTTTGCGTTCAGAACGGTTCTTACTGCTTCTCTGTTGGTAGTCTTGTTAAAAGAAAAGAGCCTCCTCGAGTTGAGGAAGCTCTTCGCTTTTGCTGATTATTCGGTAGGTGCTGGTGCTGCGTTTGTGGAATTGTCCACGGTCGTCTCACCGGCGAGTTCTGTTCTGTACAGTTGGGCGGCATTTGCATCCACGGTGGAAACGTCGAAGCCGTTACCATTGAGGAAGTCGTAAGCATCAACGACAATCTGCTTCAAAGTGTTTACATCGTCGGCAGTAATCAGAGGATTTTCTTCCTGCAGCATCCCGCTGTATTGAGTGTATTTGCTACGGAATTCAGAGACCTGAGGCGAATAGCTGTCGTTCATGCTAATCATCGGATTGTTGTTCATCACATAGAGCAACGAATCCAGTGTTTCAATCACCTGCGACAGTTCTTTTTTCTGGTTCCGGTAATTGTAGACGGTCACGATAGCTTTCTCTATCTGCAATACGGGATTCTGAATTTCCTCGTATTCCTGTTTCATCTCATCGGTGACAGGAATGTTGCCAACATCAAGAACCTCGTCCCATGTAACGCCGCTTGAGGTCAGTTCATGGGTCAACTCGGTGGTCTCCTTGCCTTCTTCAATATCGATGTCGTGCTTTTCACAAAGCTCACTGAAGATGTCGGGCTCCGGCGTGGCAGTAGGTGCAGGCGTAGCCGCTACGGAAGCAGTCCCATGCTCCTCGCTGCTCTGCGCCGTGCCGTCAGATGATGCGGAAGCTGCATCGCCGTCCTGTGCCGTCTCCTCGGTAGAAGCCTCCGCAGAAATTGCGGAGTTTGCCGTGCTGTTTGTCTTGTTGTCTTTGTCGGCTTTACCCGCACAACCTGCGAGTATGCCGCAAAGCATTACGGCAGCGAGACTCGCTGCCAATGCCTTACGCTGCATAATTCCTTATGCCCCCTTGCTCAGTTTCTCGTGGATACGAGTCACGAAAGTCGTTGCGATTTCCTTTTCCTTGTCGGCTTCGAACATTTCAACATCCTGTGCCTGATTGTCCTTGCAATCATACACAAAGTAGTGTGCGTCGTCACGGATAAGGCAAACAGCGCCTTCCTTGTACTCTTCGATGGCGTACACATTTTCCGGAATGTTGCCGCGCTTCATCAGAGAAATCATTGCCTGCTCGAACTTCGTCAGTTCTACGGGTTCTTCGTCCACAACAGCCTCGGTATGCTCTTCCTCGGATTCGGGCTCTGCAGCAGGAAACTCCTCACTAACAGGGCCATTGCTCTCTTCGGACGCGGCAGGCTCTTCCTGCACTTCTTCCGTGGGAGCTGCTTCGGGCTGCTGCTCTTCCTCAACAGGCTGGTCGCACTGCTCAGAAATGTCTTCCTGCTCAGGCTCTTCGTTCTGCTCGGCTTCCGGCTCTTTGACAACGCCGTTCATCACGTTGGCAATGTCATCGAGCGTTTCATTGGAAACACTGTCATTGACCATGGCGGTAACAATCGGACTGATGGGCTCATGCTCTGTGGTGTCGTCCATGGCAGGCTCTTTTACTTCCTGCGGTGCAGGCATTTCCTCTGCAGCCTTCGGCTTTTCGGCAGGTTCGTGAACTTCTTCATCCTGTGCCTTTTCAGCTACGCTTGTTTTTTCATCGCCGTGGCGGTTATGCTGCTCACTGTCGTCCTTGCGATATACCGTCTTGGCAGCTACGCTTTCGACCAGCTCTTTGTTGTGGCTGTTGGCAGTTGCGCACTTGACCATCGCAATCAAAGACAGAACTGCACATACCGCGAGTGCAACCGTGATTGCCATGACGATGATGTCAGAAGTGACATCCGTAAAGCCGAGACTGAACAGGATGCCGTTCTGGAACAGAAGCAGCACAGCCAGCATGCCGAGCGAAACGATAAGACTGAGCGCAGTCAGGGCAGTGGGTGCTTTCGAAAAAGCCTTTTTGTTAGAGTTACTCATTTTTCTCTCACTCCATGATGTGATAATGGTTGTACCGCGCAGATGGGTTTCCTTGCGGTGTTGATGATATCCTTTTTAGGATACCCCTATTATACCACACAATTTGCAATTAGTCAATCACGAATACGCGAAGGAGCGGTATTTTCAGCAAATATTTACCTTTGTTGAGTGAAGTTTGAGCAACAATCCCTTAGATGTATAGTTCAGGCGTTTACTCGGTGACGGAAGCTGCCTCAGCAGTTTCGACTGTTGCATCCTCCGACGTAGCCTCTTCGATTTCAGTGCTCTCGGACGCGACGGTTGAGGTTGCCGTGGAAGAAGGAGTCTTATCCTTCTTGCCGCAACCGGCAAGCATCACCATTGCGGCGGCTGCAACAGCCACCACCATCAGCATTTTCTTGTTTTTCATTTTGTGTTCTCCTTTGTGTTTGGGTTTCAGTGCAACCCTCATGGCATTTGCCGCAAAGAAAAAGGCGAGCCGCCCGACGAATCAGGCAGCCCGCCAGCGGGCAGGTACTGCGGCCTTGTACCGGTCCGAAGATTAAGTATATGCAACTCGCACAACAGTGCAAGCACTATTTTGTTGGAGAATTTTGCGTAATCGGTTTGGCTTTTTCGCTGTATGTATACGCATCGTCTCTCGTGATGATATTGGACTTGATTTCCTTTGCCTCGTCAAACAGTTTTTTGCTGCTCTTTGACAGCCAAAAGATGGATTTCAGTTCGCTTGTCCATTTGGAGACGGAAACTGGCTGGTTTTTTGCACAAGGCTTTTCGTTGCTTTTTGCACCGTAAAATAGCCAGTAGTCCGGATGTTCCCATGCTCTAAGGACAGTCTCACCGGATGCGGCGTAATACTGCCTTGCAAGGTATAGCGCAACACGGAGTGAAACAGGTCGCCGCGCAAGTTCTTCTGCCGTTACGGGTGTTCCCCAAAATTCCGGACGTGTTCTATCCTCGATTGTGTCTATTTCCTCTTCTGTAGCATTAACTTCCATATACAGCCAATAGGAATAGATGGACATCCACATCGAGAATTTATATCTCATATCTTCGATTTGTTTGATTTGCTCTTCTGTCAAACATAGATTCTTTTGCATTGTCTCTATATTTGTCTTTTTCTGCTCTAAGAAGAATTTTACTGCAGCGTTTCCTGCGACTTCCCGGATATATACATTCTGAGTCTCATCGCCCATGACTCTTACGAAATCTAAAACAGCGCAGTTATAATCTCTTGCATTGCGATGGAGGTTTTGGCACAGCGAAATCAACATATTTAACTTTTTGCCAATCAGCATCGATTCCATATTTCGCAGCACAACAACTTTTTGCATATCTGCATCTTGTTTGAGCCTTTCATTGATAAACTCAAAGCATGCACTATACATGAAGTTTTTGTCTTCTTTTTCGATATTTGTCATGTTTATTCGTTCCATGTCGAAAACGATATAACGATTATAAGGGTTAATCGTTGTTTCACTGTTATACCAGAAATATTCGCCGTCAACGTATTCACGCAAGAATTTCAAGAAGTTTTCCAAGACTTGGCTGATTTCCGGCATATCTTTTATAGTTGTGTACAAGTCTCCCATTGTTGGGAATGCCTTGCATTTTTGCATTCCGTTCCGATAAATTGTGTCATTCTCAACCGTAATGCCTTTGTTATTATATGTTGTGAGCAGCGCAGCGCCAAGAGCCATTTCTTCCTCATAGCTCATCTTTGGATACATTGTTCTGAACAGTGCCTTCAAGGATGCAATCTTTTCCTGCAGTAGTGCCCCCATAAAGTCCTTGCGTTCATAGATGTCGAAGATATTAAGCCGTGCATTTAAGTCGTAATTGACCTTGACTATTTGCCCGCCAATCTTTTGACACATATACTTGAAATCGGTCTCACTGCAATATGGCGTTATAGTTATGATTTGTTTTCCTTGTTTGAAATAGCGCAGAGAATACAGCTTTGCTTTGAAGTCCATTCCACTTGCCGGACCTCCAAAGAAAGAAGCATCGCTATTATTGTGCAGCGTTTTGTCGAACAGGTTCAGCGAAACCTCATCTCTGTTGCATACTATATTCCCGATTTCGATGCCTTCCAGTTCTTTCACTTTCGGAATAGCGGGCACTTGAGGGATTTCTGGTTGTTTCTTTTTCTTCCAGAACATTTTTACGCTTTGCCTCCATCTATTATTTGCTTTTTATTGTATGCAATTCGCGAGTTTCTATGATGTGGTTCATGGGTACACAATTCCACTCGGCAGCTTTATACCAATGATGTTGTCCAATGGGATGAATGTCAAGGCATCGTCTACCGTAATGAACATACCACTGGGCGGGTCTAAGCACAACCGTTCACGTTCACCGAATAACCCGCTGCATAGGTAGAACCCGTCTTGCTGAATCAACTGATAATCTTGTAGGTCTCTAAATGTATAGGAAGCAATAGTGGTTGCCTCCCCTTCTGCAGTCTCGTATTTGACAACGAGTTTAGTTCCGGAAGTAGTTGCTGCCAGTTCAATCAGCTTTTTGAGCCGTACATATTTCGGAATTTTCTCGATTTTATCGCGGCAAAGACGCTTGACTGCCTCGTTTTCCAAAACTGCTTCACGAGGGTCTTTGGCTACTTTGGTGTTGTCGTGACCGTTTGAGTATCGGCGCATCTGCATGACCGGCTCAATCCAGTTGTCGGGGTCTGCGAGCCAATAGCCGGAGGTTTCGTCGCTGTTAAGACCTGTATAAGCAATGTAGGAGTCAATCAGGTCCCTGCGAAAACCGTTTGTATAGTGGTTTGCAGCAAGAAACATCAGTTCTTTCTCATCTTCTTTTGGATAACTTGCCAAGAACCTCAAAGTCTCAATTTCTGTAACATGGTATTTTTCTCGGATGTACTTATTCAGACTCTCTCTGATATTCTTGTTAAAATCCTTGGGGAAGTCTTTCGCCGGGAGTCCACAGAATTTTAGGAATATCGTCTCTCTTGCATCTCCGCTATGTGGATAAACATACTGGTTATCCACGATAAAACCGGTGAGGGACAGCTCTTCGTGGTAGTGACTCAAGTCTGCTTCGCTTTGCCCCGGTTCTACCTTTATCATCATATTGTAGAGGAGTTCGACCTTGTGCTTTTTATGCAGCATCGGTTTACGCAAGAACTCAGCATATGCCGTATATTTGCCGAATTTCACAGGGAAAACACCGGCGATATAGCTTTGCTCTGAGTTGGCGATAAATTCTTTAAGAACGCCTTTTGTAAGTTTGTTCACGCTCTTCCTCCGTACAGTGCTGCTACAATATCGACCGCTTCATCCATTGAGCGGCAGGTATAGCTCATGGCTTTACCGCTGCCAATCAACATGTTGCCGCTACGCCAGTAAGCCTTGGAGTCGGTGGTGTAGATAATGCTGTCCTCCACACGAAGCTCTACGCCGTCTTTGGTCATTACTTTTTTCATGTGAGTCTCTCCCTCTGTTATTTATTGTTTCTCATTGTATGCAATTCGCAAGTTTTAGCAACGAAACCTTGTGCTTGGATGCGCACGCCATCTGCGGCAAACATATGTTCGAGAATCCTTGTCGTTTCGGTTTCTCGACCCTTGATGCCGCCGTATTTTAGTAGAACGATAGTCAATGCCTCTTTGATGTCTGCTACTCCGCGTTGGCACACACCATCATCGCGTATCAGCTTATTATCTTGTAGCCAATATGATGTGTTATCTGAGGCAAATATCGTGTTGCCGTTGATTTTCAGTATAACTCCCGAACCAGACTCTAATTTAATAACTTCCACCCAAATGTCCCCTTTTATGTTTTGTTGAGCAGGTTATTCGCCAGCTTATGCTGTTGCCCACCACTCGCCCCGTGGAGGCTCCTACCATGAGCGGCTGCGCGGGGAGCCCGCGCGTTGGATTAAATTTTGCTTTTTTGTTCTTATTTTTTTGTACATTTTGTAAACACTTGGCTTGCACGAATGACTTAAACGCAAATTTATGATATAATATACTTGTAAATTAGAAGCTGCTGTGGTGGTGATACCTATGTCGTAAACCGGTCAGTAGATGAAATTATAAGATTGAAATGTCGTTTTGCAGCCAATCAGATGCCTTGTGCCTGCGCGATGATATTGCCGTCATATTTTTTCTGTGTAAGCACTGTGATGGCTGTAATCCATCGTAAATGTAAAAATGTCGCAGCCCGTGCGGCTGCGTGGAGAAGAACCTCTACCAATTATGGTAGGGGCTCTTTTTCCTTTTTCGGTGCGCTTTTTATCATATCCTGATAATACTTGCGCGTCATGACCTCAACGGTTGTCATACCCCTGTATCCAGCCTCGATTGCTTGTGCTACGGTGTCATATTTGTCATCGATGATGAGACACTCACTGGGGCGCAACTTACGACTTTCTGCAATCAATCGCATCGTTTGTATCTTACGGCTCGGTGAACTCGTCCCAACAACATCTGAAATCAGACCCGGATAATACTTGTCGAGCCATTGCTTTTTGGCTGGCAGCATAATACTGTCTGCCACCCAAGTAATGCACATCTTGTCGATGTTTTTCGCATCTTCCTCGACAAATCGCTTCAACAACGGATTTGCGACTCCCAAGTTCTCGTACACGCGGTATCCGCTACCGGGAAGAATAGCTTCCTCGCTCAGAATTGCCCTCATAACTTCATCGTCGTCTCCAAAGCGATGAGCTGCGTAATGAACAAAAAGCGTGTCATCAAAATCAAAGAAGATGAGTTTTATGCCATACGGAATAATGCTTTCAGGAATAACCATGTTTTTTCTTCACCCAACCTTGCTGTATCCACGGTCAGCCAACCACTTGTGGATGTCGTTGGTAATGTCTGTTGTATCTAGTGTGTACTTGGTAACACTGCCATCCTCGTTTTTACGGTAAAAGACTTTGCGCTTTTGTACCTTGCCTATCGTAGTTCTTCCTTCTTCGAGTCCTACACTGTCCGATACGATAGCTCTACCGTATTCATAATCCAATTCACGGTAGGTGTAGTCATTTTGTACCAGAATCAGCTTTTTGAAAACAGTGTCACCGTCCAGCATCATGCTGTCCAATATTGCCGTAAAGTCAATCCAGTCTCCAAATACTTCTACCGTAAGTATTGAGTTCGGGAGTTGTCCTATCGTGGCAGCCTCCTGCAGGAGTTGTTCTTTTGTATGTTTGCTTTCTGCTGCAGGATAGTTGATTTCACCTTTACTCAAGGCTTTCTCTGCACTTTTGACGGCGTATTTACCAACAACAATAAATATCACACCGGTAAGAGCTAAGAAAAGTCCCATGAGTTCAAGGATTATTGTCGCAGTAATAACATCATCCGTTGCGAAGCCATACTTTGTACGACTTGAGATATTCAAAGCTACCGGAATCAAAGCAAATATAATTCCAATAACCAATACGCCTCCACCAATTATGGTATATACGCGGCTGATACCTTGTTGTGAAGTGCGCTTGAGTGCTTTTTCGCGAGCTTTTTGAGAAGGGACCATATTCTTACCCTTCCGTTTTGATACCGCTCAGGCACAACGGTGCTTCACCACAGCCAACATAGCCGTCAACAATACTGCCTGCATCGACATGGGAAATGTACGATTCATCTGCATCCGGGAAAACACAGATAGAGGTCACGGAAGTTTCTTGCGGCGTTTCTTTGCCATCGAATTGGTCATAGCACTCTGCTGCGAGCGTATAACCATCGCAGTTCCAGACCAGCCAATAACTCTTGGCTTCTCCAACATCCTCATAGGTTGCTTCTTTCAGTTCGTCAAAGGAACTGAATGCCATGCCGCCAAAAGTGGTCGTTTTCCAGTAGAGGCCAGAAGGATTGCCAAAATGGTCATAGAGGGCTTCGAATTTCTCTTGCGCGGGGCTATCGTATGCCGGGAACCAGTCGAAATCGTAGACGTTGATGCGGCTGTAGTACAGACCCTTATCGAACGCATCGCCAAAAGTCATGTCCCCTTCTTTGGCAATATCCTCGTTCAGCATCATGGCATATGAGCCATCGGTGGCGTATGAGCCGATTTGATAGTAGTTGCCTTCTTCTCCCGTAACGCAATAGTCTTGAATGTCGCGGTCTATCTCTTCTTCGGCATCATACTCTTCGCTGGTTCCTTTGATACTGTATCCTTCGTCTTCTCGATTGAGAGCCATGTATCCATTGATGGGGAGAGTCTTCAGCTCTTCCACTGATACGGTTACACCATTGAAATTAGGTGCTCCATCCAAAGAAAGGCTCTTTGTCCAGTCAACATCATTCAGCGGGTTCTCACCGAAAAGAATACCACTGTTCGGGTCTGTCGTAACTGCAGGAGTCACTGTTCCTTCTGCCCACTCCGGGAGATGGTCAAGTAGCGACCAATTTTCCCCTGCCGGTGTCGTCTCTGTGCCGGAAGATGCTGTACTGCTCTGCGTCTGGCTCGTATTGTTCTGGAGTGTGCTGCCCTGCTCTGAAGCCGCCCTCTGTTGATGTGTGGCGCAGCCGGTCAGAATCATTGTTGCTGCAGCGATGACAGCAATAGCGTGAATTTTAGCTTTCATAGCTTTCTCCTTTTTTATAAAAATTGTTCAAGTGTTTTCATCATCGTTTCGCTGCCAATCGGCGCGGTGCGGATGATGACTAACATTTGCATGGTCTTTGTAATTGTGAAGTACAGTACCGCAATCCCGACGAGCATGAAAATCGGCACAAGTCGTCCCAGTGTTATCGGATGGTCTTCCTCTGAAAAGAACGCTTTCTTGGGATTTCCATTCGGAATGTAGATTGCCCTTCCTTGAGACTTTTCGTGCTCTTTGCACTTCTTTTTATATGTTTTACCGTTATACTCGTACTCGTATGTGACGATATACCGATGTGGTTCTTCTATGTCGTCTCGGCGGTTTTTGCTGATGTGTTCTACCTTTACTGGTTTTGCCGTAACGATGTGTCCTTCCCTCTTTGCTTCCTCAATCTCTTCTTCCACAGTCTTGAACCATTGTGGATGTGTTGCGACTGGGATTCCAAAGACGATGAGAACTATCAGTGTGGAAATTGCGAGAATAGCAATATTCATGAAAATCACTCCTATTTTTAATTATCTGCAATTCGCACGATTCAGCAACAAAATCTCGACAAACAGAAAAAGGCAGCCACCCGAAATGGATGACTGCCGTTGCTTTCTACTATTTGTTGTGGTTCTTGCCCTTAATTTGCATGCGCTTGATAGCTTCCTTTGCCAACTCCGAGCGTTCGCATTCCGATGCTGCGAAGGTGATTTGCGTGCAGACCTTGCTGCCCTTCATTGCGTTGGCAGCGTAAGTCAGTCCGTTTGTCCGGCTATCCAATAACGGGTTATCCACCTGATTTGGGTCGCCGGTCAGAATGATTTTGGTTCCTTCGCCCGCACGGCTGATGATGCCGAACGCCTGCAGCGGAGTCATATTCTGCGCCTCATCAATAATCATGTATCTGTCACGGATACTGCGCCCACGCATGTATTCCATAGCTTGCGCTTCGATTTTCCCGGAGTCGAACAGATATTGTGCATAGGAGTTGGGTGCGACGATTTTGTCTTCCGCTTCTTCCTGTGCAGAGAACTTGCTCTTTTTGCCCTTGCCGCTCGGTTTTGCTTCATCCCCACATTTCACAGCGGTCAACTGGTCAAGATTGTCGAGGATGGGACGAATCAGCGGGTTGATTTTCTCTGCCTCACTTCCCTTTAGGAACCCGACTGTTTCGTCAAATTTGATATTTGGGCGAACAACAAGTACGCTGCGGTATTTTGGGTCATCGCCAAGTGTCTGCTCCAAGCCGCAAGCAAGAGAAAGGAAGGTTTTTGCTGTACCGGCGTCACCCATCAGAATCGTCAGCGAGGAGGATTGCAGCGAATCCATCAAGGCGTGGATAGCCATTTTTTGACCGAGGTTTTTTGGCTTGACACCATATGGATACATTTTATCCATGTTGAGCCTTACGAGCTTTTTGCCCTTCGCTTGATATACGCCGATAGTAGAATCGTCTGCTCTCTTTACGGTGACGAACTCATTTTCTACCAGCGACTCGTCCGTTTCCACGGCGGATACAGGAATTTCATTGGGAATACCACTTGCATCGATTTCTGTATCATAACAATGCGCGGTTGTTCTGCCAAGGTAAGGCGTATCGGTCATTACGCTGTCTGAGCGATATACCTCCGCCTTAAATCCAGATTCTTCCATGCGAATCCGCGTGGCAATGCTATTGGAAACAACGATAATTTCCGACTCCTTCGGACAATGCCTCATGCAGCTATAAGCAGATTCAAGAAGTGTTTCATTACTGGAATCGTCAACGAAGAACATACCTCCGTTCTCCAACGGTACACCGCACCGTAGGTTACCTTTTTCTCGGAGAGTTTCAATAATCGACAGCGCTTCTTGCGCGTTGCGGCTGCTCTCACCTTGGCTCTTTTTAATCGCGTCAAGGTCACGAATCACGTTGAACGGAATCGTGACGGTGTGCTCATCAAAAGCAAAGACTGCATATGGCGAGTAGAGCAGGACGCTCTTATCGAGGATGAACACCTTTTTTGGTACTGGCAAAGCCTTCGCGTCGTCCGTGAGCTTGCCATTGACGCCGTAGTATGGCTGGGGCTGGGAATTGGGATAAATGTTAGGCATGGGTTATACCTCCTTTTGCTACTATGGTACTCGAATCGCACAAATCAGCAACTCACAAGTACGGTAGAGGTTCGCCTTCTGGCAGGCGCTCATACTCTTGCAGGTCGCTCACAGAGGTTTCCTCCAGACTGGCTGTCCCATCCTCAAAGCAGAGTGAATACACATATACCCTCTGGTTCTTTGCTCCCAGCACTTCTGCCGGGGCTTTTTTGCTTTTCGTCATCTCGGACAGTTGATTCTCTGAGATGGGGTACAGCACCCATCGCTCAAAGTAGCGAAACTCCGGGCAATGGCATAAGTATAGTTGTTTGTCACCATCCTTACAGACACATAGTAGTGGCAGGCAGTCGTATTCAAGGAAAATCCGCTCAATGGTCAGTTTCTTGCCGAATCTGGCAGAAAAGTCTGTTTCCTCCAAAAAGATTTCTTTGTCCTTCATCTTGCACCCGCCTTTACCGTCAGCACATAAGCGACAGCCCCGAATAGAATCATCACCACAAGCAGAATCGAACAGACAAACACCATGTTAAAAGAGATTTTCTTAACTTTTCTCAACAGATGAATCGTGTCCGTCAAATCTTCGATTTCGTTTTCCAACTCTGCAAATTGGTTGTGCTCCTCTTCAATCAATTCTATCGTTTCAAAAGCATAACCAACATTGAACTCGTCGTTCTGCTTTGGTTTGCTTTTGGATTTTGCATTAAGTTTTTTCAGCTCCTTGTCATACCATTTTTTGCTTTTCTTCTTGAGAGCCGCTTTTTTGGCGCTGCGTTCAGCGGTTTTTATTTGCAGCAGCTTATCCGACACCTCATAGCAGACAACCGACGCAATGCAAAGCACCACTATAATGATAAGTATAATCAGCATGTGTCACCTCACAAGAAATCCGGAGCCTCAGTGTCGTTGTCATCCCCCGTATCTACCTCAAGAGGAAGTTGCTCGAACGGCAAGGTGAGATAGTCGTACAACGACTCAGCCGTCGGCATGTCGTAGCGCATCCGGCGACCGTCCTTAAAGTCGTACCAGATACATTTGCGAACTTGCTCATAAAGCCACCACTGGATGGTGCCTGCCTTATCATCCAATTCCTCTTCGAGCAATCGAATCAGCGCTGACAAATACAGGTTGTCTGCATCAAAAACCACCGATGAATCGCAGATTTTGTTGAGGGCAACATCGAATTCGTGCATTTTTGCGTCTTGTGTCTGAATATCTGCGATGGTCTTGCAAAAAAGTTCTTTCGAAATCATAAATCATTCTCCTAAAAAGAAAAGCCTCATCCAAAATGGGTGAGGCTTTTTGTTGTTGTTACGCGAAAAAGTGACCGAAGCAGTATCATGTATCTGCCTGCGATAACCATGTACATTGCCACGCCAAGCTCGCCGGAAAGCAAGTGGCATATCCTTACACATTGGAAAAATGTCGCAAGCCACCCCTCAAAACCTCGGAAAAATGTTGCAGGTCTCGGAAAGACCTTGATTTGTGTTGTTTTAGTAGCGGTAGAATCTCGGAATGATTTTGTCTCCCTGCTTGTCCATAATCATCGCAGCAAAGGTATCCATCTTGGCGGGCGTGAACTCTGCGGTGTATTCGAGCGTACCACCAGACTCCTCCGCAATGTCGTTCATCGTCTGCAGGAACTTTACGAACTCCGGAATCTGTTCAGGTTTCAGCGTGACGCCGGTGCAAATGGTGATGCAATCTTCATCCACATCGGCAACCTCATCGCCCTCTTCCCTTCCGAAGACGCTACGAACCGAGGCAATTGTTTCCTGCATCTTGTCGACCTGCTTGATGGTGAAGGTATCCCCGGCATCCAGCTCCATATCGAAGGTGTAGCAGAACCATGCGTCGATATCCTTGACTTCTTCCTCCGGTACATAGTCCGGGTTGTCGCATAGTTGCTTGCCGTCAAAGTAGAGCATCACCACATTGCTTTCCACATCGTAGTATTCCAAGCCGTGATACCGTACTGCCTCACAGCCGAATTCCTGCAGCATATCCGTCCAGAACGCCGAACCGTAGAAATTCTTATTACTGAAGTAGTGAATCATATCATAGGACAAGAACACTTCGACATCCGCGTCCAGAATGATTTGCTCGATGGCTTTATGAACAGTTTCTGTGTGCTGCCAATCCTTATCCAGACCGGAAAGACCCACGCCGCCAGTCTTGTCGGAGACATTCAGAACAGATTCTCCACCAATCTTGATGGTCAGTTCGTGCAGCGTCATGGACTCAATGCTTGCGGAGTCCAGAAACTGCTGTAGATAGTGGGCAAGGCAACTGCGAAGCGAATCCGCGTCGCCATTGTCTTTCTTGATGTTGATGCGTTCGATTGCTACTAATTCAGTGCTCATGGTATTTCTCCTTTGTCTTACTCATGGTCATGATGGCATTCGGGACAATAGTGGTCGTGTTCCAGAGGTTCCGGGCCGGGTGCCACGCCGCGCTCACCGATGATTTCCGAAGTACGGATACCGTTTGCTTTGCGGCATCCCTCCACTGTCTTGGATAGCAGTTCCTTGACTTCACGAGGCTTCTTGACATGACGGATGTCAAGCTCCGGGGTCATAGAGTCCATAGAGCAGAGGTGAATCGTTCCGACTTTGCCGATACGCTCCAAGAAGCTCTGGCTCAATGCCAGGTCTCGAACCCGATAAAGCTGAATCTCGTCTTCCCGCAGGTTAAAGAAGCCTTTCTGGATAATGAGCTTCGTCTCTGTCAGTGTGTATTTCGTGAACGAAATCGGAAGTGCGAAGATGGTATGGCGCTTGCGGTCGGTCCAGAGAATCTTCTCTTCCTTCATATCCACGCCAAATTCGCCGTTTTTAAGTTCCGCCATTGTTGTTCTCCTTTCACACAATGTGGATTGGCAGCTTGATTTCTGCCTCATTGTTCTTTAGAGACTTCTGAGTTTTCTCATACTCCGCGATTTTCTCAATCAATTCTTCTTTACTCATAGCTTTGATTTCCGCCGGGATAACGCAGCGGTCATCTACAACATAGTCTGCTGAGGTATCCGCCTTACTCTCGCTCTGGATAGTTGCTCCTTGGCTTGCAGCTTCCTCGACGTGCAGGCGCTGGCTGATGGTGTCTGCGCTGAACTTCTGCGATGTGAACACGGGCTTCACGGTTTGTCCTTGCTGCTTAACGAAGTGTTCGAGAACTTTCCAAGAGGTTTCGTCATCCTGTTTCTCGTAGAAATAAGGGTCAAGGTTCAGGAACAGCCAAGTAGTCGTGTTCTCTCTGCCGGTCATGTAGCCGAGCAGTGCATCGCTGATGGCAAGCACACCTCTGTGCCATGTCCCCATCGTGCGGCTTACATCGTACACGATAAGCTGAGGTTGTCTGTTTATCGGCATATCGACCTCAATGATATGCGCGTCTACCGGCCAGCCGCCGGAGAGCTTATACTGGTGCATGACCATCGGGATACGCCCCGGTACAATGCGGTCATGGTCCAGAACGAAGTCTGCATATTCCCCCGTCACATCAATGACGATGATGCGGTCTTGCGTTGCCCGCAGCAGCCTTGCCACTTTCTTTTTGCACCAGAGCGTCTTTCCGTGTCCGGTATCCGCAGATACCAGTGTGTAGTATTTAGTTTTAATGATATTAGGTTCAACCATTTTATTCCTTGATGTACTCTGCACAAAGTTTCAATTCGTATTCAGCGTATTTCGGGTCGCCAGTTGCATTGACGAGGAACTCTCGCAGTTGTTCCTGCAGCTTTTCTTCAGTCAGCGTGGCGAGATTTTCGTTGTACTTTTCTGGCGGCCACATAACACCACAGAAAATCATCGCGTCGAGATTGTAGTCGCAGGCACTGAAGAAAGTGTTGTGAGGATAGCCGTAGCACTTCTCAAACACGAAGTCCAGAGCGTTTGCACAAAGATTGTAGGCGTGTTCATTATAGTTGAGCTCGCCATAGTAGTCTCCACTAAGAGCCCAAAGGTTTTTAGGAACTACCGCCAGCTTTTTTACTACCGGCCAACTATCATAATCGGCGAATTTTGCCTCGCCGTATTCCCCTTTTCCAAAGGCGATGGCTTCTTCTTTCGACGGCACATATTTTGCAAGGAAGTCTTCGTTGTATTTGATTTTCCGAGCTTCTCCCATGAAGATGCCTTTGCCGAAATGGTCAACATGATACCATCCCATAGCATACCGCCTTACTGCACTTTGCCGACATGCTTGTAGCCGCGATTTGCGAGCCAGCGATGGATGGTTCTCGTCAAATCTTCTTTATTGAACTCATAGCGGCGGGTAATGCCATCATCATTCAAGTGATAGCCAATCTTTTGTTCTTTCACAAGCCCAATCTGCGGTTCAGAGCCATCATCCTTATCGAGATATTCCAATTCGCTGTAAGTACCATCGTTACCTATGTGGATTAGTCTCCGATATGTCTGACAGTCGATAAAGTCGTCTACTTCATCATCCGGCAGATAGTTCTCCATCTCAAGAGAGAACTCAATCCAGTCACCGTCCACTTCCGTTCTCATTCGAGAATCTGGATTCTCATTCATGGCTTCTGCCGCACGAAAGAGTTTTCGCCGGGACATCCGGTTCTTACTCACCGGATATTTCTTTTCAAACTTCTTGTTCTTTGCCTTGAACAGCAGCGGCAGGATAAAGACCGCGTAGAGAATCAGGCCAATGCCGAAGATAACCAGAAGAAATGCGAGCAAGCCAATAATAAAGCACACCGGTTTTTGGATGCCCGTTATGTCATCCAGTGAAGACGGCAGTAGCTTCAAGAAAATTTGTCCGCCGATAATTGGCAGCAAGCCTTTTGCGAAGGTCAGCTTTGCAATACCATCTTCGCTCAGCAGCCATCGGTATTTCTTACGCTGTTTCTCGTTCAGTACCATTGTCGTCTTCCTTTCTCTTTGTTGATGTCAACAGGGCAATGCCGCTTGCGGCAGACAGAACAGCTAAGATGCCGCTTATTACTGCGCCAATGGCTTCGCCAGCCGGGGTTCTTCTGTTTATGCTCAAATAGTATGGGCAGATATTCTGCCCTACCGTCGCGAGCTTAAAGTCTTCGAGATGTTCTGTCGGGATAGGCAGAATGTTGCCTTTGATGGGCGCGTTATTGATGTAGTACATATCCTTTTTATCGGCATCCAATTCTGCTGCGATAACATACACATCGCCATTTTTCGCATAGACTTCAAGTGGATAAAAGGCTGTCACATAGTCGCCGGACGGCTCCTCCCCTGCGGCTTGGTGCCGTTCCCACATTGAGCTTCCACTCAAAATCTTATAGTCACCTGAATCCATTTCAACCGGTTTCTTTATATAGTTGTCGATTTCTGTTGCCGTAATGGTGGTAAGGTCTGTTATTTCTTCTTGCTGCAACGACAAAATAGGAACGACAGCGAACAGCGCTGCCATCGCAAACAGCAGGATTGCCTGTACAATGATTTTTGGTTTATTTTGCATTTTTTGTCTCCCGTATGGTTTTCTGCCCTCACTCAGATTTGACGGTGTCTTCTCGTGAATAAAGTGGCATAGCCCTGTTTTCCTCCTTTCAATTTGTTGGGTATTTATCGCCCATGTGCAGCATACCAAGCATAGAAACCATCGTATTGTTCACGTCCCGGTCTGCCTTCGCTTAGGCTTGACGGAGCCTGCAGATTGCTGTGCCGTCCCGCGTTTAAACCGTTACCGTAGGCTTTTTTCACTGCTTCTTTGAGTTCTTCAGAAAATTCCTGCTCTTCTCTTTCGTTTTCTCGAAAGGCTTCTGCAAACGCTTTGTATAAGTCATATGTTTCTTTTGCAGGATTGAACGGTGCGGTTCTGTAATATTCTGTTATGAACCATTTCTTACCGTCGATGCTGGTCAGATAAAATCTGGTATTTGGAATCGGAATACTTCCCATCATAATCATTCACACATCAACCATTCGTTTAATTCATGAAGAATTTCATCCCCATCCCGAAAGCCACCGGACCCGTGATATTGGTTCTGTTCCCGCTCATCCTCCAACGTTTTTACCGTGGCGAGTAGCTTATCTTCTCTGCCTTCTGCTTCGCCCTTGGCAAAAGCCGCTTTCTCAGCTTCGTCAATGCGCTGGTATCTGCTCTTTCGCTCTTTCTCGATGTAGAGTAACCCGTTGGCTACTGCATCGAGAAACGTTTGTATCTCTGACTCCGGAATTGGTTCCTTATCGTCCTTATCTCTGGACACGCTGCAATAACCGTCATCGTCGTAATGGATAAAATAGGGAGAGTTCGGGACCTGTTGTACTCGCATAGGGCGCTTTCTCCTTCCGTCTCAAAGACAATTTGCCGGGATTATTTTCCGTTGCCCGCTGCTCGCCGCGTGGAGGCTGTCTTTGTTGAGCTGCAACAGCCCCTCAAGGGGCTGCCATGGTTACTTTTTGCTTTTATCAAACGGATTTTCTTTATCCGCAGATTCGTGTTTCTTTGCCGCCGCGCGGTGCGCATCCAGAATTTCCTTCTCATCCACATAATCCGGACGGAAGTGGAGCATATCCTTCCCCGTTTCCTGGTCAGTGCCCGGCACGACCCAGCCGCCTGCGGTGCGTCGAGGTTCACGAGAAGAGTCTGCGTTCTCCACTCCGTCGATATGGATATTGCGGTCGGTCTTTGCCTGAATGCTGTTGGCGCGGACGATTTCGCCCATGTCGATGCCGGTAGCTTCCTTTACCGTCTGCATCGTCTGTGCCATGAGCACCGGAACATTGCCGGATACGCCGGATACGCCGGAGGCGTCACCGCCAATGATAGATACCTTGTCGATGCTGGACAGAGGCTGAGCCACGCTTTTGGCGATGTCAGGCAGGACCTTGATAAGCATTTCGGCGACAGCCGCATCATTATACTGCTTGTATGCTTCGGCTTTCTGCTTCATAGCTTCAGCTTCGGCAATACCTTTCTGACGGATTGCTTCCGCCTCGGCTTTACCGACAAGCTCAATGCCTTCTGCTTCCTGCTGTTTAGCAAACTTCTGCGCTTCGGCTGCACGCTCCGCCTCGTACTTCTTTGCCTCCGCCTCTTTCTGGCGACGGTAGAGGTCGGCATCTGCCTGCTTGCGAACTTCCGCATCGAGTTTTCGCTGCTGAACTTCGGCTTCCTGCGCAGCAAGGTCTACCATTTTCTTCTGCTTGGCAATCTCGGCATCAGCTTCTGCTTCTTTGATTTCCTTGGCGCGGAGGTTCGTCTGAATTTGACCGGCAGCGTTTGCATCCGCAGCAGCCTTATCCGCCTCTGCCTGCAACCGTGCTTTGGCGAGCTTGAGCTCGTTGTTACGCTGGGCGATAGCCGTCTGTGCTTCGACTTCCTTGGCGTTTGCCGCCATCTCCGCGTCAGCCTTAGCACACGCCACATCGCGGGCTGCCTGCGCACGAGCAATCTCAGCCTGTTTCTTCACGAGCTCTTCCTGCTCAATGCCAATGGCTTCGATAACACCGTGGTTATGACCCTGCCCATCAATAGCATCGCGGATGTCCTGCACATTGAAGGTTACGACCTCAAGACCCATTTTCGCAAGGTCCGGGCGAGCGTTCTCAATGACGCTCAGCGCCATCTGCTTGCGGTTCGTCAAAATCTGGTCAACGGTCATGTCAGAGACAATCTCGCGCAGGTTTCCCTGCAGAACATCGTTGACTTTATCGTTGATGCCCTGCTCGTTCATTCCAAGGAAATTCGAGATAGCTGCCTGCTGGCGGGACATGATGTACGCTTTCGCATCCTTCAGACCAGACGCCTTGACTTCCTCGTCCAGAACAGTAGAATTTTCACTGTAGACTTGAATCGTGACAACAGAATCAATCCAGAGCGATACGCCGTTCTGGGTTTTAACGCCTGTCTCCGGAGTCTTGACATCGATTTTCAGAAGGCGCATGTTCAGTCGGTCCGCACGCTGCAGTACCGGGAACACAAATGTTCCTTTGCCACAAACGACTTTCGGTCTGGCAAGACCAAAACCCGTTACTACGATTGCCTCCGTCGGAGGGGCTTTCTTGTAGCAGAGAAAGCCAAAGAGGATGAGCAGTACGATGACTACTCCAATGATGAGTGCCATGATGTCTCCTTTCACTTCCAAGTGTGGTTACTCTTCCGTTGCCGCAACATAATCGTCAATCCAGTTATCCGCATCGAGGATGTCTGAATGGACAAGTTCAATGTAGTCGCCTTTCTGCATAGCGGCAGCATTGATTTGGTCGAGTCCCCTTGCTGTGAGTGTACGGGGACCGTCTCCATACTCCTCGGTGTATCCGAGGTCGTCGGACTCGTCACACGCTTCTTGTAACTGCGTCTGCGCGTCCTCTTTGCAAGAATCACTGATGTAGCGGTTCAAGGCGAACTTCACAGCCTCTTCCGGTGCATGTTCGTCATCCCTACTACAGTAGTACAGTGCCAGCAGGTAGGCAGCCATATAGGATGCTGCAACTTTCATAAATTAGGGCAAGGAGACCCGCGACTTCAGTCGTGGGAGGAATTGCCCGTTCACATCCTTTCAATTAAATAATTTGTTGCGGGCTCTAAAAGTCGCAG
>OLRC01000053.1_pt1 | contig 76746 bp, 77 predicted proteins | sample 1672081 | NCBI WGS metagenome assembly OLRC01 (sample SAMEA3136643, study PRJEB25190) | human gut metagenome | biome: human gut; feature: human-associated habitat; material: faeces | place: Austria | collected 2013
CTGACGATACAAAAATTTATTATTTTTTATTGTCCTCTTGACGGGGAGCATACCACGGATGCTCTTGGTGGTGATTAAAGTTTGTATGAAGTCACGGTAAATGCGACAACGTGGAAATTCCACGATTTGTTTGAGTTCTAATTGGTAATTCATAGTGATCTTCCTTTCAGAGTGTATTTAGTTATAATCGGATTTTTCAAAGTATTGGTATCAAGAAGAAGCCGATGGGAATATAGCAATTAGTTGTGCCGTTCATTGCATTTTTATTGCATTTTTAAAATTTAGATTATGTGGCTATTTTGTTTCATACTGTCTAAAAAGCCTTGAAAATCGTCTATATTCGTTAATACTCCGTACTGTCAATCTGGAGTTTGAATAATGTAAATGTTTGTCCACAAACCTTATTATTCAGTTTTTGTAAAAATGAATAGCCAGAATATGACTAAGGTTCAGAATCTACATAATAGTAGGTTCTGAGCCTTATAATTATATTTTGGAGAATTACGGGTAACATGTAAAAGATATAATATAACTAATATTAGAATATCAAAAAACATATAGCAGGTAGTCTATGAGATTACCTGCTGTTTTTTGTATATGTAATAATATTGATTGTAAAAAAATAAAAGTAAAACATTAAAAAAAATATTTACACACAAACAAAGCAGTGATATCATATAGACATATAAGGGAGGGAAAGCTGTATGTATACATTGGAGGATTTGTTTGATAGACGAAGTCCGGTAGGAACACGTCTGGAACAGATTTTAATGGAAAAGAAATGTACTAAAGCAGAGTTGTCAAAGAAGACAGGGGTTTCCAGACCGACAATAGATAAGGTTTTAAGTGGAACTATTACCAGCAAAAAAAATTATGAAACACATATGTCAAAAATAATGAATTATCTCCAAATAACACCAGATATTTTATTGGGAAATAATGCATGCAGTTCAAATAGAGTGCGTGAAATTCGAAGTATAATAAGAATATCTACAGAAAAAATGGCGAGTGCGACGGGAATTTCTCAGGAAAGATTACAACAGATAGAGGCCGGGGAGAAGGCAACAATCACAGAACTTAGGGAGATTGCGATGCAGCTTCGTACGAGCACTCATGTTATAACAAATCAATACTTTTTTGAACCACAATTTAGTGAAATGGAATATTATATGGATATGAAGGATGCACTTGATGAAATTAGTGGATTTTGGGGACATGTAGGAATCAAGTTATGTGGAATTGACAAATATATGTGGTATCCAATTAACAGTAATACACGAAAGATGATATATAAGGGCATTGATGAAGAGTTAATGGTGATTCCATGTATGAATAATAAGGTATTATTTTTGAACATGTCAAATATAGAAGATATCACCTTAAGTGACTTTGACGCGGATACACCTAGTGGGAAAAATTGGGATGAGCATGTAAGTTGCGGAGAAATTCCATTGGTAGTATATGAGGCACTTGAAGATTATGAAGAAAATAGTCAGGTGACTTTATATAATGATACTGAAAATTCCACCGAACTGTATAAATATCTTATGGAATATGTTCGGAAAAATGGATGGACAGAAGAAGATATTTTTCAGTTGTTAAATACGTCTGTATTTTATTACCTTGATGGAAGAAAGAAAAGTACAATTATTGATTTTTATCAAGACTCAGATGATATTATCGAAACGATAGAGATGGTTTATGGATATGATTTTACTGATATAGAACAAAATTTTATGTTTTATATTGATGCGCACGACGAAACAGAAAACTTTGTAAATTTAAAGGGCATTTCGATGATGGAATTGCCACTGTTGAAGGTGGAAGAAGAAATTTTCAGGAGGAATGATCAATGAATCCAAAAGATGAAGTAAAATTTGAAGATATAAAAAAGTTAGTAAATGCGTCATTGGAAAAATTCTACAAAAATGACAGGGATTTAATTGAAATGTCCAATGAAGAGGACATGATTTCTGAACAATGTATGGTTTTTCATATAGGAAGTTACATGAAAAATAAAATGAATACACTTACTAAGTTTCAATGGGCTGATTTAGATTGTGAATACAATCGGAATATGAATGATCCTAAAATGATGCGTAGTGACAGAAAGATTATTCCTGATCTGGTAATTCACAGAAGACGAAGCAATAGAAATAATCTCCTTGTGATTGAATTTAAAAAGAAAAATGCTGAAACTTATGATAAAGAGAATGACAGAAATAAATTGATGTATTTAACTGATCAAAAGGAAGATTTTAAATATAATTTTGGACTGTTTGTTGAATTGGGCAGTCATGAAGTGTATATGGAAGTTTATCAGGAAGGAAACCTGCAGACAAAGTTGAACTATAGTATCACATATTAGTACTGTACATGGGCAGATGGTTGAATGGAGACAATGGAGCAGAAATCAGAGACGGATGAGTTACTGAAATGTAAGTAAAGTAATCTGGCATAGATAAGGTGTTTCGAGCGGATAAAATAAGCTTCAAAAAAGAAATGAGAAAAAAGAAAAGAGGTCATACCGATGTCACAGAAAAACCATAAGATGACAGATGGTAAATTACTGCAGACGGATAAGAAATACGCTCAGTTAAAATTAAAACAAAAAGAAAAGATTGCAGAATGGATGTTTCAGGTAACCAGAGACTATTATACAAAAAATTACACATTTCCAAATGACAGACAGATAGAAAAAGTGGTGAATATAGTTTATGAAAAAATCGAAGAAGCAGAGATCTGGGTTCCTTATGGAGAAGTGCTCAGGCATTATAAATCTAAAAGGTCAGCTATTAACAGGCGTGTAAGAAAAGAACTGAATGAAAAGGAAGAGAACAGAAACGAGAAAGTCTGTTTTATGAATATGTGTATGGTACAGGATGATAAAGGAAATGTATTGGCGTTGGATAAGGTGAATGACAGTTATACCGGTACAACTTTTCCGGGCGGACATGTAGAACAGAATGAAATATTTCAGAAATCCATAATCCGGGAAGTGTGGGAAGAGACGGGACTTACGATTGAGTCGCCGAAGCTTTGTGGTTTGTATCACTGGCATGAGGACGGTGTACATAGCGTGATTATGTTATATAAAGCAGAAAAATTCATCGGAGAACTGAAAAGTTCTGAGGAAGGACAAGTATATTGGATCCCGTTAGAAGAACTGAAAACCAGAGAACTGGCTACAGGGATGAAATATGTGTTACAGATTTTAGGAGCGGATCAGGTGAATGAGTGTTATATGCATTTGGAATCGGAAGGGTATGTAGGAGATCTGTATTAAAAATAAAAATATAATTTTTCATGGGAAAATCAGACCTTGAAATATGAGCAAAACAACTTGTAGATCAAGGCCTTTCGTTGCCATGGCAAAAGTTTCGACTGTTATATATTGTAGAAGGATTTCCAATAGTATCTCTGGAAATTATTTTTCACTATCAGAAGTAACATTTGATAATGCCTTTGCATAAGCCGTGAGCCGCATTAGTTGAGCCGCGTTTAGAGTTTTGCATGTTTCAACGAGAGAAAATAGCGCTGGAGTGTCACTTTGTTCAACGACTAGTCTATTCGGACTTGAATCTGCAGATTTTCCAATAAGATAATCTGTAGATGTTGAAAAAACTTCAGCCATTTTAGAAATAATCTGTATAGAAGGGTTACGTGAACCGGCCTCGTATCGCAGATACGCAGGTTGAGAAATCTGAATTCTTTTGGCAGCCTCTTGTTTGGTTATCCCTAGTTTCAGTCGACATTCTTTTAATCGTTCTTTATCTAAAATATCCATTGCTTTTACTGATACTCCTACTATGATTGAAATTTTGATATTTATATTTTAGCATAATCAGCTTGACAATACCATTGGTATATGAAAAAAATAATATACCAATGGTATATATGCGGATTCATGAGCAAGATAGTCTGGAAGGTATATACGTAACTGATTGGCAAGGGGTGATAATCATGCCAACAATATTAGTTGATTATGAGAATGTAAAAGGTTCTAATGGATTAAAGGGAACGGATGTGTTATGTAGAGATGACACTTTAATAATCTTCTATAGCAAAAACTGCGGAAAAATACGATATGATTATACAGGAGATTAAAGAGAGTGGCTGTGAATTCCGGGTTATAAAATTAAAAGGTACAGGAAAGAATGCACTTGATTTTTATATTGCGGCAGAATGTGGAATCATTAGTGAAAGAGGAGAAAATGAGATTGCAATCATAAGCAATGATAAAGGATTTCAGGCCGTTATTGATTTCTTTGGAGCGGATCAGAATGCGAATCGGATTCAAATTGTCAAAGCAGGAAATATAGAAAATGCACTTACATTATTTCATGCACCGGAGGATGCAGAGAGAAGAAAGAAAATACAGAATCGAAAATTATTATTAGATTTGTCTGCAGAGAGTGCCCGGATTGAAGAAGGTAACAGAATAAAAAAAGAATTGAAAAATATTCTGACTGGAACAGAATATGAATGCAAATCAGCGGAAATTATTGATTTTGTGAGTGCAAAGAGACATCAGGGGAAGAAAGACTTGTATATGGGAGCACTTCATCAATTTGGCAGAAAAGATGGCAGGAAAATATATCAATTATTAAAGCGTAAAATGAGTGAATGACAGGAATCATAAAGTCATGATTTTTGGCTGTTCTCTATAAGGTCAAGAATAGAATTATCCGATAAATTATGATAGGATGAAGTAAAGACAGATTAGAATTCTGAAAGAGGAGAAATATATGACTAAGGAACAAATTATTGGTGCACTGAAAGCGGCGGCAAAACCATATGAAGAGTATTATATTGATGACGAAGTAGTGGATGCTATAAATACATATTCTAATCCTTACGAATTGGTGGCACCGATTTTAGAAATTATTGCGGACAATCCCTCGGTAGATTTTGGAATGCCGGGAGAACTGGTACATTTTGTTGAGCAGTTCTATAAAAATGGGTATGAAGAACTGTTAATTGCTTCAGTAAGTGAAAAACCAACCCCGCACAATATCTGGATGCTTCATCGGTGTTACAATGATATTAATAATCCACAGCGTGATAAGTTTGCAGAAGTTATTAGAGAATTAAAAAATGAGGAATCGATTTCTGTAGAAATCAAAGATGCTATTGATGAATTTGACTGGGAATAAAATCAATGTGATTGTCTGGCATATGGAGATGAACGGCAATGTAGAGAACTATATGAAAGAGCTTTGGGGTATTATGAAAAGATGTAAAATCCTGAGAGTAGTGGGGACGGATGGTGAAAAAAAGAATAACATTTATGCTGGTTGTAACATTGATATCTGGATGCGGGAAAACATTTCTGAGTAGATTATTCAGATCAGATCACGGAGAGTTTACAGAAATCCTTACAGATTTTCTGGATGCGGCAATCAGAATGATAAGAAGAAAATAGAAAAATTATTTGCAAAAAATGTATCAGGAGAAAAATTTGAAAAGCAACCGGACAAATTTCTTGAATTTTACAGCGAGACAATAAAAGACGGAACTCTTGATAAGGATAGTATTTTAATGAGAGTAACAGGAAGTCAGGACAGAAATTTTTATCGTATAATGGATTCAGGTGCAAAAATAACAAAAGGAAATCAGACTTATTATATTTATATGGAGGTTGTCACGGCGGATAAGGAACATCCGGAAAATAAAGGAATTCAGATTATTGATTTGGCCACAAAGAAGGCGTATAATGACAGATATTTTCTCTGGCATTCGAAAAAAGGAATCTTTACACAGGAGAAAGTCTGTGAAGATTATCGGACGATGCTTATATTCGGAAAATGATTAAAACGATAAGGAGGGATTCTCATGAAAGCAACAGGATGCAAAAAAATCTACAATGCAGAAAATATCATTGAGGCAGAGATGCTGGTAGAAATGCTAAAAGAAAATGGAATTGCTGCATTCACACAGGAACCAAGCTCAAGTGTAGCAGCATATGGAGTTGCCGGATTCGGAGTATACGGCGTTGATATCTGGGCAGAGGCGGATGAAGCAGAAAAAGCAGTGCAGATTATAGAGGAGATTGAAAAATCTCTGGATACAGAGAATGCGGAATAAAAGAATAGAGAGAAATACAGAGAGCCTGCCACTGGCAGCTTCTCCCGAAAACATGACGATGAAAATAAGGGCAGTGTTGATTACAATGATAATCAGCACTGCCCTTGGTAGTATCAGTTCACTTAAATTTCCATACGATAGATATGCAATAACTATACAATAATTATACATTATACCGAATCCAGATCGCATCACTGTCAAATCTCTGCACATTTGTAAGCTTCAGATGTACCAGCGGATGATCCATGGCGAAGCCGTCGAAGACAGAAGGCATTTCCCGTCTGGCATCGATTCCAGCACCCATCAGGATGCTGATCTCGTCCAGAAGTCCGGCATCCAGGAAACCGGTATTGATTGCAGGACCGCCGACGATACCCATGCGTTCTACGCCGAATTCAGAAGCGAGGATCTCGCAGGCACGTACGAGATCGATCCGTTCTTTTCCGCAGGCAATCCATGAGATATGCTGTCCGTCCAGATATGCCAGATATTCTTTCGTTACCTGTTCACTTGTGATGATCAGGTAAGGCTTGTCCATATCAGAGGCATCCGGCCAGAGAAGCTTTCCCTTGGTATCAACGATAATTTCATAGCCTTTGGCATCAGCTTTTTTAGAAAATCCTTCCTGGGTATATGTTTCAGAATTTTTTGCTTCGAAGAATCCAGGTTCAGCCATCTCAAGTTCCGCAGTGACACGGCCGCTCACGGTAGTCGGAACATTCAGTTCGTCCAGTGTCTTATAATAGTCCTCGACACCCGGAAGCTGGGATGTCATGGCACAGTCGATTCTGCCATCAACAGAAGTCATCATGTGGCAGATAATATATGGTTTGTTCATCTTAGTAACCTCTCTATGATCAGAAAATATTTTGATTAAATATTTGATTTATAATATGTTTATCTCTTTTTTGAATAATTTACAGTTTTCCGCCGTATACCGGGAATCCGCTGCTTTCTCCATAGCTTTCGATATGTTTGAAATTCTTCAGAACTTCCATATCTTCGGCACTAATCTCAAAGTCTACATCGGCATTTGTCTTCATATGTTCCGGATTACCGGTTTTAGAAAGTGAAATCGCACCGAGTTGCAGTGTATAACGGATGCAAAGCTGTGGAACAGATACTCCGTATTTTTCAGCCATAGAGGCAATCTCCGGCTGGTGTAAAATCTCGCCATGAGCGATTGGGGAGTAAGCTTCTACAGCGATACCCTTCTTCTGGCAGTACTCAATAAGTTCCAGAGGAGTGTTGCTGATGTGAAGAAGAATCTGATTTACCATAGGCTTGCTTTGGCATCTTCATAAGTTTTATGCTCTGCAGCAACTTTGGATACAACGAATAATTCTTCTCTCGGAATACCACATGTACGGATTCCTTCGCCGACACCACGCTCATTTCCGTAAGCCTGTGCAGTGTCAAAATGTCTGTAGCCGAGATCGGCAGCAGCTTTGACTGCATCAGCGACTTTATCATCATCGATGAACTATGTTCCAAGTCCTAATTGAGGAATTTCCACACCGTTACTTAATGTTAATTTTTTATTGTACATTTCTAAGATCTCCTTTCAGTTTCTGAGTTCATACTAGCACTTGAAGCGGACTCCAAGTCAATAGATTTTCAGAAAAAGCTTTCAAAAAAAGCTTGTAAAAAATTTTTTGAAAAATGCTCCGAAAAATCCTGGTAAATTTACAGGAAGCTGCGGCTATGCCTTTTCCTTAAAAAGTATAAAATTTTAAGAAAGTATAAAGCATAGTTATATACACTTGAGATACCCTGTGTTATACTGTTCTACGTTTCCAAGAATGTAGTATTGAAAACTACATGTAAAATGTATGAGAAATTTATTTTTACAGAACATATAAGTAGAGAGGTAATGGATATGCAGAAGAAAGTGCAGATTGTCAGTGACGGATCGTTGGATCTTTCGCAGGAGATTACAAAAGAGCATGATATAGAGGTTGTGCCATTCTATGTGTCTTTTGACAGTGAGACATATCAGAAGGAAATGGTGGAATTAGGAGTCAGAGATTTTTATAACGAAATGGTGGAACACCCGGATGTATTTCCGAAGTCTTCCATGCCATCGGTGGATGACTTCTATCAGGTGTTCGAAAAAAGTGTGAAAGAGCAGATCCCGGTTATCTGCATCTGTATTACCCGCAAATTCAGCGGTTCACTGCAGTCGGCAACTGTCGCAAAGGAAATGATCGAAGAAGAGTACCCGGATGCAAAGATTACGCTGATCGACTCAACGGTGAATACAGTACTGCAAGGGCTTTTCGTGTTAGAAGCATGCAGACTGCGTGATATGGGATTGGGATATGAAGAAATTGTGGAGAAAATTCTTCCGATACGAGAGACGGGACGGATCTTCTTTACAATCGGAAGTATTGATTATCTGAGACATGGTGGACGAATCGGTAAACTTGCCGGGATAGCTGCCGGAGCACTGGGGATAAAACCGATGATTACATTAAAAGAAGGGGAAATCTTCAGTTCCGGACTGGCAAGAAACCGTATCAAGTCTATGAAAAAGGTTGTAGATATGACGAAAAATTATCTGGACGAGATCGATGCAAAACCTGGTGAATATAATTTTTGCATCGGATATGGTTATGACTATGACGAGGCAGTCAGATTCCGTGAGATGATAAAGGATCTGATAAAAGAACGGCTTGGAATCGATGAGATCGGAATCTACCAGATTGGAGCAACGATTGGTGTGCATACAGGACCGTATCCGCTTGGTGTCGGAATTATTAAGAAGGCAGAAGTTTAAGCAGCTGAAAAGGTTGAATGGGTAGATGGTGGAGAGAAACCGATGTCCATAATCAGCGAAAATAGAATAGGGATAGATAAAGATACCTGAGAAGAGAAATCTTTTCGGGTATTTTTTGTTACTGATGGTAATTTTATACCCCATCTGATGTTATAAACTATAGACATAAAAGGGAAAACAAATCAAAATCATTATTTTTCAAAGAAATGGAGGAACTGGCAATGAAAGGTTTTAACACAGGTGACGGTTACATGGGAATGGTAGATGGCGAATATATCTTATTTGCCAGCGAGGCGGATTATTATGATTATGTAAATGATTAGAAATCAAGGCAGAATTTTCAGAAAAACAAAGAACTATGGAATCTATTTCCAACGCATGTGCTATACTGAACTTAATTAACCAGAAGGAGAAGTTCTATGCAGGTATCAGACAAATTAATCAAGCCGCTGACAGAAGCAAAATATTTAAATGCCGATAACGTAAGCAGATACCGCTGTATCATGCGTATCTTTTTCGAGCATTATGAGAAATTAAAATACTGGCTGTATCAGGAAGAGGTCTATGAAGAAATGATACAGGACCCGCTTTTTGCGGATTACAGACCGGAACAGTGCCAGCAGGATCTCACCATGCTGACAGGAAATCCGCATGCATTTGACAATGGAACTGCAGCAGGGAATTTCCTGTATCAGATGATACAGATGGATCTATTTGCAAAGTCGGAAATCCGGGTATATTATGCGGGCGATCTTGACCCGGAAGGAATACTGATCGCACAGAAATTATCACAGTATTATAAGGGAGAATTTCATTACTGGCATATGGAAACGGCGGATTATGAGAAGTGCAGGTCAGAGGAAGTGATATCGCCGAAGTGTATGAAGATACTGGAGCGGATTACGGATGGGAGATTGAAACCGGTGGTGGATAGAATCGAAGGGTATGGGAATGCCGGGTATCAGGAGATGTTGATGGAGGAGATGTGATTATGCCAAAAGGAACAAATCAAAAGCTAAAATTATACCGTCTCGCACAGATCATGCTGGAAAATACAGATGACGAACACTATATTACCATGCCGGAAATCATGGAAGAACTGGGAAAATACGAAGTGACCGCAGATCGCAAAACAATCTATGCAGATCTGCGTGATCTGTCTGTACTCGGGATCGAGGTAGAGGGCGAACCCATCGGCAACCGCTATCATTACCGCGTAGTCAACCGACCATTCGAACTGCCGGAATTAAAGCTTCTGGTAGATTCCATCCAGTCTTCCAAATTCATTACAGAGAAGAAGACCAACACACTGATAAAAAAGCTGGAAAAGCTGGTCAGCAAATACGATGCACAGAGGCTGCAGCGACAGGTGTATGTATCAGGAAGAATTAAGACGATGAATGAAAGCATCTATTATACTGTCGATGCAATCCACAATGCGATTTCTGAAAATAAGAAGATCAAGTTCCAGTATTTCCAGTGGAATGTGAAGAAAGAGATGGAACTGCGTCACGGAGGAGCATGGTATCATATCAGCCCGTGGGGATTGTCCTGGGATGATGAGAATTATTATATGATCGGATATGATGCAGAGGCGCAGCTGATCAAGCATTACCGGGTGGACAAGATGCTGCATATCCGGATGTCGGATGAATCCCGTGAGGGAAAAGAACACTTCAAGAAGCTGGATATGGCGGATTATGCCAAGAAGAGTTTCGGAATGTTCAGGGGAAAGGAAACGTCTGTAAAGATGCTGGTAAATAACAGCCTTGCGGGCGTGATCATTGACCGGTTTGGGAAAGATGTGATGATGATTCCGGAAGACGAGGATCATTTCCGGGTGAATGTGGACGTTCATGTGAGCAAACAGTTCCTGGGATGGGTATTCTCGCTGGGGGAAGCAGTTAAGATCATCGGACCGGATGAGGTTGTGGAGCAGATGCGGGGAGAGGCCCGGAGGCTTATGGAGCAGTATGGGGAGTAGGAAATGGATTCTGAATTAGCAAAACAAGAACATGATTGTAAACCTGTGCGAAAAATAAGTTGACAATCAAAGCGAAATACGATAAATTGTTAACCATAAACTGAAAGGAAGGTTAACAATTTAATGAACACAAAAACAAAAAAATTATCCACCGTAAGTATGGTATTATGCGGAATGTTCGCGGCGCTGGTTGCCATAGGAGCATTTATCCAGATCCCGGTTCCATATATGGATTATTTCACACTTCAGTTCTTTTTCGTATTGCTTGCAGGATTGATTCTGGGGGCTGATAAGGGAGCAATATCTGTAGGATGTTATGTATTACTGGGACTCGTCGGAGTACCGATCTTTGCAGCAGGCGGAGGAATCGGATACATATTCCGGCCAAGCTTTGGTTATCTGGTCGGATTCATTGTAAGCGCATATGTAACCGGAAAAGTATGCGAAAAGCTGAAAGCAAGTTACAAGAACTATCTGCTTGCCTGTCTTGCAGGATTTGTTGTGACATATGCAATCGGAATCGTGTATAAATTCATAATCTTGAACTTTTATGCACATACACCGGCAACGCTGGGCGTGATCTTTTTGTCTTGCTTCCCATTAGATATGCCTGGAGATTTTGTATTATGTCTGCTGGCAGCCGGTGTGGGGCTTAGAATGCGGAAAAGCGGGTTTTATCTAAGTTAAAAAAGGAGCATGAGATTATGGCAAAAGGAATATTTGTGACGGGCACCGGCACAGATGTAGGAAAGACGTATGTCACAGCATTAATCGTGAAAAAGCTGGCGGATGCAGGAATCCATGCAGGCTATTATAAGGCCGCCTTATCAGGCGCAGAGTCCATAGAAGAAAGTGACGCAGGCTATGTAAAGAAGATTGCCGGTATCACACAGGAAGACAGCAGCTTACTGTCATATCTGTATCAAAATGCGGTGTCTCCGCATCTGGCTGCCAGAATAGAAGGAAATCCGGTTGATCCGGAAACGGTAAAAGCAGATTTTGACAGGGTAAAGAAAGAGTACGATTATGTCACGGTAGAAGGAAGCGGCGGCATTGTATGTCCGATCCGCTGGGATGCAAAACATGAAATCCTGCTGGAAGACATTGTGAAAATGCTGCATCTGAATACTCTGGTGATCGCAGATGCTGGACTTGGAACGATCAATGCAGTTGTCCTGACGGTAGAATATGTCCGGAATCACGGAATGGATGTAAAAGGAATCATTCTGAATCATTACTCGGGTGGAGCGATGCAGGAAGATAATGAGAAAATGATCGAGAGATTAACGGGGGTACCGGTGATTGCCAGGGTAAGAGATGGTGACAGGGAGCTTGAGGTTGATCTGGAAGTGTTGAAAAGGGTGTATGATTGATGATGAGAAGAGGGAATTGACTGCGGTTGATTTCCTTTTTTGATGTATGGAAATAAAAAAGGTGAGAATATTATACCCCACCATCTGAATTATACTATACACATCAAAGGGAATAAAACAGAATTCCGGGAGATAAAAGTAATTATAAGACAACAAATCAAATTCAGATGAACACGTTTTCAAAGCGAAAGGAGCACACACAATGGCAAAAATATTTATCACCCTGACAGGAACAAAACACTACTTCGGAAATGATTTTCTGGAAAAAGGTATGAAGATCAGATTAGAAAAAGAACCGGATAATGAATATGACAAGGAAGCAATCAAAGTAACGTATGAAGGACTTGGGAAGATCGGTTATGTGGCAAATAGTTCGTATACAGTCATCGGTGAATCTATGAGTGCAGGCCGCCTGTATGACAAGATTGGTGACACGGCATATGCGAAGGTGGTATTGGTTACACCGGCAGGAACAATTTGCAAGATCTGTAAAAAGAGTCTGAAAAGTGAACAGGAGGAAACAGCATGAATTACCTTGTGATAGATTTAGAAATGTGTAACGTACCGAGAGATTATCGGAGCCGATCTTATAAATATGCAAATGAGACGATACAGATCGGAGCTGTTCTTCTGGATGAGGAATTCAAAAGAATCGGAACGCTTAGCCAATATGTACATCCGGAACACGGAGTGATCGATCCGTTTATTCAGAATCTGACAGGGATACGAAATAGTCAGGTGAAAAAAGCACCACGTATTGAGGAGGCTCTGCTACATATGATCGACTGGATCGGCGATCGTGAGTATAAAGTCTATGCCTGGAGCGGTTCCGACAGAGCTCAGCTGCTTCATGAAATCAAAGCAAAGAAGATCTGTGATGAGCGGATTCTGGATTTTGTCTGTGAAGCAAGATGGATCGATTATCAGGATGTATTTGTAAAACGATTCGGAATAGAACGAAAGATTGGTCTGGAAGAAGCACTGGGCAGGGTGGAGATTGAACCGGAGGGACGACTTCATGATGGTCTGGATGATGCGGTGAATACAGGATATCTAATTGAAAAGTTGAGAATGAATCCGGAGTATAAGTTAGTCAGCTATGAAATGCCAGAGCAAGAGCAGGGACATCTGTCGTGTACGCTTGGAGAATTATTTACGGGATTGGAGTTGAAATTGGCGTGAGGGATGTTTTGATATTCGATGAATATAAAAAAAGAAACGAGCACCCCGCTTAGGCAATAGCCGCACGGTAACAAACCCATTTCTTGTATATAATATTAATCTGTTTGTTAACAAAAGTCAACTATAAAAATCAAAAAGATGAAAGTTGTGAAGCTTAACTCAGTACAGTATAATTAATATATCATTTCAATTCAAAACATAATGTAAGGAGCACCCCTATGTCCACATCCCATAAAGAAAAAATAATCCGCGTCCTTCAACTTTTCCAGACCACCGATGAGAAGACGCCGATGAATGCAGTGCAGATAAGCCAGAAACTGGAAGAAGAATACGGAATGGAAAATGTACACCGTACATCCATTTATGACGATGTGCGTTTGTTGCAAAGTTGCGGTTATCCGATTAAGCAAGCAGAAAATTCACATAAAGGATGGTATATGGAGAAACATTTGCTGGAAGACTGGGAAATTAAGCTGATGTTAGATTCGGTGCAACAGGCAAGGTGTGTGTCCGTTCATGAAGCAAATGAGATTCGAAATAAGCTGTTAAATCTGACGAGTCAGAGAGGACGAAGCAGATTTTCGCATATGATTATGCCGCTGCCCGGAAATGTCAGGGGTGTCGGTCAGATCGGTGAATATATAGAGATTATGCTGGAAGCAATGTATTTGCATAAGAAGATTCGGTTTCAGTATACAGAGATCAATAATGCAATGGAGAAAGTTTTGCGAAAAGAAGGCAAGATGTATCAGTTGAATCTGTATATGATATATTGGTCGGATAATAATTATTATCTGATAGGCTCTCATGATAATCATGATGGGTTGACGAATTACCGGTTGGACCGGATTGAAAATATGAGTATGTCCAGTGAAGAAACCATTCCGGCAGAAGAAAAGATTGGTGTGAATCCGGAACTTGTGATTCAGGACTATATTAAGAAGAGTGTGAATCATTTTAGCGGAGATACGATCAGAATCGAAGTGGAATATAAGCCGGCGCCGATTACCAATGCTATATTATATGATTTTGCAGGAGAGGGAATAAGGGTCAGACCGTTAGATAATGGAAAGTATAAAGCGGTATTTAAAAAGATGGACAGCGTGACATTGGTTGGCTGGTTTGTACAATATGCGAATCGATTTAAAGTCATATCACCGGAGAGTCTGAAAGGTAAAATTATAGAAAGTTTAGAACAGGCACAAAGCATATATAGTGAGTAAGAAAAGTCCTACATATAATATGTGGGATTTTTTTGAAGTAAGATACATAAGTGTTGCGATATCACGACAGTAGATTTGCTAAAATGATAATAACTATGAATGATACGATGAGAAATTTAATCTTGCCGTTGGAATTTGGACTGGAGATATATTCTGATTATGAACAAGTATTTGTCAGGATGAAATTTCGTGATAACCAAGATAAGAAGATTCAAAGGAAACATCGATGGAGAGTGATTCGAACTTGTAAATTATCACTTCGGAAAATATTGTTGTTCAGAAAAGAATATGTGAATAAAATGTATGGTTTAATGTCAGAAGAAACATTTGATAATATAATGAGAGAATTCAAAGAAGAGAGTGATAAGTAATAAAAGGTGAAAAAAGATAATGGTTATTAAGTTGCTGAATGCTTTGTGAAGGAGAGTATACTCTTTCTTGTATCCATCCACTCCCATGCAGTATAATAAATACAAGACAATATTGGAACAAGTATCACACCCTCAGGAGGCAACCGTGAACACAATAAACGAACCCACAAAATCAACCACAACACTAGACTACTACAACAAAAACGCAAAAAAATTCATCACCGGCACCATATCCGTAGACTTCGGAATCGTGCAGAATCGCTTCCTGGACAAACTGCATCCGGGAGCGGAAATCTTGGACTACGGCTGCGGTTCCGGCCGCGATACAAAATATTTCCTGGAGCAAGGCTGCAAAGTCACTGCCATAGACGGTTCACAGGAACTATGCAAACTTGCAAGCGAATATACAGGCATCCCGGTAAAACACATGCTGTTCCAGGACCTGGATGAAAAAGAAGCCTACGACGGAATCTGGGCATGCTCGTCAATCCTTCATGTTCCGGCAAATGAACTGCGAGACATTATAAAGAAGATGGCAAACGCTCTTCGAGCCCACGGAATCATTTACACATCCTTCAAGTACGGGACATTCGAAGGGGAACGAAACGGTAGATATTTTACGGATATGACAGAAGAGACATTTGCAAAATTGATTCAGGATATGGATGAATTAGAGATAGAAGAACAATGGATTACATCAGATGTACGTCCGGGGCGGGGAGAAGAGAAATGGCTCAATCTAATTTTGAGGAAAGAATAGATACATATGAGATCGAATCTACGAATGTAATGACCGGGGATAGAGACCGGAGCCGGTATCTATATTATCAACTGAAAATGAGTATGGCAAAGGCGAAGCGGATTGATATCATCGTCTCATTTCTGATGGAGTCGGGTGTGCGGATGCTCTTAAATGATATGAAGCGGGCGCTGGAGCGGGGCGTGAAGATCCGTATCCTGACGGGAAATTATCTGGGAATCACACAGCCGTCGGCTTTATATCTGATCAAGAGCGAGCTCGGTGACCGTGTGGATCTGCGCCTGTATAATGAAACATCACGCTCATTTCATCCAAAATCTTATATCTTTCATTATGAATCTTCGAATGAAATATACATCGGATCATCGAACATTTCCAAAAGTGCGTTAACTTCAGGAATCGAATGGAATTACAGATTCAGTGATATACTGGACAAAAAGAATTATGAATTGTTCTATGCTACATTTGAAGATCTGTTTCTGAACCATTCGATCATTATAGATGATGAAGAATTAAAACGATATTCCAAGGCATGGAAGAAGCCGGCGGTGTCCAGGGATCTGGCGAAATATGACACAGCAGAAGATAATGAGGACAGGAATACTGAAAATGTCCGAATGTTGTACCGACCACGGGGAGCGCAGATAGAGGCGCTGTATGCGTTACAGGAAAGCCGCATGGAAGGGGCGGCGAAAGGACTTGTATATGCGGCCACGGGAATCGGAAAGACATACCTTGCTGCATTTGATTCGGCAAAATATGAACGGGTGTTGTTCGTTGCACACAGGGAAGAAATCCTGAAGCAGGCGGCGGTTTCTTTCAAAAATGTGCGGAACTCGGAGGATTATGGATTCTTTGACGGAAAAGAAAAGGATAGGGATAAATCCGTTATCTTCGCATCGGTAGCGACACTCGGAAGAACGGAATATTTGAATGAGACATATTTTCCGGCAGATTATTTTGACTATGTGATCATTGATGAATTCCATCATGCGGTTACAGATCAATACCGGAGAATCGTAGAATATTTTCAGCCGCAATTCTTACTTGGATTAACAGCAACACCGGAAAGAATGGACGGAAAAAATATCTACGAAATCTGTGATTATAACGTGCCATATCAGATTTCATTAAAAGAAGCGATCAACAAAGGAATGCTTGTACCATTTCACTATTACGGCGTGTATGATGAGACGGATTATTCAAGACTTCGGATCGTGAAGGGGCGCTATGATGAGCAGGAGCTGAATCAGGCTTATATCGGAAATGAGAGAAGATATGACTTGATTTACAAATATTATCGAAAATATCGTTCTTTGCGTGCAATCGGATTCTGCTGTTCCAGACAGCATGCAGAAGACATGGCGAAAGAATTCTGTCAGAGAGGAATCGCATCCGCAGCAGTATACAGTGGTGAAAATGGAGCATATGCCGAGGAGCGTAACGAAGCTATCCGCAAATTGAAGGACGGAGAGATACGGGTGATCTTCTCTGTGGATATGTTCAATGAAGGCGTGGATATCGCTTCCCTGGATATGGTAATGTTCCTGCGCCCGACGGAATCTCCGGTCGTATTCTTGCAGCAGTTGGGACGAGGACTTCGTCTATATAAAGGAAAAGAATATCTGAATGTATTGGATTTCATCGGAAATTATGAGAAAGCGGGGAAAGCACCGTTATTATTAAGTGGAGAGCAGACATTTAGCAAGAAGGGATCTTACGAGTATCAGGATCTGGAATATCCGGATGACTGCATCGTTGATTTTGACATGCATCTGATCGATCTGTTCAAGGAAATGGATAAGAAGAAATTAACGCTGAAAATGCAGATCCAGCAGGAATATTATCGTGTAAAAGAACTGCTGGACGGAAAGCGGCCGAGCAGAATGGATTTATTCACTTATATGGATGATGAGATTTACCGGATTTGTGTCAGCGGCAGCCATGCGAAAGAAAATCCATTCCAGCATTATCTTGATTTTCTGTACGAACTTGATGAATTGTCGGAGGATGAGCAGAAGTTATATGCGGGAATCGGTCGAGAATTCATTCAGACCATCGAAACTACGGAGATGCAGAAAGTGTATAAGATTTGAAGAATTTTAATAAGACAGAAAAAATATTAAAAATCTGAAAGCAGATTTTGATTTACTAAATTGTTGATAGTATATCGGAATCTGCTTTTTTAGTATGATATTTTGATGTAATGATAATAAAAAACAGAAACAAATATTAACAAATAACAGTAAATGAATTGAAAGTTAAAATGTGTTTATGATATTATATATAAGTAAGATTGAATTAATTATCAAAGGGTTTGGGTGAAGAAATGATTGATAATAATGTGAATGAAAAATGGATGAGTATAGATGATGCAGCAGAACACCTTGGGGTAAAAGCTGTTACGATACGAGGGTGGATCAGAAAAGGCAAAGATATTCCGGCACATAAAATAGGAAAACAATGGAAATTCAAGTTTTCTGAATTAGATGCATGGGTAAAAAGCGGCCAAAGTGCTGAATAATAAGTAACGAAACGAGGATAAAATGATGGCATATAAAGTATTAGATTTATTTTCAGGAGCTGGAGGCCTTTCGAGAGGTTTTTATGATGCTGGATATGATGTGGTTTTAGGAGTTGATTTTGATGAGGCAGCTCTTAAAACGTTTAAGGCAAATCATGGTAAGGCAGAGGCAATGAAATTGGATTTGTTTGATCATAGTAATATTGATGTAATTATTAATTTTCTTAAAGAAAAAGATATCAAATTAGATGTTCTTGTTGGTGGCCCTCCTTGTCAAGGGTTTTCTGTAGCAGGGCCAAGAGATATGAATGATAAGAGAAATATGTTGTATACTGCAATGGTAGAATTGGCAGAACGAGTTAAGCCTCAGGTTGTTGTATTGGAAAATGTTCCGGGGATGGTACAAACTAATGGAGGGATTGGAGCAAAACGTGTCGTTGAAGACTTTGCCAAGATTGGTTATAGAATGGTGCCCAAATTATTATATGCACCAGATTATGGACTTCCACAGATACGGAAGAGAGTATTTTTTGTTGGTCTTAGAGATACAGATAAAGACTTTGTTTTCCCATCTCCGACAGTAGAAAAAGAGCATTATATAACTTGTGAAGAGGCAATTGGAGACCTTCCATCTCTGCAGAAACCGGATGGAGAGATTATTTATGGTGAAGACTTTCAGGATTACGTTACAGAGCCTCAGAATGATTATCAGAAAAAAATGAGAGAAAGATCTGTAAAAGTTCAGAATCATATAGGAAGTATTCCGATTGAGAAAACTAAGCGTATGATTTCACTAGTACCAGAAGGAAAAAATTATAAAGCACTTCCGGAAGAATATCGTGGTATGTATAAGTATCATGAAGCACTTACAAGATATCATAGTAAGAAGCCTTCTCTTACAATAAATACTGGTCATAGATCACATTTTCACTATAAATGGAATAGAATACCGACTGTGAGAGAAAGTGCAAGATTACAAAGTTTTCCGGATGATTTTATTTTTTATGGGAATAAGTCAGAACAGTATCGACAGGTAGGAAACGCAGTTCCACCAATGCTTGGACAAGTTGTGGCTGAAGCTTTAATACCCTATTTAAAAGATGGAGAGTAATCATGAAAAAGTATAAGTTTATTGATTTATTTGCTGGTTGTGGAGGACTGGAGGATGGCTTTCTCCAGAGTGGCAGATATATAGATATTGCGGCTGTTGAATGGCTTAAACCACAAGTAAATACACTTATCCGTAGACTGGAAACAAAATGGAAAGTAGAAGATGCAGCAGAGAGAGTGATGCATTTTGATATTCAAAGAGAAACAGAACTTTTTGCGGGATGGGATGATGAAAAATTTGGTAGTGGCAAAGGGCTTGATTATTTTGTAAATAAGGCTCAGGGAATTGATGTGATTATTGGTGGCCCTCCTTGTCAAGCATATTCTATTGCAGGAAGGGTTCGTGATGAAAATGGTATGCGAGATGATTATAGAAATTACCTTTTTGAACACTATTTAAGTGTTGTAAATAGATATAGACCTAAAGTCTTTGTTTTTGAGAATGTTCCAGGTATTCTTAGTGCAGCTCCGGATGGAACGCCAATTACTGATTTAATTAAACAAGGGTTTGCGAATATAGGATACGATATAATTGAAGATTTAAAAATCACAAAAGTGAATGCAAGTGATTATGGTGTGCCACAGAATAGAGAGAGGATGATCATTGTTGGTATAAATAACAGAAAATATAAAAATGCCCAAAGAATGTTGAATATGTTTTATAAAGAAATTCTTCCGAAATATAAGGTGACAAAAAAAATAACTGTGAAAGAAGCTATTGGAGATCTTCCAGCATGTGAGCCATTTTATGATGAAGAACATCATAAGAAACGTAAATCACATACGGTGCCAGAATTAAATATCACATGGCATAAACCAAGATATCATAATCTTCGGGATATGGATACATTTAGGATTTTGGCAAAGGATATCGAGTCTGGCAAGCGAGAATATAATAGTAAAAAAATCAGTGAACTGTATGAAAAAAAGATTGGATCAAAATCTCCGATTCATAGATATCATGTATTGGAACCAGATCTCCCAAGCACAACGATCATTGCTCATTTATATAAAGATGGTAACCGGTTTATTCATTATGATTCAAAACAGTGTCGTTCTATTACGGTAAGGGAAGCTGCCAGGTTACAGTCTTTTGACGATGACTTTGATTTTGTCGGAGCACAAGGAAATGCATATCAGATGATTGGAAATGCAGTACCACCTCAGTTGGCAAAGCGTGTAGCTTTGGCACTTGGGGAAATGCTGGATGAGATAGACTAAGGTGATGATTTATGACAATAAAGACGAAGAAATTGCTGGATGAAATGACGGATGCACTTTTTGAGAAAAAAGCTGTCTTACTTACAGGTAATACAGGAGTAGGAAAAACATATCTGGCTAAAAAGATTTCGGAAAAGTTGGTTGAAAGAAAATATAGTTGCTTTCCGTCAAGCAAAGATCAAACTGTAAACGTAGAGATTATTTCGTGCCATAATAGTGTTACATACGAGGAGATTGTAGGAGGGATAACAGCTGACACCGATTCTGGTAAGATGTTTTTTGAATACAAAGATAAAATTTTTCTTGAGACAATTATCAGAGCTGCAGTTGATTATAATGAAGGTAAAGGAACTAAATATGTTCTTATTATGGATGATTTGCAACGAAACGATGTATCTACACTTATAGGTGATGCAGTAAATGCAATTGGATTAGAAGGAGAAGAAGAGAAGCTTTGCCTGAATTCTGGAATGATAGTTGAAATTCCACCTAATTTTTATATTATAGGGACTTATAACGCTGCGGAGACAGGTGCAATTCTACTTCCAAGTGACCTCATAAGCAAATTTTATGTCAGAGAGATATTATCAGAAATTGAATATATTACAGAAGATTTAGAAACAGAAAACGCTGTTTATTATGACCAGGTGCGTAGTTTGGTGTTGAATTATCTTGATATGCAATATCGGCGCAGTACATATGATCAAAGTAGATATTTTCTTGGGCATGGGTACTTCAGTGGAAATAATGTTTCATTAAAAATCAGGTATCAATTAATTCCGATTTTGAAGCAATATATTTCGGAAGGGATACTTGACAGTGCTGCAGAAGAATCCGTTCATTTATTGGAAACTGCATGTATAAAAAAGAAAGTAGTTGTTGGAAAAAATGTACAGAAAAGTATTTACAGTGAATATAGATGTGGAGTGACAGCAGCACAATTTATACATGAAGATTCTACAAGAAAGTGTAGTTCGATTCCAATAGAAAATCTTGTTGGTAGGATAATAGATCAGCAATTACTTAGCGATGAAAAAATAAAACATGCAATTTTATTTAATAAAAAAGTGTGTTATCGTGAAATGGAAGTTGGGGGTGTTACTTATCAGGCTATGTTGATTGCTGATAGCGTACAACATAATAAGATTCGTAGGAGTGGAAAATCAGATGGAAGATGTCTGTATAATGGAGGGACAATTTTTATTGATGATTTGGAGTATCATTTCACAGGTGGATTTCATCCCAGGGATTATGTTAAAGCAGCTTGTTGGGAAAATACAGACGGTTACAGGCTTGGGGAATCATTTGGAGGCAATCTTGTATTGTTTAGAATTGTTTGGCAGTATTATCAGGCTTTAATAGAAGAATATACTCTTTACTTAAAGAGCAATTCAGCAGATAGAAATAAACAGAAGCTGTTAGCTTATATAAAAGATGAATGGGATTTATTCTTAAATGACTTTAAAAAAATTGAACCGAAGAGTGTGAAAAAGATTGGTAGAGTGGAAAAAGAATGGAAACAGGAGGAGGCTATATATAACCAAGAAGCTAATACAATTGTTCGGAAAAGAATAGCCAGACTTACAATTCTTTGGAGTAATCCTGGGGACATGATTACGGTAGAAGGTGGATCTAAAGTAATACTGGAAGGAGTGGATAACAAAATGAGAGATTCAATCTATAAAGAGTATGAAGAAGCGATGGAACTTCTTGGAATAAAACAAATGATACTTCAGGGACCTCCTGGAACATCAAAAACTTATTCAGCAAAAGCCTTTTTAAAACATATGGCACATAATTGTAGTGATGAGGAATTGGCAGATCTCCAGATTGCTGATTATTTTGCAGAAGATAAATATTGTGCAAAACTGTGCAAGGAAAAAGGAGATCCAGAAATTGCATGGGATATAGTGCAGTTCCATCCATCATATGGATATGAAGATTTTGTTAGAGGAATTAAAGTGTCTACTAAACCAGGATCTGATACAATATTATATGAAACGGCGAATAAAGTCTTGGGAAATATAGCAGAGCTTGCAAAGAAGCATGAAAAGACAAAATTTTTCTTGATTATTGACGAAATTAATCGTGCAAATCTTGCGACAGTATTTGGTGAATTGATTTATGGGCTTGAGTACAGAACAGAACAAGTAGCAACACCTTATTCTATTAATAATAATAATAGAATAAGTATACCAGATAATCTTTACATAGTTGGAACGATGAATACTGCGGATAAGTCTATTGGAGGAATAGATTATGCTATCAGAAGAAGATTCCTTTTCTTTGAGCAATTGCCAGATATAAAAGTTATTGAGGAATATAAGGCAGAAAAGGGGAGTCAACAGCTGGAATTGAATGCACAGGCATGCAAACTTTTCGAGAATATTGAAACTCTTTTTGAAGAGAATTATTTAAGCTCGGAGTATAGAAAAGAAGATGTACAGATTGGTCACACATATTTCCTTGTTGATAGTAAAGATAAGCTGATGAAGAGGTTTGAGTATCAGATTATTCCTATCCTAAAGGAATACTATAAAGACGGTATTATTAATTTTGAGATTAGTGATGAAACAGATGGATTTAACGGATTCCTAAATTGTATTGCTGGGAAAATAAATATGACATCTCAAAGAGAAGACATTGAAAATATATTTAATGATCTTATAGAATAGGTGGGAATAGTTATATGAATGGATGGCAAGAGCCGAAAGATGGAAAACGAATATATATTATAACTGATAATACCAAAATGAATGGATTTATTGATTATATTAAAAGTGAGGATGTTGATAGACTCTATGTTACATATAGTGAATCTAGAGTAAATCTTGGCATTCATTATTATCGAAATAAGCTGTATACTTCAAATTTAGTCGGAATCTGTAGAATAAAGTCAGTTGATAATGAAACATTATATGATGCTGAAGGGAATGAATTACTTATAAAAGTAATTCCAAGATTCAATGTGAAGATTGTGGAATTATTAAATTATATGCGAGATGACGATGAGTTTGATCGTTATATGGCTCCGCAAACAATTAGTAACAGACATAAGGAAAGAGACATAGAGGCAATTGATCGAAATGAAATTTTCTATTTTTTTGGAAATGAAAATCCTTTAAAAGTTGATGATAAGATTTCTGGTGAGAACAGTATTATTACAGTTACTGTGTTTCTTACATTGCTTAGATTGTTATGTAAGAAACCACTTATGGGAAGAATGCTGAAAGAAGAGAAGAATCTTACCGGAAAGGTTAAGGGGAAAATTGTTATTGAAAAAAATATAAGAGCAAATACTATGCATGGCAGAAATGACAGATTTTATTGTCAATATTTGCAATTTTCGGAAGATATTATTGAAAATCAAATTTTAAAGGCAGCATTGAAAAAATCAAAGCGTTTTGTTATAGAGTATTTTAAAGGTTGGGGCAAGGATAACAATAATTATACCAGTATGATTTCGTATTGTTCAAATGCACTAAGGAATATATCTGATATTCAGTGTGATGGTGAGGCATGCAATGGGCTAAAGTTTTCAGGGTGTTATATTTATTATAAGCCAGTGATGGCAATGGCAAAAATGGTTTTAGACGATATATCCATTGAATCAAATGGAGATGTCAGTACAACAGGATATATTTTACCATATGCAATATCAATGGAAAAGCTTTTCGAAGTATATGTGAGAGCATATTTTAAGAAAAATGGCATTGCATCTTATAGAAGTAAGAGTAATACAGGCATTAGATTAGAAAAATATGACAATAAAACGGATGTTTTTTTGGAAGAAGAGGGATTGGAGAACCCTGGAAAATATATTTCAGGTTCAATAAAGCCTGATTTAATTCTTACTGATCAAGAAAGTGGAGAGACGATGGTATTAGATGTTAAGTACAAAGATTATAGGAATGGTGATTCTAGGGATGACAGACTTCAACTTCTGGCATACAGTATGATGATGAATGCAAACAACATTGGAATAATCTTGCCAGCTCAAGATGAAGTAGAAATATTTGATGCCAGAAGAATTAATTCAATGGAAAATAGGGTTGTTAAATATCATCAAATGCTACTAGGCGTAATGAAAGATAATCCTGTTATTGCAAACTATATTAAGACTAATGCTTTTAAAAAGAAGGAATAGACATGGCTGATGTACTAACTCCAGAACAACGTAGAAAGAATATGCAACATATTAGATCTAATGATACCAAGATTGAAGTATTACTTCGTAGGGCATTGTGGGAAAAAGGATATCGGTATAGGAAAAATTATAAAAAGCTACCGGGAAAGCCGGATATCGCTTTGACAAAGTATAAAATTGCTATATTTTGTGATGGAGAGTTTTTTCATGGCAAAGATTGGGAAGTGCTTAAACCTCGTTTGGAACAGAGTAATAACAGTGAATTTTGGATTAAAAAAATTTCCAGAAATAGGGAGAGGGACGATGAAGTTAACAAAAAATTGCTGTTTATGGGATGGACAGTAATTCGCTTCTGGGGTGATGATATTAAGAAAAATACAGAGGAATGTGTCCGGGTAGTAGAAGAAACTATTTTTGAATTGATGTATGAAAATAATGATAGAGAGTTTGATAATGAAAGAATAGAGGAAGTGTAAGTATGCTGAAAGAGTCAGAAATATCAATGAAATTTCATCCAAGAGCCTTTTCGGCGTTTGGGGAGGATCTGGTAACAAATGATGGGGTAGCGTTAACCGAATTAGTAAAAAACAGTTATGACGCTTATGCAAGTTGTGTTGCAATTGTATTCGGAAATGATTTAGAGAATGGACAATATATTGAAGTAATAGATGATGGACTTGGGATGACACAAGATATTGTCAAAAATGCATGGGCGGTAATAGCAACTCCTTATAAAATGGAACATCCTAGTGTTGAGCGAAATGGTAAACGGAGAATGGTATCTGGAAATAAAGGGCTGGGAAGATTTTCTGCTGCTCGTTTGGGCAAGAAAATGCAGATTATAACATACAATGAGACAGATGTTTGTTTTGCTGCGGAGGTTAATTGGGAAGAATTCATTGAATCGGAAAGCATTGATAAATGCAAAATGTTCTTGAAAGATTACGATAAGAAAAAGTTGTTAAAAAAAATCACAGAAAAAGTAAAAACAACAAGTAAGACAGGAACAATTATAAAAATATGTGATTTAAATGATGATTGGAGTAATATTAATAAAATTAATTCGTTAAAATCATCACTGGCGAGGTTAGTTTCTCCGTTTGACGGTGTTGAAGATTTTTCGATTATATTATGTTTGGGGCAAACAGGACAGATAATTAAAATCGAACCACATTCATTTATCAAGAATCCGGTTTATAGTATTTGCGGAGAGGTAGATGATTTAGGAAATATTAAATGGACATATAAATATGCACCTAAAGGTAAAATTATTAAACAAAAATCGGATACTATTGAATGGAGTACAGCATTACAAGGGTTTGATCGTGGGAGTACAGATGACATACTTGTCTCAGATTATAAAGAAGAAAAATACTGCTGTGGAGGATTTTCGTTTGAAATTAGAGCATGGGATTTGGATACAGAAAGTGTTGCAGATATACATGAGACATTTAATATAAAAAAGAGAGAAATAAGGCAAACAATAGCGCGCTATAAAGGGATTTCGGTATATAGAGATAACATTCTTGTTTTACCTAAATCCGAGGCAACAAAAGATTGGCTGGGAATAGATATTCGAAGGGTTAGTGCTCTTGGTAAGCGTTTGAGTACAAGCCAGATGGTTGGAATATTATCTATCACATCAGAAAGAAATCCTGAACTGAAAGATACGACAGATAGAGAAAAACTTGTGGATACTAAGCAATATAAGCAATTTTGTAAAATTACAGAAAGTATTATTCTTACATTGGAAAACTTAAGGAATATGGATAAAAAAACAAATAACACTGTAAAAAATCCGACATTAACAGATTTGCTTTCGCCATTAGAACCATCTGCATTAGAATCTAAAGTAGAATTAATGATACAAGGAGGAGGATCATCTGAAGAGATATTGGATGTAATACATGAATATAGTGCGAATACAGAAAAAAATTTAAGTGAATTAAATGATCGATTAATATATTATGCACAAACAGCATCTCTGGGATCTGTTTCTGCAGTTATTATGCATGAGATACGTTCTGGGATGACTGTAATAAAAAGATTTTTAAATAGAATGAGAGAAATGTTTGTAATTACAGATCCTAGAACAAAAGAATATTTTGAAGATGCAGAAACAAGCCATCAAAGACTTTTGGAAGTCGCTAATAGTTTTGCATCCCTATATAGAAAAAATATTTATAAAGAAAAACACAAAACAAAAATTTTAGAGGCTGTTGAAAGTAGTGTAAGACTTATAAAGGCTAAAAAAGAAGCTAAAAAAATTGATTTTATTATTGATATTGATGAGAATGATGTATGTACAATGCATATTGGTGAATTTCAAACAATTTTAATTAATTTATTGGATAATGCATGCTACTGGTTAAGGAATGCCAAAAATAAAAAAATAAAGATATCTGCAAAATTGTCATCGAATAATAAAAATATGGAAATAGTTGTTAGTGATAATGGCCCGGGAATAATAGAAGAAGAAAAGCAAAAGATATTTCAACCAGGAGTTACAGCGAAACCTCAAGGAATTGGAATGGGACTTGTCATAGTTACAGAATTATTAAATAATCATAATTGTAAAATAAGATTAGAAACACCGGGAGAATATGGCGGAGCAACATTTGCCTTTGAGGTACCAATGGAATAAAGGAGATATATTCAAATGAAGATTTTAATAATAGACGATGATGAAACTAGCGTTAAGGGGATAAGAGATCACTGTGAAGATGCTGGGTGGGAATGTGTAATTGCGGATTTTGATGAAAGCTATAGGGAAATTATGAGATGGAATCCAGATGTTGTGATTTTAGATTGGTGTGATGAGCCTGGAGATAGTTCTGGAATGCCTGTGTTGGATAGTATATGGATGAATGGGTATAGACCTATAGTTATTTTTTCGGGAAATAGTGATATTGTAGAATTAAAGGATGAGTATGAAAATAATGAATTAATAAAAAAATATCCTAAAGGTGATGAGCAGCCAGTAAATAATTTTTTGGATGAATATCAAGAATATTTTTGTGTATTATCTGAGTATAGAGATGAAATGGGAAAAGCATTGGTACAAGCGTTTGATGGAATTGGAACAATCAAAGAAAACAAAGAAGCAGATATGAACAATGATATTATTAAGTATTTGTTAGCTAAGCGAACAGTAAATTATTTTGATTTGGAACGAAAAGATATTACTTTGCCGCCATGGGGGATGTATTTATATCCTCCAATTCTGAATAATAGTTTAAGTACATGTGATATTTTACGAAAAGTAAGTATGTCAACTGATTTATCAAAAATAGGAGAACCGGATGAGTATTTACTTGTATTAACACCATCTTGTGATTTGGTTAATGAGGGAATACGCAATGCTAAAGTGGAAGAGGTTTTATGTGCTAAGTGTTTTGATAAAGAAGTGTTTAGTGGAGATGTTAGGAAGGCGGGTAAAATTGAAAGCTTATTAAACAGTGGTGTTAACAAACAGTGGGTTGCATTGCCAGCATATAAAAATATATGTCCCTCATTGACTGTAGATATGAAAAAGCTGGAAATAATTCCATTGAGTAAAGTGATTATGGATATAAAAGAATTGAAAGAGAACAATACATATTTAAGAATATGTTCGGTTGATAGTCCATTTAGGGAGCAGATTATTTGGAATTACATGCAAACGTCATGCAGGCCAGGCGTTCCTGATAGAAACGTAACTGCGTGGGCAAAGGATATAGCGAATATAAAAAAATAGAAATCCCAGTACATCAATTATACAGGGATTTCTTGAAGTTGTTTTAAAATATTAAGAAAATAAGTACCACTGGCTTGTGCTAATAATGGAGGAACAGCATTACCAACTTGAAGTGCAGCTTGCCCACGTGTTCCAGAAAAAATATAATCATCAGTAAAAGATTGTAGTCTGGCAGCTTCACGTACAGTTATTGCACGAGCCTGGGTGGGATGACCATAACGTCCTTTGCTGTAAGTAATACAGCCACCAGTCATAGTAGGAGCCGGCTGGTTAGGATCAATTACTCCATAAACTCCAGTATATCCAACATTATTTTTTTGATGGCATGGCAATTGAAGTCGTTCAGGTAGACAATTGCGGCTGCCACCATGTGTTTGTATATATTGAATACGTTCGATATTAATGGGAGATAGTCCGTTTGTTTCGTGGTTAGGAAAACCTAAGGGAGCGTTTTGTCCAGCTATAACAGCAGGAAGGTTATTAAATGCAACACGTGCGGGTACCCATGGGTGTAGAGTATTATTGTGTTGGTTATTAGGAGTCTCCGAATGTGTCGCTTGTGGCAAAGCTACAGTAAAATCTGGAATAGATTTTTTTAGTAATTGAAAAGCGTCTCGTCGTATTCCATGAAGAACTAATCTTTTCCTTTTTTGTGGAATTCCATAATCTGCACAATTTAAAATATCAGAATTTATTTCGTATAATGCAGATAATTGATCTGTCGCTTTTTTGAATATTTTTTTCCCACGTCCTCTTTTTAATCCAGGAACATTTTCTAATTGAATAAATAAAGGTTGCAATTCCAGAACGATACGAACATATTCCATGATCAAATTATTACGTTCATCTTTATTGGTATTATTTTTTTGAAGAGATGAGAATGTTTGGCAAGGGGGACAACCAGCAACAAGAAATAATTCACCTACATTGATATTTAGCATATGCATAATGGATTCGGATGATATATTGCGGATATCATCAATAATTACATTGCCTTGTAAATTGTTTTTATATGTAGTAGCAGCAATGGGATTGAGTTCGATGCCTAGTCGTACGGTAATTCCGCTATCTTCAAGTCCTCGAGATAAACCTCCAGCTCCACAAAATAAGTCAATCGCATCAAGGTTAATGTCATTAAATGCCATATTAATCCTCCTTTCATTAAGTCTAACAAATCATTTAATTTTACACTATTAATATTAAAAAGTCAAAATTAATTTATTTGTGTTGGAATGGTATTAAATGTTAGAAAATTCATAATAATCAGGATCTAAAATAAATTCGTCTTCTGTATTATTTAACCACTTGTTAGCTAAATTTATGGCATCATTAAAGCATTTTGTCATAGTTTCCACTGCAGCACTATTTATTAGCCAAGGGGACAATAAATATTTTTTGTCAATTTTTTTCATTGTTCCAGAATATAATACTTTTCCAGAATTAATACCTATATTTTTTAAAAGTAAGAAAGAATTATCAGGGTTGTTGGAATTTAATTCTTTTCCGGCAACTATATTTAAGTATGGAACGGGTTCTAATGTTGTTATATAAGATATGTTTTTTGCTCTATCAGATATAATATATTGATATTGTCTTATCCAATCAATTAATTCCAAAATTATAATAGCCCATTCAACTTGATATATATTAGAGGTAGTGATTGTCGAAAAAATAGATTCTGCCTTTTTTCGTACGTTATCTAAATCATTACTAGCAAAAAAACCTAATACTTTATGATTTTCAGATAGAATAGTAGAAATTTCTTCTTGTGTAAGGGCTAAAATGCTTGTAACTTTTTCTAAGGCATCGGACATTGTTATTGTATTAAATAAAATGCAATTTATTTGCTTTAAAATTTCTAATATACAATAATCAATTTTACTCTTCATATGGTCACGTAAAGGATTCCAGATCAGTCCTTTAGATAACATATCTTTTATTCCGTTGGATAATGCTTTTGATATTTCTTCTTTTTCGTTTTTATTATTTGAATTATAGCAAAATATACGTCGATGCCTTAAGTCAAATGGAATGTCAGTTATAGTGCCATAGTTCACATTATAAAAACAAATAATTCGATCCCAACCCAATGTTTTAATTGCATAGCCTAATTCTAGCAATACATTAGGGTTCGGACACTTGCGACTTTGAGAATTGTTGTTTATGATAGAAATATCGCAAATAAAAATATCGGCCTTGGCAATTTTGTCAAAAATTGTTCCGGCTATATCCGGAGTTCCAATAGTTTCTTGAGTATCTCTATCAATAGTTAATGCTAAAGTAGGTTCAAATCCAACTTTGAGTTTTTTGATTGCTTTTTTAATGCAATTTTCAATAAAAGAACGATTATCTTTATTGGGTAAATCTGATTGCCAAGAATAAAAAATGGTACATTTCATTTTAATTTTCCTTCTACAGTATCTGATGATAGTAATAAATTAGGCATAGTATTAATGATATAATTGTATTTTAGCATACAATATTACAGTTTGAAAAGTGTTCTTGGAAATTGTAATATTGTAAGATGCTGATACTATTTAAGATGGAGGAGGAGCTGTTGTGTCCGTTCCATTATTTTGGAATCACGGATCTGGATATTATTGCAGATGCGGGAAAATCATCTGAAGAAAAGGTGGAGAACTTCCGCTATCTGACATCCGAAGAGCGTGTGGAAAATGTCATGAAGCAGGCGGAATATTTCGGATACAGTGGCGACCGCGTGAAGGGGTTGATTTTCTGCAGCCGGATTGATGAGGCGAAGGAATTATCGAAGAAATTCAATGCCAAGGGCTGGCGGACGCTGGTGCTGAGCGGTAGTGATTCGGAAGAAGCGAGAGCAGCAGCGATCGAACGGCTGGCAGGAGAAGAATCTGAAGATACCCTGGACTACATCATTTCTGTAGACATATTTTCCGAGGGTGTGGACGTGCCGGAGATCAATCAGGTCATCATGCTTCGTCCGACAGAGTCGCCGATCGTGTTCATCCAGCAGCTTGGCCGTGGACTTCGTAAAGCTGAGAATAAAGAATATGTCGTTGTACTGGATTTCATCGGAAATTACCGGAATAACTTTATGATTCCGATTGCGCTGTCCGGCGACCGCAGTTATAACAAGGACAATATCCGCCGTTATGTCACGGAGGGCGGCAGAGTGATTCCGGGTGCGAGCACGATTCACTTCGATGAGATTTCCAGAAAGCGGATCTTCCAGGCAATTGATAATGCGAACTTCAGCGATATCAAATTAATCCGGGAGAATTATACGAATCTGAAGAATAAGCTGGGTCATATCCCGGCGCTTGCGGATTTCGATAAGTATGGGGAAATGGATGTGCTGCGGATCTTCGATAATAACAGCCTGGGTTCGTATTATAAATTCCTTGTGAAATACGAAAAGGAATATACCATCCGGCTGTCAGAAGACGAAGAAAAGGCAATCGAATTCATTTCCAAAAAGCTGGCAAGTGGCAAGCGGATTCATGAGCTGGAATTGTTGAAACGTACGTTGCAGTATCACCATGGAATCATTGGGCGTCTGCAGGAGCATTTATCCGAGAAGTATCATTGTGAGATGGACGAGTATTGCACGGAAAATGTGATCAATATGATGACCAATGAATTTCCAACGAGCGCGGCAAAGAAGACTTACGCACAGTGTGTATTTCTGAAGAAGGAACAGGATGATTATGGCATTTCCGATGTGTATGGGAAAATGTTACAGAATCCGGAATTCTGTGCGATTCTGGAGGAACTGGTGGACTTCGGAATCTCGAGATATAAGGTCAATTACAGTTACCATTATCAGGATACGAATCTGGTATTGTATCAGAAATATACATATGAGGATGCCTGCCGTCTGCTGAACTGGGAGAGAAATGAAGTGCCGTTGAACATCGGCGGTTACAAATATGATAAAAAGACTAAGACATTTCCGATATTCATTAACTACGATAAGCAGGACAATATCAGCGATACCACGAAATACGAAGATCATTTCGTAGCAGAGAACCGGCTGATCGCGATTTCCAAAAGCGGAAGAAGCATGGATTCGGAAGATGTGCAGAATTTCCTAAACGCAACAGAACGTGGCATAGATGTGCAGCTGTTTGTGAGAAAGAATAAGGATGATAAGATTTCTAAGGAATTCTATTATCTGGGCCGTGTGATCGCGACCGGGAATGCGAAGCAGTTTGTGATGCCGAATACGGATAAGACGGCGGTGGAGATCGAATGGGAGCTGGAGACTCCGGTGAGAGAGGATATTTACCAGTATATTGTGAATGAATAGGGACTGTTACAGGAAGATTTTTGACGGGAGATAAAAGGTAAGATGAAGACGATAAGAGTTGTGGCAGCAGTGATAAAGGCAGTAAAGGAAGACGGAAGAACGATGATATTCGCAACGCAGCGCGGATACGGCGAGTTCAAAGGCGGATGGGAATTCCCGGGCGGCAAGATCGAAGCCGGGGAGACACCGCAGGAAGCGTTGAAGCGTGAGATCATGGAAGAACTGGATACGGAAGTTGCGGTTGGTGAATGGATCGAGACGGTGGAGTATGATTATCCGGGATTTCATCTTTCGATGGATTGCTTCTGGTGTGAGATCGTGAAAGGGGATCTGGTGCTGAAGGAGCATGAGGCTGCCAGGTGGCTGACCAGGGAGGAGCTTACGGATGTGGAGTGGCTGCCGGCGGATGTGGCGGTTGCGGAGAAGATTGAAGAAGAGATGGACTAGAAAATATAGAGAGGAATAAGTGGACATTGAAAATGAAAAAGAACTCAAATTTGAAGTATAAATTTGAGTTCTTTTTTAGTTCATAAGAATAATATTTGAGTTTCTTGCATAAACTTAAATATAGTGCTAGAATCTAAAATATAAATGGAGGAACTAAAATGACAACAGAAGAATTATATGACAAACTAAAATTAATTCAAAAAATGAAATGCGAAACGCAGAATTTGGAATTGAAATCAGCGGAGCAAGGATATCCGAAACGATTATATGATTCTTTGTCAAGTTTTTCTAATCAGGATGATGGTGGCATTATTGTTTTTGGAATTGATGAGAAACAAGATTATAAAGAAGTTGGTGTTTATGATGCTCAGGACATTCAAAAGAAAATTAACGAGCAATGCTTGCAGATGAATCCGGTTGTACGGCCGCTTATTACAGTTGTGGAGAAGGAAAATAAAAAATTTGTTTCTGCTGAAATTCCCGGAATAGATTTGGCAGACAGACCTTGCTATTATCAAGGACGTGGAAGGTTGAAGGGGTCCTATACCCGTATTGGGGATAGTGATGAACCGATGACAGAATACGAAATATATAGTTATGAAGCATATAGAAGAAAATATCAAGACGATATCCGTGAGGTTCCGAGAGTAACATTAATGTCATTGGATCAGGAAGAACTGAATCGTTATGTTGAACTGTTAAAGAGAGGAAAACAAAGATTAGCAACACTTGATAATGAAAGTATTTATGAACTTATGAGCATAAAGCGAGGAGAGAAAGTAACGCTTAGTGCGACTTTGCTTTTTAGTCCATATCCACAGGCATATTTTCCACAATTGTGTATTACGGCAATTGTAATTCCTGGGAGAACAATAGGAAGTCTTGGCGACATGGGGGAAAGATTCTCAGATAATCAGAGAATAGAAGGAACAATTCCGGAAATGTTGGATGAGGCATTATTATTTGTGAAACGCAATATGCGGACAAAGACAATTATAAGTCCGACAACCGGACGAAGAACTGACAGAACAGACTATCCAATAACAGCGGTTAGAGAAGCTATTATAAATGCATTAGTACATCGTGATTATAGTATTCATACAGAAGGAATGCCGATTCAACTTATAATGTTTGAAGACAGGATTGAAATACATAATCCAGGTGGATTATATGGAAGAATCACTATTGACCAATTAGGAAAAATTCAACCGGATACAAGAAATCCGGTACTAGCATCGGCACTTGAAACATTGGGAATAACAGAAAACAGGTATTCGGGAATTCCAACAATCCGGATGGAAATGGAGAAATATAACTTAAGACAGCCAGAATTCTTGGATGAAAGAGGAAGTTTTATTGTAAAACTATATAAAGAATCAAAGAATGATTATGAAGATATGTCAAATGATGAAGAAACAAATAATTTAATAGTATTTTGTAAAACGCCGCGTACAAGAAAGGAAATTTGTGATTATCTGGGGTTAAATTCTGTTACTTATGCTATACAGACGTATGTAAATCCATTAGTAGAAGCTGGCGTAATTAAGTTGAGTATTCCAGATAAGCCAAAGAGTCCAAAACAGTTATATTATAGCGTAGAAAGAGAAGAATGAGAGAGGAACAAGGATGAACATACAAATATTCGGAACCAAGAAAAGCTTCGACAGCAAAAAAGCTGAACGATTTTTCAAAGAGCGCGGAATTAAGTACCAGTTCGTAGATATGAAAGAAAAAGGTCTGAGTAAAGGTGAATTCAATTCGGTATGCCAGGCTGTCGGAGGATATGAAAAACTGATCGATCAGGAGTGCAAGGATAAAGATCTGCTTGCACTGATCACTTATCTAGCAGAGGAAGATAAAGCAGAGAAAATTTTGGAAAATCAAAAAGTAATCAAGACACCGATTGTTCGTAATGGAAAGCAGGCAACGGTAGGATATCAGCCGGATGTGTGGAAGAATTGGAAATAGATGCATATGGAGAGTGCGAGAAGATGACATATTACAACCGAGAAGACCAATTCCTGCGACAACGCTTGCAGAAAGAAATCCCGATTTTACGGGCATTAATACAAAATCTATATGAAGAACTGGACAGAAAACTCCATTTGAATGGTGCAAAAGTGCCGATAACATTTGGATATGACACGGACACACTGGGATCATACACTAGACGAAGTGCACATGAAAAAGAGCATTTTCATTTTTCTCTGTTGTTTATTGCATATGGTGTGAAGAATCCGCTGTCCAAAGAGGATCGCATAGATTTATTCAAACACGAATACGCCCATTACATGCAGTACAATATGCAGATTCCCGAAAAGTATAAATGGCAGGCGGGAACGCACGGAAGTGCGTGGAAATACTGCTGTTCTCTTATCGGATCGGCGCCGACGCCGTATTATAAGGCGGGCGAAGCGCTTATGAATCATGACTACGATAAGGTATTAAAGAACAGGATTCATGATAAGTCCGTGCCGGTCCGGGATACTTATCAGCAACTGAAGACTGCACAGAAGAAAAAAGATGAGGTGGTTCAGTATAAGCTTGGCGATGCGGTGACACATCCGAAATTCGGACATGGGATTGTGGAGAAGATTAATCAGAGATCTGGCGGGGTGCATTTACATATCCGGTTTGATGGGGAAGTGAAGTGTATTGATCAGAAATGGTTGTCGCGGAAGAAGTATATGTGAAAAGATTCAGTAAAAACAAATAAGCAAGGTAGTGAAGTATCTGAAGGGGATATACGTACACGAAGAACGTTAGAAGATGAGATGACATTTTTCGTGTGCGTAAATTTATATATTGACATACTATCAAAGCGATACTAACATAAAGATAATAATATAGAACGAAAAAAGAAAGGGGTAGTAATCATGCGGAAAAAATCAGAAATGCAAAAGGCTAACGAAGAATTTGTAAAGACTTACGATGATTCAAAATATCCAAAACCATCCGTGACTGCAGACATTGTCATTTTCGGAATGTTTGATAAAGAAGAAGATAATTATAGAAAAATAGCCGAGAAAGAGTTAAAGGTACTTTTAATCCAGAGAGGTGCGGCACCATATGAAGGTTGTTATGCCCTTCCGGGCGGATTCGTTGGTCCGAAGGAAACCATCGGCGAAGCCGCAGAACGTGAATTAAAAGAAGAGACAAACTGCAACTGTAATTTCCTGGAACAGTTCGGTACCTACAGCAATCCAGACCGTGATCCGAGAAGATGGGTGATCAGCAATGGATACATGGCACTTGTCAATGCTGGACAGGAAATAATCCAGGCAGGAGATGATGCTTCGGATGCAAAGTGGTTTGATGTGTCATTTCAGGAAGAAGCCGGTATATGGAATCTGTGTCTGACACATGGGGATGAGAAGCTTCATGCAAGATTAGAAGAGACAACTTCGAAGTGGGATGTAAAGAAGAAATTTAAGACTATAGAAAGCGATGACCTTGCATTTGACCACGAGCTGATTCTTGCAGATGCAATCGTACAGCTTCGCAAGTGGATTACGGAGACGCATATAGCGTTCCGGCTTTTACCGGAGAAGTTTACACTGAGAGAATTGCAGCAGATTCATGAGACGGTGCTGGATACGAAGCTTCTGGTTCCGGCGTTTCGAAGAAAAGTGGCTGATCTGGTAGAAGATACCGGGGAGATGACGGGGGATGCCGGGCATCGGCCGGCGAAGCTGTATCGGGAGAAAAGATAAACTTTAGTAAGAAGAAAGTGCTGTGTATACTAATGATGAAATTTTTATTCTTGATACTTTTCATAATTTGGGAAAAAAGAACATTTAGAGCAATTGTGGTATTGCCGGCAGGCATTGTTACAGCCTGGTATATGGAAGAGATTAATAAAGATGAATCTTTGTAATTTAGGAGAATTGCAGATGGAAAATAAAGAGAAAAAGCAAATGCTTGCAACGGAGCTAACAAAAGAAAAGGGCGGAGGGATTGTCGGGATAATTCAGGATATTACAATAAACGGAATCAAACTACATCTCGCTCAGAACGGAACCGGCGGCCCGGTCATCTTCTGGGGCATGTATCCACATCAGCCGAACGAAGTAGAACATCTGTGGGAATCTCTACTGGAACTTGTGCCGGAACAAAATTTCCTGCTCGTTGCATTTCAGGTGGAAGACTGGAATCGGGATTTTTCGCCTTGGGAAGCAGCGGCGGTATTCGGAAAGGAAGGCTTCGCCGGACAAGGTCTGAAGACGCTGAGATGGCTGACAGAGGAATGTGTGCCACATATTGACCGGACTTTTGGTGTGAAAGACAGGGAACATTGGCTGATGGGTTATTCGCTTGCCGGATTATTCGCGCTATGGGCAGCTTATGAAAGTGACGTGTTTTCTGGAATTGTATGCTGTTCGGGTTCATTGTGGTTCCCGGACTGGGATCATTATGTGAGGAATCATGTGATTCAGAGTAAATGTAGCGTGTATCTGAGTCTTGGCGGAAAGGAAGAGAAGACGAAGAACAAAGTAATGGCAACGGTCGGTGACAGGACCAGGGCGCAGGAAGGGCTGTTACAGGAGGACTCGATGGTGGAATCCGTGGTTTTAGAGTGGAATGCAGGAGGGCATTTTGCAGATGCGGGGAAAAGGCTGGCTAAGGGCGTGAAATGGATGTTTGGAGTGAAAAGTGGCTTATAATATAAAGTTGAGGGTGTTAAGGTTTCATGGTATCATAATCAGTATAGAAGAACAGTGTGACAGATTATGTTATTACAACCGGAGGTGAAAATCAATGAACAAAGCAGACAAAGCAGAATCCCTCTTCCGCACAGGCTACAACTGCAGCCAGTCGGTCTATGCAGCATTTGCGGAAGAACTGGGAATAACAGTGGAAGAGGCAGCAAAAAAAGCAAGCCCGTTCGGAGCGGGATTTGGCAAGCTGCGTGAGGTATGCGGAGCCGTGACAGGAATGGTCATGGTAATCGGTGATTTGTACGGATATGACGATCCGAAAGATGCGGCGGGGAAAAAGCAGCTTTATGTACTTGTGCAGAAGCTTTGTGGATCCTTTGAAGCTTCGGAAGGAAGCCTGATCTGCCGGGAACTTCTCGGGCTGGAGAAGGGCGAAGATCTGGAAGAGCCTGCGGTCAGAACGGAAGCGTATTATCAGAGCAGACCTTGTGTGAAAGCATGCAGAAGGGCAGCGGAGATTCTGGAAGAGTATGTGAAAGAGCAAAAAAGAAAATGAGTGAATACATTACGACCTACACAGGAAAACATTTTAAACCAACAGAACCGGATCCGGAGTTATTTGACATAGCAGATATTGCACATGCGCTGTCTCTGATATGCAGAGGAAATGGTCATGTGAAGACGTTCTGGTCGGTTGGGGAACATTGCATTTGCTGTGCAAAAGAGGCAAAGGCGAGAGGTCTGTCGGATAGGATGGTGCTTGCATGCCTGCTTCACGATGCAAGCGAGTGTTATATGTCGGATGTTCCGTCGCCTTTTAAGAAGGAACTGCCGGAATATAATGAACGCGAAGAACGTATGCTTTCTATGATTTATGAAAAATTTCTCGGTTCGGACCTGACACCGGAAGAGAAGATGCAGTTGAATGCGATTGATAAGGCAATGCTATGGTATGATCTGACGTTTCTTCTGGGAGAGAAACAGGAGAGCGAAGCGTCCGAATTGCATATTGATCTGAGGTATGAGGTCAGATCATTTGGTGAGGTGGAAGAGGAATACCGGAGGATTTTTGAAGAACAGCTTATAACCGTACAGAATAAAAGAATCTAAAATCGTACGGATAAGATAGAAAAGGAGGAATACATTATGTTACACGAAGTATCTTTTGCGTCCTACAACGGACGTGACCAGGTCCAGGGATGGATCTATGTTCCGGCTTGCAAACCGAAGGGGATCGTCCAGGTGATCCACGGATTTGGGGAACATTCCAGACGTTATCTGCATATGATATCTGCCTTCATGGATGCGGGTTATATCGTGGCAGCAGACGATCATGTAGGACATGGGAAGACAGCAATGGTCAATAATGTGTGGGGCGACTGGGGAGACAAAGGACCGCATACAATGATGGAAGACGAGCATACATTGAAAGGAATCGTGTGTGAAAAATATCCGGATCTGCCATATTTCTTATTCGGACACAGCATGGGATCTTTTATCACAAGAGATTTCATTGCAAAATACGGGGACGAACTGGCCGGGGCAACTATCTGCGGAACAACGGGAATCTTCCGCGGGGCAGAAGAGACGGGAAAGAAATTAAAAGAAGCGATCGATGCAGGACATGGCGAAGAATCCGATCCGTCATATACCGGAGATCTGATGGGATGGATGTGTGAGCGCTGTGGAGAGGTCAGCATCGGAAATGAGTGGATCTGTGCCGATCCGTATGTACAGCGGGATCATGCCGATGATCCGTTTGATGCATTTACCAGACCGACCAGCAACCGTTCGGTATATGATTTCATCCAGATGATGTTACAGATCGAGGGAACAAAGTGGGCCGAAAAAGTGCCGACAGACCTGCCAATCTATAATATTGCGGGAGATCAGGACCCGGTAGGTGAGTATGGTGTCGGTGTATATCAGGTAAGTAACTGGCTGGTACAGACCGGACATAACGTAACGACGAAGCTGTACTCGGGATACCGCCACGAGATACATAATTATGCTGAGATTAAGAACGAAGTCGAAGCGGGTATTATTGCATTCATGGACAAGGCATTATAAAAATGTATTAGGTGTCGGGAAGGATTATAATTCAAAAAAACATAGAGATAAAGACATAAAAAGTACAATAGCATTTGTGATAGCGATTGTCGTGATCAGTGTAGATAAGAAAGACGTAATGGAAATTTGATTTTCAGGGACTCCGGTTTTATGAACCCCGGAGTCCTTTTTGAAAAAAATTATTTTTTGATCTCTGATTGGAATGCATTGATATCTTTTGCTTTACAAATGATATATAAAGTATTATGATAAAAAAAACGAAATCTTCAGGGCAGGGTGTGATTCCCTACCGGCGGTAAAGCCCGCGGGCCGAGAGGCATGATCCGGTGTGATTCCGGAGCCGACAGTATAGTCTGGATGAAAGAAGAGGATGGTACAGTTATTTTAATAGATGAATGTAGTGTCTGAGCTCTGAGATGGTGATCCATTTCAGAGCTTTTTTGGTTAACAGATCATTTGTCAGTTATATGTAACAGATCATTTCCCCTGTAGGTATCCTGCAGGGGTTTTTGTATAACTAAGAAAGAAGGAAGAGAAATGACGGATCAGGAATACATGCTCCGGGCAATCCAGCTTGCAAAAAAGGGAGAAGGATGGACGAATCCGAATCCGATGGTAGGTGCGGTGATCGTAAAAGACGGCCGGATCATCGGGGAAGGTTATCATAAAAAATGCGGAGAACTTCATGCAGAGCGAAATGCAATCGCATCGCTTACAGAATCGGCAGAGGGTGCGACAATCTATGTTACGCTGGAACCATGCTGTCATTATGGCAAGACACCGCCGTGTACGGAAGCGATCATAGAACAGAAGATTAAAAAAGTGGTGATTGGTTCCAGGGATCCGAATCCAAAGGTGGCAGGAAAAGGTGCACAGATATTGCGTGAATCGGGAATTACAGTAGTTCAGGATTTTATGCGGGAAGAATGTGACCGTCTGAACCCGGTGTTCTTCCATTATATTACGACGAAGACACCATATGTAGTGATGAAATATGCCATGACACTGGATGGGAAAATTGCTACAAAGACGGGTGCATCGAAGTGGATCACAGGAGAACCGGCCCGACAGGAAGTGCAGCATATGCGGCACCGGTATATGGGTATTATGGCCGGTATCGGGACTGTACTTGCGGATGATCCGATGTTGAATGTCCGGGTAGAAGGATGGAAAAGTCCGGTCAGAATAGTATGCGACAGCAGTCTTAGGATACCGCTTGACAGCCAGATCGTAAGAAGTGCAAAAGAGTACCGGACAATCGTGGCTTATGCAGGACGGGAAGAGAACGAAGAAATAACAGAAAAAATAGAACGGTTACATGCGAAAGGCGTGGATACTGTCTGCTGTCCGGATGAAAAAGGTCAGATAGACCTTAAAAAGCTGATGACATATCTTGGAAATGAGGGCATTGACAGCATTTTGCTGGAAGGCGGGGGCACGCTGAACGACAGTGCACTGCGGGCAGGAATTGTAAAAGAGATACACTGTTTTATCGCACCAAAATTATTTGGCGGAAAGAACAGTAAGACACCGGTGCAAGGAATCGGCATCGGACTTCCATCAGAAGCATTGAAACTGAAATGTACGGATATCTGCCGGATCGGTGAAGACATCAGGATAATCTGTCAGGTATGTGAAAAAGAACAGGAGGGGCCATGTTTACAGGAATCGTAGAAGAGAAAGGATCGGTCCGCTATATGCAGCTGACCGGAGAGTCGGGAGTTCTGGCAGTCAAGGCGAAGAAGGTATTGGAAAGAACGAAGATCGGTGACAGTATCGCAGTCAATGGAGTGTGTCTGACAGTTACATCACTTCAGCCGGATGGATTTACTGCAGATGTGATGGCAGAGACCATCAGGAGAAGCAGTCTGGGAAGCTGTAAAGTCGGAAGTCAGGTGAATCTGGAACGGGCAATGGCTGCAGACGGAAGATTTGGAGGACATATCGTAAGCGGTCATATTGACGGAACCGGTGTGATCCGGTCTCTGATCCGGGAGGAGAATGCCATCTGGGTATCTATTGGAACATCGCCGCAGATATTACATCTGATCGTAGAAAAAGGCTCCATCTGTATAGATGGCATCAGCCTGACGGTGGCAAAAGTAGAGGAAGAGGGATTTCAGGTATCGGTTATCCCGCATACAGGAGAAGAAACGACGCTTTTGGAAAAAGTGCCGGGCGATTTGGTAAATCTGGAGAATGATGTGATCGGAAAATACGTAGAAAGGCTGTTAGGCCTTGGAAAGAGTGAAGAAGAGAAAAAAGAATCCGGAATTACGATGGAATTTTTGCAGGAATTCGGATTTTAGAACAGGAGGATAAATAGAATGTCACAAAACAATCAGTACAATACAATTGAAGAGGCACTAAGGGATCTGAGGGAAGGAAAGGTTATTCTGGTTACAGATGATCCGGACAGAGAGAACGAAGGGGATCTGGTATGTGCAGCAGAGTTTGCGACACAGGAGAATATCAATTTTATGGCGACTTATGCGAAAGGGCTTATCTGTACACCGATGAGTGCGGAAATTGCAGCAAGGCTTAACTTTCCACCGATGGTTGCGGAGAATACCGATAATCACAGCACAGCATTTACCGTTGCAGTGGACCATGTTGATACGACGACAGGTATTTCGGCAGCAGAACGTTCTTATACAATCATGAAATGTGTGGATGAAGATGCGAAGCCGGAAGATTTCAGAAGACCGGGACATGTATTTCCACTTATTGCCAGAAAAGGCGGAGTCCTGGTGCGGAACGGACACACAGAGGCAACGACTGATCTGGTGAGACTGGCTGGATTGAAAGAATGCGGCGTGTGTTGTGAGATTATGAAAGAAGATGGCACAATGATGCGTACACCACAGTTGTGGGAATTTGCAAAAGAGCATAATCTTACATTTATTACGATTCGTGATCTTCAGGATTACATGAGAATCCATGAAAAACATGTAAAAGAAGAGGCGGTTGCAGACCTTCCGACGCAGTATGGAGATTTCAGACTTCACGGATATATCAATGATATTACAGGAGAACATCATCTTGCACTGGTAAAAGGTGATATCGGAGACGGTGAAGATGTACTTTGCAGGGTACATTCGGAGTGCCTGACAGGTGATGCATTTGGCTCGCTTAGATGTGACTGTGGTCTGCAGCTTCAGACAGCGATGCGTCAGGTAGAAGCAGAAGGCAGAGGGATCATTCTTTACATGAGGCAGGAAGGCAGAGGAATCGGGCTGCTCAATAAGATCAAGGCATATGCACTGCAGGAGCAGGGATATGATACGGTAGAGGCCAATGTAAAGTTGGGATTTGCACCGGATCTCAGAGAGTACTGGATCGGAGCGCAGATATTATCGGATCTCGGAGTGAAGTCATTGAGACTTCTTACCAATAATCCGGACAAAGTCTATGGACTTGGTGGGTTTGGACTGAAGATCAATGAAAGAGTACCGCTGGAGATTCCACCGCAGAAGTATGATCTGAAATATATGAAGACAAAACAGGAAAAGATGGGACACATTTTCAAAGAAATAGAATTATAAAAAGATTTAATGAATAACAGGAGGAAGAAATCATGAGACAGATCAATTTAGTAGAAGGAAAAGTAGTAGCACCTGAGGGAATGAAAGTCGGAATCGTGGCTGCCAGATTCAATGAGATCATTGTGAATAAGTTATTGGGCGGAGCCGTCGACGGGCTGGTAAGACATGGGGTAGAAGAAGAGAACATTACGGCTGCATGGGTACCGGGAGCATTTGAGATTCCGCTGACTGCACAGAAGATGGCACAGTCCGGAAAGTATGATGCAGTCATCTGCGTGGGAGCAGTTATCCGCGGGGATACTTCCCACTATGATCTGGTGTGTAATGAATCGGCCAAAGGAATCGCGCAGGTTGAACTTGCAACAGGAATTCCGGTATTATTCGGAGTGATCACAACAGAGAATATCGAACAGGCTATCGCACGTGCAGGAAGTAAAGCAGGAAATAAAGGATATGACTGTGCATTGTCCGCAATTGAGATGGTAAATCTGATGAAGCAGCTTTAATCAGGTGCAGCCGATGATGAAAACAATCATTTTTGATTATGATGGAACGATACATAATACTCTTGGAATCTATGAGCCGGCGTTCAGGGAAGCTTATCAGTGGTTGGCAGAACAGAATGTTGTAGAGGAACAGAAGATAGAGACGGCGCAGATCGCAGGATGGCTGGGCTTAAACAGCAAAGAAATGTGGGATACATTTCTGCCGGAATTAGATCAGAGATACAAAGATCAGGCGAGTGCAATCGTGGGAGATTCCATGGTCAGGCAGATCAGGAAGCACCGGGCAGTGTGGTATCCGGGAGCGGAAGAGATGCTTACAGCTTTGAAGAACAGAGGATATCATCTTGTGATCTTAAGCAACTGTAAAGTGGCATACCGCAAAGCACATTGGGAAGAATTCCGAATGGAAAGATGGTTTGAACAGTTTTATGACTGTGAATCGTATGGTTTCTGCCCTAAGACGGAGATCGTGCAGGAAGTTATCCGGGACTATCCGGGACCTTATCTGGTGATCGGAGACAGAAGACAGGATTTGGAATGTGCCAGATCCTGTAAAAGTCCGTTTATCGGATGCCTGTATGGTTATGGTGAGAAGGGAGAACTGGATGGAGCAGATTATTTTGTGAAATCTGTAGAAGAGATAACCGGAATTATATAATGTGAAAAAATGCACAAAAATAGAACTGTATTTTTGTAAATTATGTTTAATTCCACTCTTGCACTTTACAAGAAAAAAGTGTAAAACATTAAGTAAGCTAAAAAGTAAATAAGAAATGCAATGAAAGGGATACGTCATAAAAGTTAACTGGAATTCAGAGAGCCGTTGGATGGTGTGAAACGGCAGAAAGTATTTTATGATATCACCCAGGAGCATCCCGCTGAAATATACAGGTTGGAAGAATCAACATAGTCAGGTATCGAGTAAGCCGGGACGTTGTCTTCACGTTACAGAAGAAACTGTTAGATATTTTGACAGTAACAAGTGGTTGTGGTTAGTGATGACTGCAGTAAAACGAAGTGGTACCACGGAAGAATATTCCGCCTTTGTTATCCGAAAGGATAGCGAAGGCGTTTTTTTATATATTTACTTTAAAGAGAAAGAAGAGGGATTGTTTTATGAGTGGAATATTAATGATGATCATTGCCATTGTTGTGCTTGGTGGAGCATATCTTCTTTATGGTCGTTATCTCCAGAACAAATGGGGCATTGACCCAAATGCCAAAACTCCGGCATATGAGATGGAAGACGGGGTTGACTATGTACCGGCCGATACGAACGTCGTATTCGGTCATCAGTTTGCATCAATCGCAGGTGCAGGTCCGATCAACGGACCGATCCAGGCAGCAATCTTCGGATGGCTTCCGGTACTTTTATGGATCTTAATCGGAGGGGTATTCTTTGGAGCTGTTCAGGATTTCGCATCTATGTATGCATCTGTAAAGAATAAAGGACGTACAATCGGATATATCATCGAAGAATATATCGGAAAATTAGGTAAGAAATTATTCCTGTTATTCTGCTGGCTGTTTTGTATTCTGGTCGTTGCAGCTTTTGCTGATGTTGTAGCCGGAACTTTTAATGGATTCTCAGTAAGTGAAGCCGGAAAAGTAACAAAAATTGCAGCTAACGGTGCAGTCGCAACTACTTCTATGATATTTATCTTAGAAGCAGTCGGACTTGGAATGTTTTTGAAGTATACGAAATTCAACAAGTGGATTAATACAGCGGTTGCAATCGTATTATTGGTAGCAGCAATCGCACTGGGACTTCACTTCCCAATGTATGTAGGACTGGATGCATGGCATCTCATCATCTTCGTTTACATCCTGATTGCCAGTGTCGCTCCTGTATGGGCGCTTCTTCAGCCTCGTGACTATCTGAATAGTTACCTTTTAATTTTTATGATCGTTGGTGCGGTTATTGGTGTATTTGTAGCAAATCCATCTTGTAACCTTCAGGCATTCACAAGCTTTAACGTAGATGGACAGTATATGTTCCCAATCTTATTTGTAACGATCGCTTGTGGTGCGGTTTCCGGCTTCCATTCACTGGTATCTTCCGGTACAGCATCCAAACAGATTAAGAATGAGAAGAACATGCTTCCTGTATCATTCGGAGCAATGTTAATGGAAAGTATGCTTGCAGTTATTGCACTGATCGCAGTTGCATCTTTTGCTAAAGGTGAAGCAGCAGCACAGGGACTGACAACACAGCCTCAGATTTTCGCCGGAGCGATTGCGAACTTCCTGTCAGTTATTGGTCTGCCACATTCACTTGTATTTACACTGATTAACCTGGCAGTATCCGCATTTGCATTGACATCACTGGACTCTGTAGCCAGAGTCGGACGTCTGTCGTTCCAGGAATTCTTTATCGATGACGATACAGATATGGATCATCTGAATCCATTCATGAAAGTGGTAACAAATAAATACTTTGCAACAATCATTACACTGGTACTTGCATATTTCCTGACCAAAGTCGGATATGCAGAGATCTGGCCACTGTTCGGTTCAGCCAACCAGCTGTTATCTGTACTGGCACTGGTAGCCTGCGCAGTATTCCTTAAGAAGACAAAACGTCAGGGATGTATGCTCTGGATTCCAATGGTATTCATGATGGCAGTTACATTTACAGCACTTGGTATGACGATCGTGAAACTGACAAAAGCATTCCTGACAACAGGGCTGGATCTTGGAAATACATTACAGCTGATTTTTGCCGTATTGCTTCTGATCCTTGGTGTGTTGGTTGCAATCCAGGGTGTAAAGAAACTTCTTGAAAAAACAGATGATAAGAAAGCAACAGCTTAATCATTATTTTATTCGTAATAAGAACATATAAGAGAAACTGTGGTAATAGCGTGAAGGTTATTATCGCAGTTTTTTTGTTTTATATTATATATAGTAGAGACAGATTCTGCACAATTGGATAAAATATATAAAAAAACATAGATCAATATAAAAATATTGATAATTAATCCAAAAATATTCTATGTCAAAAAAATAGTGTTGTAATTATAATGAGATTAGTCAATGAGTTAGACGCGATTAAAAACAAAACGCACAAAACAGGAGGAAAGAAAATGAAAAAGAAAAAAGTATTTGCACTCATGATGGCAGCAACACTTGCATTATCACTGGCAGGCTGCGGAGGATCTTCGTCAGGTGATTCAAAATCATCAGGATCTTCAGACAGCAGTTCTGTAGCCAATAAGGACAAACCGCTTTGCTGGTTTAACCGTCAACCTTCTAATAGTTCAACAGGGGAATTGGACAAAGAAGCGTTGAATTTCAACAAAGATACTTATTATGTAGGATTTGATGCTAATCAGGGAGCAGAACTTCAGGGAGAGATGGTTGTTGATTATATCAAAGCAAATGCTGATAAGATTGACAGAAATGGTGATGGAGTTATCGGATATGTACTTGCAATCGGTGACATCGGACATAATGATTCTATCGCACGTACACGTGGCGTTCGTGCGGCACTTGGAACAGGAGTTAAAGATGGTGACGAAGTTGCTTCCAAGCCGGCAGGAACAAACGTAGACGGAAAAGCAAAAGTTGTCCAGGATGCTAAGATTGATGTAGCCGGAAAAGAATTTACAGTCCGTGAGCTTGCTTCTCAGGAAATGAAGAACTCAGCAGGGGCAACATGGGATGCGGCTACAGCAGGTAACGCAATCGGAACATGGGAAGCTTCTTTCGGAGATCAGATCGATATTGTTGTTTCTAACAATGATGGTATGGGAATGTCAATGTTTAATGCATGGGCAAAAGATAACAAAGTTCCTACATTCGGATATGATGCAAACAGTGACGCTGTTGCAGCAATCGCTGAAGGATACGGCGGAACAATCTCTCAGCATGCAGATGTTCAGGCTTATCTGACATTAAGAGTACTCCGTAACGCACTTGACGGAGCAGACGTGGATACAGGTATTGGTACAGCAGATGATGCCGGTAACTGCCTGAAAGAAGGTGAAGATTACAGATACAGCGAAGAAGAAAGATCTTACTACGCATTAAATGTTGCAGTAACAGCTGATAATTACAAAGACTTTACAGATTCAACAAAGATTTATGACAAAGTGTCAAAACAGCTTGATTCAAGCAAGAGTCCATCTAAGAAAGTATGGCTTGATATTTACAATGCATCAGACAACTTCCTGAGCTCAACATACCAGCCACTTCTTGAGAACTATGATGATCTCCTTAACCTGAAGGTTGATTACATCGGTGGAGATGGACAGACAGAGTCGAACATCACAAACCGTCTCGGAAATCCAAACGAATATGATGCATTTGCAATTAACATGGTTAAGACAGACAATGCATCAGCATACACATCACTTCTCTCAAAATAAGAGACTGGTTAAAAGGTAAATGAATGAAACGCAGAGGGGTGTCAGAGATGATACCCTTCTTTCATCAAGAAAAGGAAGCAGAGTTATGACAGTAGATAAGAATAAATACATCTTATCGATCAATGGCATGAGTAAGTCGTTCGGTAGAAACAAAGTTCTGAAACATATAAACCTGAATGTCAAACCTGGGACCATTATGGGACTTATGGGTGAAAACGGTGCCGGAAAATCGACAATGATGAAATGTCTCTTTGGTACTTATCAGAAAGATGAGGGGACAATTATATTAGACGGCAGAGAAGTAAATTTCTCGGGACCAAAAGATGCACTGGAAAACGGAGTAGCGATGGTACACCAGGAATTGAACCAATGTCTTGAAAGAAGCGTTGTAGATAATATGTTTCTTGGACGATATCCAAAGAATTCTTTTGGAATTGTCGATGAAGGAAGAATGAAAAAGGAAACTGCAAATCTCTTCAGACAGCTTGGAATCACAGCAAATCTGACACAGCCAATGAAAAAAATGTCTGTGTCCCAGCGGCAGATGTGTGAGATTGCAAAAGCTATTTCCTATCATTCCAAAGTAATTGTACTGGATGAACCAACCTCATCCCTGACAGCACCGGAAGTTGAGAAACTTTTCAAGATGATGCGTCAGTTGAAAGCACAGGGAATTTCGCTGATTTATATATCACATAAGATGGATGAGATATTCAATATATGTGATGAGATATCTGTGCTCAGAGATGGTAGTCTGGTTATGACAAAAGAGTGCAAAGATACAGATATGAATGAACTGATATCGGCAATGGTTGGGCGCTCGCTGGATAACAGATTTCCACCTGTTGACAATGAGCCCGGAGAGAAGATTCTCTCTGTACAGAATCTTTCGTCAAAATATGCACCAAAGATTCAAAATGTATCCTTTGATATCAGAAAAGGAGAAATATTTGGATTTTACGGTCTGGTTGGTGCCGGACGTACGGAACTTTTAGAAACAATCTTCGGAATCCGCACAAGAGCAGAAGGAAATGTAATATACGATGGAAAGATCATGAACTTTTCATCGCCGAGAGATGCAATGGATCATGGATTTGCCCTGATTACAGAAGAAAGAAAAGCTAATGGTCTGTTCTTAAAAGGCGATATTACATTTAATACGACCATCGCTAACATGAACCATTATAAGAATGGTGCAGTGCTGTCACATGACAGAATGGTACGTGCAACTGCGGAAGAGATTAAAATCATGCATACAAAGTGTATGGGCCCGGATGATATGATCACAAGTCTTTCCGGTGGAAATCAGCAGAAGGTAATCTTCGGAAAATGGCTGGAGCGTTCACCGAGTGTATTCATGATGGATGATCCGACACGAGGAATTGATGTTGGTGCGAAATATGAGATTTACGAACTGATCATCAATATGGCAAAGCAGGGGAAAACAATTATTGTTGTATCTTCTGAGATGCCAGAGATTCTTGGTATTACGAACCGTATCGGTGTTATGTCAAACGGACGACTGGCCGGAATCGTAAATACAAAAGAGACGAACCAGGAAGAATTATTGAGACTCAGTGCAAAATATCTGTAACAGAGAGGGGTATGGAAGATGGCAGAAAAAAGCATTATCATTTCGGCTGAAGAAGAAGCAATACTTTTGAAACCGATTGACGAATATGTTGGAAAAATACAGGAGCAGATCGATGCACTACGTGTGGAAGGATCTGACAAAGTCAACAGTTTAAAAAATCAGATTGCAATAGCAAAAGAGAATAAGAACTTAACAAAAGAAGAACAGAATAAGATTATCGGGGAATGTAAGAAGAATCTGGAGAAGGCAAAAGCAACAGAAGATGCAAATAAACAGCAGATTGCAAAACTGATCGCAGATGCTGAAGGTTTTCTTTCCAAACATTACAACAGTGAGTATTATAACATTGTTGCAAAGAGCTGCGAAGCAGAGAAAAAAGCGGAAAACAGTAATTTTGAAAAATTAAAAGCGGATCTGCAGGAAGAACATAAGAAGGCAGTCAGCAGCCTGAAAGATGCAGAAGAGATCAAAGCTGAAAAATACACATATAAGAATAAATTATATGATGCGCAGATGACACATGAATCCAGGATCCAGGAGATCAAGGATAGAAAACATGATGCATACATGCATAAGTTCCACCTGATCGATCTGCTCAGAATGTCAAAATATACATTTGCACAGAAGCAGGCACAGAATTTTGAAAATTACAAGTACACATTTAATATGACACAGTTCTTGTATAAGAACGGTCTGTATATTGTAATTATCATGATCTTTATCGCATTGTGTATTATTACACCATTCGTGAAAAATACACAGCTTTTTACAACCACAAACATCCTTAACATTTTGCAGCAGGCTTCACCGCGAATGTTCCTTGCACTTGGAGTTGCCGGTCTGATCCTTCTGACAGGTACAGACCTTTCTGTAGGACGTATGGTTGGTATGGGTATGGTTACAGCAACCATTATCATGCATAACGGAATTAACACAGGTACTGTGTTTGGACATGTTTTTGATTTTTCGGGTATGGCACCGGCATCAAGAGCTATATTAGCATTATGTGTGTGTATACTTTTCACAACTGTATTTGCAATGACAGCCGGATTTTTCATGGCAAGATTTAAGATGCATCCATTTATTTCAACGATGGCAAATATGTTGATCATCTTTGGTCTTGTTACATATGCTACAAAAGGAGTTTCTTTTGGTGCGATTGATCCGACAATTCCAAATATTTTTATTCCACAGGCAGGACGTTTTCCGATGATTATTTTATGGGCAGTAGTTGCGATTGCTGTTGTATGGTTTATCTGGAATAAGACAACATTTGGAAAAAATTTATATGCAGTTGGTGGAAATCCAGAGGCGGCAGCTGTATCAGGAATCTCGGTATTTAAAGTAACGATGGGAGCATTTATCCTTGCAGGTATCCTTTATGGATTCGGTTCATGGCTGGAGTGTGTACGAATGGTTGGATCCGGTAGTGCCGCTTACGGACAGGGATGGGATATGGACGCCATTGCAGCCTGCGTAGTTGGTGGAGTTTCCTTTACCGGTGGTATTGGTAAGATATCGGGAGTTGTGACAGGTGTACTGATCTTTACATCATTGACCTATTCTTTGACGGTTCTTGGTATTGATACAAACCTTCAGTTTATTTTTGAAGGTATCATTATTCTGGCAGCAGTAACACTTGACTGTCTGAAATATGTACAGAAGAAATAATAAATAAAAGACTGTTTATACAGGTTTATACAAAAAGAAGTAGACCGTCCTGCTCATCGGAAAGATGAAAGGGACGGTTTTTTCAACATGATGCGTTCGAAAGGAATTTGTGAGTAAAAAAATTTTGAAGGCAGATTTTGTATTTGGATATGTTATAAGAGACGTAAATTTGTTATACTGGAATAAATGTATAGCGGCCATGAAAAAGGGGAAAAAGATGGAACGATATAAAGTGATTCTCGTAGATGATGAAGCCGAAGTCATCGATATGATAGAGAAAAAAATTCATTGGAATGATCTGGGGTTTGAGGTGGCAGGAAGTGCGACAAATGGGGTAAAAGCACTGGAATTAGTAGAAAAACTCCAGCCGGATGTGGTGCTGACGGATATTAAGATGCCTTATATGGACGGGTTAGAGTTATCCAGAAGGCTGAATCGGGAATATCCGAATATTTATATCATGCTCTGTACGGGATTTGATGAGTTTGAATATGCGAAAGAAGCAGTGCATTTGGAAATCAAGGAATATATGCTCAAACCGGTCAATGCAACAGAATTGTCAGAAAGCCTGACCAATCTGAAACATACGCTGGACAGGGAAAGAGAAGAAAAATTAAATGTAAAAAAATTAAATGATTATTTTCAGGAAGTACTTCCGAAATTACAGTCCAATTTTTTTATTTCATTAATTGAAGGAAGAGTAGAAAAAAAGGATTATGAAAGATTTTTACAGGCGTATCAGGTAGATATGAAAGGACCTCTCTTTGGCTGTGTAATCTTCCACACATCGGAGAACCATGTGCCCGAAGGCATGAACCCACTGCTTTTATCCATGTCGGTAGAAAGAGAGATCAAGCAGAGACTGATGGATCAGTGGAACTGTCGAGAATTTATATATATGGGAAATACACTGCTGATTCTGGAACTGGATGCGGAAGATAAGATTACCCAGATAACAGATGCCTGTGACAGATTCTGTCGGTGGGCGTACCGCATCATGGGTGCAGTTGTTACAGCGGGAATCGGAACCGTGTGTGACAGCCTGTATGAGATCAGTCTTTCCTATGAACGGGCAAGAGAAGCAGTTTCTTACAGGGTTTTATACGGAACAAAACGGGCAATTAATATTGGAGAGATTGTTCCGAAGGAACAGATCAAACCGGTTCAGTCAGAAGAGTCAAGGATGCAGATGCTATTTCGTGCAATTCGTATAGGAGATTCGGCAGAGATAGAGCGGGCAGCACATGGAGAGATGGAAAAGCTTCATAAAAATACAGAAACCATGAGTCAGTATAATCTTGCTACAATGGAGATCGTCAGTGGATTTTTTAAGTTCTGTACAGATAATTCGCTGGATTTCAATAAAATATCCGGTAATATGCAGAATATTTACGAAAAAGTATCGCAGATGGATGAGAGTTCACTGACAGCATGGATTGTGCAGATGTCGGAAACAATCAGTGAAAAGCTGAAATGTGCAAGAAACAGTTCTGCCAGACGGCTCATTGTGGAAGCACAGAACATTGTGAAAGAAAGGTATATGGAGGCGGATATATCATTGGACGAGGTATGTGCGGTTCTCGGTGTATCGAATTCTTATTTTTCTTCTGTATTTAAAAAAGAAGCGGGAAAATCGTTTATCTCTTATTTAACAGATTACAGAATGGATATTGCGGCAGAGATGATATTAAATACAGATGAGAAAAGTTACACAATAGCAGAAAAAGTGGGGTATCTCGATGCCAATTATTTTAGTTATGTATTTAAAAAGAAGTTTGGAGTTTCTCCTTCGAAGTATAGAGCATCTGTAAAGTAGAACAGTAATCCGTATGAAGGGAACAGGAAAAAGCGTGAAAAAAAGAAAAAAAGATTCGGATTTCAAAAAAAATGTTGTATTTAATATACAGTCAATCATCATGTCTGTTCTTATGGCGATTACACTTGTCACGATTGTAACTATGGGATTCCTTTTGTATCAAAGATTTAAGCTTGCGATTGATAAGATGGCAGTATCAAATACAGAGGCGACGGTGGAAAGCACGGTAGACAGGGTGAATTCGGACCTGTTAGATATCAGGCAGATTTTTAATGCAGCGAATTATAATATCGTACAGGAATTTGATATATCCAGTGAAAAATTTGCTGAACAGTTCAGCTTATTATACGAGGTGAATTCGGATAAAATCGAGAGTCTGGCATTATATGGGAACGAAGGCCGGCTGATTGCTTCGGAACCGGTTGCTGTTGAAAAAGAAAATATAGATGTAACGGGACAGGACTGGTATAAGAATGCCGAGAGTGCAATTGAAAATGTACATTTTTCCGTTCCGCATATTCAGAATTTGTATGAAGATGGTCTGTATCGTTATCATTGGGTTGTTTCACTGAGTCGTTATGTGGATATAAACGATGGGGAGATTCCGGGAAGCGGAGTCCTTCTTGTAGATATGAAATATTCGGTGATCGAAGATGTCTTAAAGCAGATTAATGATTCTTCGGAAGGAATCTATTATTATATGATCAGCCGTGACGGACAGATGATCTATCATCCGAGAAAAACAGAGATGGCCAGGGGACTGTTTGAGGAGAATAGTCTGAAGGCTTCCGGGTATGAGGAGGGCACTTATGAGATCACAACAGACGGACACAAGGAAAGTGTAGTGGTTGGCAACATTGCCTATACAGGATGGAAACTGATCGGAGTTGTACCGGAGAGCGTGCAGACTGCAAGAATTAACAATTTCAGATATTATATCTTTACAACAATCATGGTTCTTATGATGATGCTTCTGGAAGGAAACAGGCTGATTTCCAGAAAAATATCCAAACCGATTCGGAAACTGGATGAATCGGTTAAAACATATGAAGCAGGAGGAAAACCGGATATTTACATAGGAGGTTCTTCAGAAATACGACATTTGGGTTATTCCGTTCAAAGATCATATGAACGGATTGAGACGCTTATGGGGGAAATTATCCGTCAGCAGAATGAACGGAGAAAAAGTGAACTGGATGCATTACAAAGTCAGATTAATCCACATTTTCTCTATAATACACTGGAATCTATTACCTGGATGGTCGAAGCACAGAAAAATGAAGAAGCAGTTATTATGATCTCCGAACTGGCAAAGCTTTTAAGAGTCAGTTTATCCCGCGGAAAGACGATCATTCCGGTTAAAGATGAACTTCAGCACAGCAGAAGCTATATGAATATCCAGCTTATGCGTTATAAAGAACGTTTTCAAATGGAATTTCAGACGGATAAAGAGATAGAAGATTATTGTATTGTAAAATTAGTCATTCAGCCGATTCTCGAAAATGCAATTTATTACGGCGTGGGAAATATGGATGAGGACGATGAAGGAAAAATCACAGTCCGGGGAGAAAAGAAAGAAGACGATATTTACATTATTATAGAAGATAATGGAATGGGAATGCGAAAAGAAGTTCTGGAAAATATCCTGAAAGATAACAATAAAGTTCCAAAACATGGTTCGGGTGTTGGCGTGATCAATGTGCATTCCAGAATTCAGCTGATGTTTGGTGAGCAATATGGCCTGGAGATATATAGTGAACCGGATGAGGGGACCAGGGTTGTTATCCATATACCGGCAATTCCATATACAAAGGAGAATGCGGAACAATTGGAGATGCAGAAATATATACAGGGGAGGGATGTAGATGAAAAAGAATAAAATTACATTCCTGATACTGGAGTGTATTTTCCTGATACTGACATTATTTTTTGCATGGAAGATTTTTGACCGGGATGTGCCGGAAAAACGAGTGGCGGTGATCTTACCGGAATCAGGAGATAACCGGTGGAATTCATTGATTAAAGGGATGAAGCAGTCGGCGAAAATAAACAATCTTCATATGATTATCTGTAATACAGATGAAATTGAAAATGCAGAGATGGAAAAAGAAATTATAAAAGAGCAGAAGCGCAACAATATAGATGCATTTATCATATGTCCGGCACCGGGAAGTGATACGAAAGACATGTTAAAAAAACAGTGTGCCAAGACGCCATACACACTGATCATGGAGGATGTATATTCCAAAGAAGGCGGGAATTCCGGTAATCCGGTAATCGGACCGGATTATTATAAGATAGGTTCTGAACTTGGAAAGCAGCTGGGAAAGAAGCGGCAGAAAATCGGAGTTGTCGCAAACTGGAAAGAATCAAAGTCAGATCAGGATGCGATCCGGGGATTAACGGATTCGCTGAAAGATACCAAAAGTGAGATCGACTGGTATTGTTACCGAAAAAAAGATCAGAATATCTATGAAAAAGTGAGTAAAAAAGATAAAGTAGATGCAATAGTGGTTCTGGATCCACATGCATTGGAAGAACTAGGCGAGCAGTCTGATGAAGATTCATATCAGGGAGCGGACATATATGGCATTGGGAGCAGTGTAAAAGCGGTAGTGTTATTGGATAACGGAAATATCCAGGGACTGGTGGTTCCGGATGCCTATGAGATCGGATATAAAAGTGTTGGGGAAATGGCACAAAGGCTGGAACATAGATTCTACAGGCTAAAAGGCCATAAGACAGAGATAAAGGTGTTTGACAGAGATGAATTTTCATTAAATGATAATTTGGAAAGGTTCTTATATTCTTATGAGTAAAAAAAACAGAAAAAGAAGAAGTATGATAGCAGTTATCCTGCTGATTGCTTTTCTGATTACCGGGTGTGAAGACAAGAGTGTAAAGACAGATCATATCATCCGGATAGGAGTTGTAACCTATACGCAGGATGATCCATTTATCAATGCTATGACGGATCAGTTAAAAGAGAATCTGAAAAAAATGGAAACAGATCATATGAAAATCATCACAACGGTAAAAAACGGCGATGATAATCAGCAGGATCAAAATGAGATCGTTGAGGAGATGATTGACGCCGGCTGTGATGTATTGTGTGTGAATCTGGTTGACAGAACGGCACCATCCCGTATTATCAGGATGGCAAAACAAGAAGATATCCCGGTTCTCTTTTTTAACAGGGAGCCGGTCAGGGAGGATCTGATGCAATGGGAGAAGCTGTATTATATAGGATGTAACGCAGAGCAGTCTGGGATCATGCAGGGAGAAATTGTGGCGGATTATATTAAGAATCATCCGGAAGTTGATAAGAATCAGGATGGGAAGATTCAGTACATACTTCTGGAAGGAGAGGCCGGACATCAGGATGCCATCAGCAGAACAGACTATTCGGTTAAGACCTTGCTTGAACAGGGGATTAATCTTGAAAAATTGAGTTATCAGTTTGCAGACTGGAACCGTGGACAGGCTGAAAACAGGATGAGTCGTCTTATTGAGCAATATGGAGAGAAAATAGAACTGGTTATTTCCAATAATGATGAGATGGCACTGGGAGCAGTGGAAGCCTGGCAGAAGGCCGGATATGACTGCCGGAACTGGCCTGTCATATTTGGAATTGACGGTCTGGACGATGCGCTGGAGGCAATCAAGACTGGAAAAATGAAGGGAACCGTCTATAATGATAAAGAGGATCAGGCAATGGAATTGGCGAAATTATCGGTAGAGATTGTCTGTGGAAAAGACACAAATCGGAAACATTTAAAGGAAGGCAGATATTATGTCTCCGAATATTGCCGTGTGGATAGCAGTAATGTAGATCATTTTTTGAAATAATAATGAGGAAATAGAAAATGGATAACGCATGGATAATTGCATTTTACAAAGAAACAGATCCGGTAAAAAGACTGGAGTTATTAAAAGCAAATACCGGCGACGGAGAGTCGGAGAAAGACAAATACCGGAAACAGTTATGGATTGCAAGATATGGAAAACGAACACCCGTAAAAGATGAATTTATGAGATGTCTTATGGAAATGAAATATCTGGCAGAGGGCACGACAGTGGATCTGGGAGGAAAACGGAGAAAGCAGGGAGCGAAGATAGCTGCCACTTTGGGGCTGTCAGAATCACTGCTTCAGGAAAAAGTATATAAGGAAATTCTTTTGCAGGAGCTTCAGAATGTCTTTCTGAAATTCATTGAAGTCAGCAGGGGAGGAAGAGCATTTACGTCACTTGTATTTGGAATGGGACAGATGTCAGAAGAAGGAGTGACAAAAAAGATTGCGCAGCAGATTAGTATGATCGCTTTTCGTGCACCGCATCTGCTTCATATGGAGAAAGAGTTTGTGCTGTTACAGGAGGCGGCGCTTGAGGCTTTCAGGCAGGTATATCCGAACAGGGAACATTTCCTGAAAAAATAAAGATAGCAGGCATGTATAGCAGATAAAAAGAACAAATGTTCGAAAAACACTTGAAAACAAGAACGCTTGTTTGTATAATAAAACTATGAATATAGAAATCAAAAATAGTAATTATACAACACAGGAGAAATTACAGATTCTCGCTGATGCGGCAAAATATGATGTAGCATGTACGTCAAGTGGTTCCAGCCGCCGTGGAAAGAAAGGAGAACTCGGCAATACAGAGGCATGCGGCATCTGTCACAGTTTTGCAGCGGACGGAAGATGTATTTCTTTATTAAAGATTCTGATGACGAATCATTGTGCCTATGATTGTAAATATTGCATTAATCGTGCAAGCAACGATGTGAAACGGGCAACATTTACACCCGAAGAGATCTGTGAACTGACGATTGAGTTTTACAAGCGGAATTATATAGAAGGCCTTTTCTTAAGCTCCGGAGTTTTGAAAAATCCGACATACACGATGGAAAAGATGTGTGAGACTTTACTGCTGCTTCGCACAAAATATCATTTTAACGGATATATCCATGTGAAGACGATTCCGGGAGCTTCGGATGAACTTCTTGCTGCAGCGGGATATCTGGCCGACCGTATCAGTGTGAATCTGGAACTTCCGACGGAAGAGAGTCTTCGGACTCTTGCACCGAATAAGACAATGAAGACAATCCTTAATCCTATGGGAAAGGTTCAGAATACAATTGCTGCACACCGGATGGCCATCGGAAAGACAGCATATATGGAAAGAAGCAGGGGAAATCAACTGTTAAATAACAGCATTTTTTCGGAAATATCCAAAAGGAATTATCGGGAAAGCCTGGAAGAAAAAAAGAAGACAGACAGACTGTCGGATGGAAAGGACGGAACTTTGCCTTCTCAAAAAGAAATGGGGAGAGTGGATGGACTCCTTACATGGGACAATGCATATCAGTTAGCACCCCATGATATGTCTGGTTTAAAGCGTCGTTTTGCACCTGCCGGGCAGAGTACACAGATGATCATCGGTGCGACGGGGGAAAGTGACTATACATTATTGCAGACGACCCAGCAGTTGTATCAGGGCTTTGATCTGAAGCGAGTGTTTTACTCAGCATATATTCCGCTGAATGAGGATGATGCACTGCCGGGGCTTGGAACACCGACACCGCTTTTGCGTGAACACCGTCTCTATCAGGCAGATTGGCTGCTTAGATTTTATGGATTCCAGGCAGGTGAATTATTGTCGGAAGAAAAGCCGGATTTCAATGAACTGGTCGATCCAAAGTGTGACTGGGCATTACGACATCTCGAACAATTTCCTGTGGAAATAGAGACTGCAAGTTATGCAAGACTGCTTCGGGTACCTGGAATCGGTCCCAAATCCGCCAGTCGGATCACACATGCAAGACGGTATGGAAGACTGGATTTTGCAAGCTTAAAGAAGATGGGTGTGGTACTTAAGCGGGCGCATTATTTTATTACCTGTGGGGGAAAACAGATGTATCATACACCGGTTGAAGCATCGTATATTACGAGACAACTGGTGAGTGTAGATAAGAAAGATGTATGGAATATAGAACATTCCAATGAATCTTATGTGCAATTGTCGTTGGCAGACTTTGGGATAGGGTAGGAAATTATGAAGATATATACTTGTAAGGATCGTCTGGAGGACATTATGACCTGCATCTATGATGCCTGGTCGGAAGCTTTACGAATCGGTCATGATCAGATACAATTAAAGAAAGAACCGATATTACAGCAGACAATGTTTGATGAGTATGTCCATGTAGACGGGGATAATGTGAAAGCAGAAAAAGTAATCCGTTCTGTTCGCAGGGATATTTCCGATGAAGCATATCTGGATGTATATTATGCAACCCTTTCTGCGGAGGAAGATGCGTTACAGGCAATCTATAATTTCCTGCGTGTCGGATTTGCAGTGGGAAGTAAGGTACTGGAACAGTATTCGAATCCTCATGTGATGCGCATGTTGGAACTTCGGCGGAAAGTCGGTAATGAAAGCCATCATTTTAATGAATTTGCACGATTCCAGTCGCTGGACAGAAAGGTCTATGTCAGTCATCTGGAACCCAAAAGTGATGTGGTCATGCTGGTTGGCAGACATTTTGCGGACCGGATGCCATCAGAACATTGGATGATCATAGATGATAACCGGAAAACAGCATGCGTACATCCAAAAGACGGAACAAACTATCTGCGTTATCTGACGGATGACGAATTTGAGTCACTTCGTAAAACAGAACAGTATGAAGATGAATATACAAAGATGTGGAAGACGTTTTTTCAGGCGGTTGCGATCAAAGAGAGGGAGAATTATGTGTGTCAGCGGAATTTGTTCCCAATCTGGAAGAGGAAGCATGCGGTGGAATTCAGAACGCCAAAGATATGAGCATAAAAACTTGCGAATCCTGAAAGAAATATCTGTCAGGAAGAGAATCATTGAAAGGGGAACAAATCAATGCAGCAAAATTTAAAAGTGTTAATGTTAAATGGAAGCCCACGGGCTAATGGCAATACATCTGTTGCATTAAAAGAAATGGAACAGGTATTTAAAGATAACGGAATCGAGACAGAGATCATACTGGTCGGCAATAAAGATATTCGAGGCTGTATCGCCTGTGGTTCCTGCTATGAGAAAGGCAAATGTGTATTCAACGATATGGTAAATGAACTGGCACTAAAGTTTGAAGAAGCCGATGGACTTGTCGTTGCAAGCCCGGTATATTATGCGTCAGCAAATGCGACACTGATTGCCTGTCTTGATCGTTTGTTCTACAGCAGTCATTTTGACAAGACGATGAAAGTCGGAGCAAGTGTTGTATGTGCGAGACGCGGTGGTTGTTCGGCAACATTTGATGAATTGAACAAGTATTTTACAATCTCCGGAATGCCGGTTGCATCAAGCCAGTATTGGAACAGCATTCATGGACGTATGCCGGGTGAGTCAGAGCAGGACGGAGAAGGAAAACAGACGATGCGTACACTTGCAAGAAATATGACATTCTTGATGAAGAGTATTGCGCTTGGAAAAGAACAGTTCGGATTACCGGAAAAGGAAGAACGAATTGCGACACATTTTATACGGTAATGGGATTGGAGAAAAGCAAATGACAGATACACATATTTCAGAAAGATATGAATTTAGAAACATAAAACAGAACGAAGCAGAAGAAGCAGCAGAGATCGAAAGGATCTGTTTTCCGCCGAATGAAGCCTGTTCTAAGAAGCATATGAAAGACCGTGTTGCCGGAATTGCGGATTTATTTCTGGTAGTGATTGATAAAGAAAATGGAAAGATGGCAGGTTTTTTAAATGGACTTGCAACAGACGAGGTCGTATTAAAGGATGAATTTTTTACGGATGCAGGTCTGCATAATCCGGAAGGAAAGAATATCATGCTGCTGGGTCTGGATGTACTGCCGGAATACCGCAGTCAGGGGCTTGCAAGAGAACTGGTACGCCGGTATCTCGAAAGAGAATGGGGAAGGGGAAGAAAAGAGATTATCCTTACCTGCCTGGAATCGAAGGTAGCGATGTATGAGAAATTCGGATTTAAAGATAAAGGAATCGCGCAGTCAACCTGGGGCGGGGAAGAATGGCATGAGATGAGTGTAAGAATTTAATTACCGAAGCACTTGGAAGAATCAAAGGGAAAGATTTTGCAGAAGTATTGCAGAATCTTTCCTTTTGTGTTATTGTAAATTAACTTTAAAGAAAAGTTTCATATTCCTAAAAATTCTAAGCCCGAGGGCATCTCATTTCGGTATTTCAAATTCGAAACAATTATCCGATATGAAGACATAGTAACTAATAATTTTATATTGCTGGGATACAAGGAGGAGCTGTCTATGATGAATAAGTTGCAACAGTATTTTCCGATGATTCGGACAAAAGAAGAAGTTTTAAAAGAAATTGAGAATAATTCAAAGCTGAAAGAAATCTATGAAAATTGGCAAGAAGATGAAAGAGAAGAATTTCTGGCTTTTGTAACAGGAACAAAAGGTGTAAAAATGATGTATGATTTCATTAGTAAAGCTATTTTGAATCCAGAAATTTATGAAGAAAGAGTAGAAGAATTTTTATCGTTGTTGCTTCAACAGAAAGTGAAAATACTTGAAGTACTGCCGAATGAAGAGACGGGACTTTCGGATGGGTATTCTATTCTGATTATGGATATCGTGGTAGAATTAGAAAACGGAAGTATTGTCAATCTGGAGATACAAAAGAATGGTTACATGTTTCCGGGAGAACGAAGTGCATGTTATTCAGCAGATTTGTTATTGCGTCAATACAGAAGAGTACGCAAAAAGAATAAACAAGAAGGAAAGAAAACAAAATCATGTTATAGAGATATAAAAGATGTATACACGATTGTCTTGTTTGAAACAAGTCCATCACAGTTACACAAATTTAGAGATGTATATTTACATCATTTTGAACAGAAATCAGATACAGGAGCGGAAATGAATCTTCTACAGAAATATTTATTTGTAACGCTTGACAACTTTCGTAGTATTAAGCACAATAAAAGTAGTAAGATGATTATAAATAATCGGCTGGAAGCATGGCTTGCGTTTATGTGTATGGATGAGCCGGATGATATTCTGAGTATCATAGAAAAATATTCGGATTTTAAAGAAATGTATGAACAAATCTATGTGATCTGCCGTGATTTAGATGAGGTGATGGGAATGTTTTCAAAAGAATTACAGGAACTGGACCGGAATAGTGTAGAACTGATGGTAGATGAGATGCAGAAGGATCTGGATAAGACAAGAGAAGAACTGGAAGAATCAAAGATGGAAATAGAGGAGAAAGATCAGCAATTAAAAGAAAATAAATTACAATTAAAAAAAATGCAGGAAGAATTAGAACACTGGAAGAAAATGTATCAGCAAGAGAATAAATAGACAAGAACACAGGAGGTTATTAACGTGAGAAAAATAGTAAATATAAATACCACATCAACAAAAGAAGAACAGTTAAAAGACCTGATAACATCCATCCAACAAGTAAAAGATTCTCTGGTAAATATACTGGATGAATATGAAGAAGCCGGTGAAGTGGATAAAGCAGACACTCTGACGGAAGCGTTGGATGCATTGGAAGATGCATACGATGTGGTTAATGATGTACTGTTAGATGACTGATAAAATAGTAAAAATAGTCTGGAAGCTATAGTCTGAAATCAGAAATGAATCCCTGAAATCACAGTAAAACGACAAATGACTGTGATTTCAGGGATTTTTTTCCATACGTTCGAAAAAGCTGTTATTGGCAATTTTAACAAAAATATTATCTCATTTACAAATAAATCCACTCAGATTCTTGACGACTTTACTAAAAAATGTAAATATAGAAAACGTCGTTGACAAAAAGCACCAACACAGCTAGAATGAACTCAACAAGAAACAATACAAGTTGTACTATCAAGATGTATTTGGAGGAAGCAGCAAATGGAATTAAGAGACAAGATAGCAGGAGCATTATATGGGATGGCACTAGGTGATGCGATGGGCATGCCGGCAGAGTTGTGGGGACGTGAAAGAGCAAGAAAATTTTTCGGGGGAAAGATTACAGGATTTATCGACGGACCGAAGGAAAATGACGTGGCATTTAACTACGACAAAGCGCAGTTTACAGATGATACAGGCCAGGCTCTGGTACTTCTGGATTCATTAAAAGCTACAGATTATAAACCAGATGCGGCAGACATTGCAAAGCGTATGTTGGAGTGGGCAGAGAAGGAAAATGCATTTGAAAATAACATTCTCGGACCGACATCGAAGGTAGCTTTGGCGAATTTCCGTGACGGTGTGGATGCAAGTGCGATCACGAACAAAGCATTATCCAACGGAAGCTCTATGAGAATCGCGCCGATCGGATGCTTATTTACACCGGATCAGAGAACAGAGCTGATTGATTATGTATACGGTGTGTCTCAGGCAACGCATACCAGTGATGTGACAATTGCCGGAGCAGCCATGATCGCAGAAGGTGTGGCATCTGCAATTGTAAATAATGATTTTGAGCAGGTATTAAGTGACATCCTTTCGGTAGAAGAAGCAGGATATGAAAAGGGATGCGAGACATTCAGTCCAAGACTTGCGGAACGTGTGAAGATCGGTGTACAGATCGCAAAAGAATATGCAGACGATGCAGATACATTTTCAAAGAAAATCTATGATGTGATCGGATCCGGTGTGGGAATCATTGAATCCGTTCCGGCGGCAATTTCCATTGCATATTATACACAGGACCCGAATGAATGTTGTCTGATGTGTGCGAACCTAGGCGGTGATACCGATACCATCGGAGCTATGGCAACCGCAATCTGTGGGGCATTTACCGGATACTCAAAGATCAATTCGGAATACACGGAACTCTTAAGAGTACAGAATTCGGAGACGGATTTTGATGAATACATCAACATTCTTAAAAAAGGAAGGGAGTTGGCAGGATGCGGACGCTAGTAGTCGGTGCGGCAATCGTCGATCTGATGATGAAGATCGACCGGCTTCCGAAGAGCGGGGAAGATATTCCGTGCAGAGAGACGAAGACGGTAGTCGGCGGCTGTGCCTATAATGTGGCAAATACTTTGCGAAACCTGCATTGTGAACATGATCTGTGTGTACCGGTCGGAACCGGATCATTTGCAGATATTATCCGCAGAGGAATGAAAGAAAAAGGATACGAACCAGTGATTGAAGAACCGAGTGAAGACAGTGGATACTGCTTAAGCCTGGTAGAAGCGGACGGTGAACGGACATTTATTACCGTTCAGGGAGCGGAATGCCATTTCAAGAAAGAATGGTTTGACCGGATTGACATGAGCCGATATGAGAATATCTACATTGCCGGTTATCAGGTGTGTGGAAACAGTGGAAAGATTATTGCTGACTGGTTGCAGAATGTACCGGATATAGATAAAAAGAAGATCTTTTTTGCACCGGGACCGATGATAACAGAGATTGAACCTGAGACGATGGAAAAGTTGATGGCATTAAGTCCGGTGCTTCACATCAATGAGGCCGAGGCTGGGAACTACACCGGTCAGGAACATGTAGAAGACGCAGTGAAGGATATTTTCGCAAAAAGTCAGAATACCGTATTTGTTACACTTGGGGGAGATGGAACGATGTTCTATGATGGAGATGAGATTCAGAAAGTGGCATCGTTCAAGACGGAAGTCGTAGATACGGTTGGCGCAGGCGACAGCCATATCGGAGCAGTGATCGCAGGACTTTCAAAGGGAATGGAAGTAAAAGCTGCAGTAAGACTTGCCAACCATGTGGCAGCAGCGGTCGTAGGTACATCCGGACCGGTTATGGATTACGAGGAATTTCAAAAGATTTCGGAGGAATGGGAAAATGAATAAAATTAAGAACTTTTTTGCGGATTGGAGCTGGAAAGAAAAAGCGTGGCTGGCATTCGTGCTGATCGTACAGACAGTTGCATGGGGCATCCAGAAGGAAAGCGCATTCATGCTGATCATGACACTGACAAGCAGTCTGAACCTGGTACTGGGAGCGAAAGGTAAAGTCGCAGGTCTGTACTTTGCAATCATCAACAGTGCATTGTATGCGATCAACTGTATGGGAATTCCGCTTTACGGAGAGGTTATGTACAACCTGATCTACTCGATTCCGGTAAGTGCGATTGCAATCTTCACATGGAAGAAGAACATGACCAAAGGCGGCGAGGTCAAATTCCGTACCATGACACCAAAGATCATGGTTACAACAGCAGTGGTAACGCTCGTTGGTGTGTTAGGCTACATGCAGATCCTGAAGTGGATGGGTGGAAATCTTCCATTCATGGATTCTCTGACAACGGTAGTATCGGTTGTTGCAAGCTTCCTGTATCTGCTTCGTTTCTCAGAGCAGTGGGCAATGTGGGCAATCGTAAATGCATTGTCAATTGTGATGTGGATCATGGTATTTATGCAGGGTGATTCATCCGCGCTTCTGATCATCATCATGAAGTCGATCAATTTCATCAATTCTACATACGGCTTCCTGAACTGGAGAAAGATTGCGAAGGAAAATGCACAGTAAATGTATCGTAAAGAATAAGAAAAATCTACATGTAAAAGAGATTCTATGTTAAAATAAACAATAGGATCGTCATAGCAGCCATGGATTTCAAGAAAATATGAGGTTCATGGTTGTTTTTATGCCAATGCATGCAAGAAAAGTTGCCGGTGGCAAGTTTTATGTATACCAAAGCATATAAGAGAAACTGCTGGCAGCAGGTTCTATGCATAATCGTGGAACACAGGTGGAATTCAATATGACTAAATACGAAGTAATAAAAAACGAAATAAAAGAACAGATTGAGGATAATATACTAAAACCAAATCAGGTGATCGCCTCAGAAAATGAGATGTGCAGACATTACGATGTCAGTCGTGTGACGGTACGGAAAGCAATCGATGAACTGTGTGCAGAGGGAATTCTCTACCGGATCAAAGGAAAAGGCTGCTTCGTCAGGGAACTGAAGGATCAGAAACGTTCACATATTTACAGTTTCACGGAAGCTGTAAAGAACGAAGGAAAAACGCCTTCGAAAAAGCAGTTATCATTGAAAACGATGAATGCGGATGCATATCTGGCAGAGAAACTTCAGATCACCGAAGGGGATGAAGTATACGAGATACGGAGCCTGTATTATGCGGATGGGGTTCCATACAGCCTGAATACGGCAGTACTGCCGGCGGAGAGATTTCCGAAGCTGGATTTCTTTGACTTTAATAATCGTTCATTATATGAAGTCCTTGGTTCCTTCTTTCATACGGAAATGTACAGGGTACGTCAGACGTTGGAAGCAGTTACGGCAGATAAAGAGATCGCACAGATGCTGGAACGGAAAGAAAGCCAGCCGCTGTTGAAGATTAAGGCGGTATCATACAGTCTGGAAGAGAACCGGGAGATTCCGGTGGAGTATTATGAGGCGTATATCCTTACAGAGATACAGAATTATTATGTGGAGAAATTTACGGTATAAGGAGTGGGACATTGACGTTCCACTCTTTTTGATATAAACTATAGCCTATATGTGTATAGTAAAATATAGACGTTATATTATAGTTGAAAAGTAAGGAGAGTACATACAAATGAAGAGTTTTTATGAGTGGTACAGAAAGCACATCACTGGTGCGATTTTCGTCGGACTGATCCTCGGAATCCTGACCGGACTGTTTTTGGCGGGACGGTTTAACGTGGTTCTGACTGCAACAAGTGTACTGGGAAGTATCTATATGAGTGCATTGAATATGATGATCTTCCCACTGGTATTTTGTTCGATCGTAATGGGTATTGCGAGCATCGGAAGTGCCAAGACGACAGGTAAGATCACAGGAGCGGCAATGCTGTTCTTCCTGTGCACAACAGCAATCGCAAGTTTTGTTGGACTGATCATTCCGAGACTGATCTGTCTTGGAAAAGGCGTTAGCTTTAAGATGGCTACATCTGATATTCAGGCAACCAAGATGGACAGCATTCTTGATACGATTAAGGGACTGATCCCGTCTAACCCGGTATCCGCATTTGCAGAAGGTAATATGCTGCAGGTGCTGGTATTTGCGCTGATCATGGGATTCACACTGATCGCGATTGGAGAAAAAGGTGAGCCATTATTAAAGGTCATCGATTCCTGCAATGAAGCATGTCTGAAGATCATCAGTACGGTGATGTATTTCACACCGATCGGAGTCTTCTGTACGATCGTTCCGGTTGTAGAGGCGAATGGTACAAAGACGATCGTATCACTGGCTACGCAGCTGATTATCTTATATGTCGCATTCTTTGGATTTGCATTTATCGTATATGGCGGCACAGTGAGCATTCTCGGCAAGACAAGTCCGGTGAAGTTCTTCAAGGCGATCATGCCGGCGGCACTGAATGCATTTGGTACATGCTCAAGTTCAGCTACCATTCCGCTGAGTAAAAGCTGTGTCGAAGATAAACTTGGAGTTCCGAACCAGATCTCAAGTATCACGATCCCGCTTGGAGCAACGGTTAACATGGATGCTGTATCGATCCTGATGTCCTTTATGATCATGTTCTTTGCAAATGCATGCGGCGTGCATGTCAGCATTTCCATGATGATCATCATCCTTCTGGCGAACGTCCTTCTGTCAGTCGGAACACCGGGAATCCCGGGAGGTGCAATCGCATCATTCGCGGCACTTGCTACAATGGCCGGACTTCCTGCAGGAGTTATGGGTGTCTATATTAGCATCAATACTCTGTGCGATATGGGAGCAACCTGTGTTAATGTTATCGGTGATATGGCAGGATGTGTCGTGCTGAAAGAGAAGATTGAGATTGAAAAATAGAACCAGAATTCCAGAGAGTAAAGAAATGTCACAAATGCAAATTTCAGAAAAACAAAATATATTAACCAGAACATGGGTAGTCGCAGCTCTGGCGTGTGTCTGCTGCATCTTATGGGGCAGTGCAATTCCCGTGATCAAGACAGGCTACCAGATTCTTGCCGTTGATTCAGCGGACACCGCAAGTCAGATTGTTTTTGCCGGTATCCGGTTCGCACTGGCGGGAATTCTTGTATTACTGTTCGCATCCATCCGGGAAAAAAGAGTTGTCCTTCCGGACGGAAAGATATTCAAGTATGTTATCCCAGTTTGCTTTGCTCAGACCTTCGTCCAGTACTTTTTCTTTTACATCGGAGTGGCACATACATCCGGTGTAAAAGGCGGGATCATCACAGGCCTAGGCAATTTTATTGCAATTTTAATGGCATGTCTGTTAGTAAGAAATGAAAAGATGGCAGGCAGAAAACTTGCTGGCTGCATCCTCGGATTTGCGGGAGTCGTGATCATCAACATGGCAGGCGGCTCTATGGACATGGGATTCAGGCTGACAGGAGAAGGCTTCGTGCTGATCGCGCAGCTTTCTTATGGAGCGTCAACCGTACTGATCAATATTTTCTCCAAAAAAGTATCACCGGTTATTTTAAGCGGTTGTCAGTTCTTCATGGGAGGTGTGTTGCTGTTCATAGTCGGAATCCTGATGGGCGGACACTTGGATCATATGTCGATTGCAGGAGTAGTATTGATTCTCTACCTGGCAATGGTATCGGCTGTGGCGTATACACTCTGGTCGGTTCTGCTGGCGCATAACGAAGTATCGAAAGTGGCGATTTTCGGATTTGTCAATCCACTTTGCAGCGTGGTGTTATCGGCGTTGGTTCTTGGAGAGGTCAGCCAGGCATTTAATGCAAGAAGTCTGATTGCATTGATTTTGGTTTGTGTGGGAATTTATATTGTGAATTGTAAAAGTAAAAAATAAAAGAAGCGGAAAAAGTTGTGAATGTAAACTTTTTCCGCTTCTTATTTTATAATTTCCCTTCCGGAATCTTACTAATAATTGTCTTATAAATTTTGATCAAAAATGCCGTAGACACAATAAATGATATCACTTCCGCAATCGGGAAAGCCCACCACACTATATGTAAGCCACCAATCTTAGACAAGATATAAGCTGACGGGATCAGCACAACCAGCTGACGCATGATGGATACGATCATACTGAATACTGCTTTGCCAAGTGCCTGGAATACGGTACCGGCAATGATGCAGAACCATGCGATCAGATAATGGATACCGATGATACGAAGTGCCGGAACACCGATTTTCAGCATGGCGTCAGACGCATTGAACATTCCAAGTAATACCTGTGGGATGCCTTCAAAGCAGAGGAATCCAATGAAAGTAAGGCAGAATGCAGTCGTCAGACTGATCCGGATCGTCTTGATCATACGATTTCTCTGCTGTGCACCATAGTTGTAAGCAATGATCGGCGTGATACCATTGTTCAGACCGAATACCGGCATGAAGAAGAAGCTCTGAAGCTTGAAGTATACACCGAATACAGCAGTTGCAGTTGAAGAAAATTCAATCAGAATGCGGTTCATCGAATAAGTCATGATCGATCCGATAGACTGCATAATAATAGATGGAATACCTACTGCATAAATGTGTCCGATCAGACGGATATCCGGTCGGAAGCCTTTGAAACTTAATGATACGTCATGGTTATATTTGTGATTACAGGTTCCGGCAACGATTCCGGCAACACATTGTCCGATAACGGTCGCAACGGCGGCTCCGGTAACACCCATCTTCGGGAATCCCAGAAGACCGAAGATCATGATCGGGTCCAGGATAATGTTTGTAATCGCACCACATAACTGAGAAGTCATACTGAAGATAGTTCTTCCGGTAGAAGTCAGTAACCGTTCAAAGAAGATCTGTGTGAACAGACCAAAGGAAAAGATCATAACCGTACTCAGGTAATCAATTCCAAGTTCCATGATCTCGACATCTGCGTTTCCAATCTGACTTGCATAGAAAGGTCTTACGATCGTAAAGCCGAGGATTAAAAATACAATGTAACTGATGGCATAGATAAATGCCGTATTATCAGCAATTTTATTCGCCTTTTTAAAGTTATGTTCTCCCAGTGATTTTGACAGGAGGGCATTCATACCGACGCCGGTACCGGTAGCTACCGCGATCAGAAGTGTCTGAAGCGGGAAGGCTAACGATACAGCAGTCAGTGCATTTTCTGATAATTTTGCTACGAAGATACTGTCAACGATGTTATAAAGCGCCTGTACCAGCATAGAAACCATCATTGGCAGTGACATATTGAATACTAATTTTCCGACGGGCATTGTTCCCATCTTATTTTCTGCTGCAGGAGCAGATCCACGTTCACTCATAGTTCTCATTCCTCCACAGAGACGCCTGGGAATCAGGACGTCTATTCATATATTTTTTCACTCTTTTTCATTAGGTACAATGATATATGATAGCATGAATGTAGGAATGATTCAATAAATAATGTAAAATTGTTTCATATCAAACTTTAATGAGTAGTTAGTGTTCTACATATGGAAATATTCTTTCACCTGATCCAGGATGATCTGCATCAGTCTGGTACGTGCTTCTACGCTTGCCCAAGCAATATGCGGCGTAATGAAAAGCCGGCGGCTGTCCTGGATCTTGATAAGCGGATTTTTCTCACTCATTGGTTCGGCAGATAAGACATCCAGACCTGCGGCAGCAATTTCGCCATTTACAAGTGCGTCGTACAGATCCTGTTCAACAACGATCGGACCACGGCCGAGATTCAGGAAGATACAGGTTTCTTTCATCTTTGCAAATGCGCATTTATCCAGAAGATTTTCGGTGTGTTCATTCAGTGGTGCATGGACAGAGATAATATCCGAAGTGGTAAGCAAGGTATCGAAATCAACCTGCGTATATCCATCCTGTGCAGGGCGTCCGGATGCTGAATAATAGATGACATTTGCACCAAATGCCCGGGCAATTTGGGCAACGCGGCGTCCGATCGCGCCAAGTCCGATGATTCCCCACGTCTTGCCATTGATTTCTGAAAAATGTTCTGCAAAGTGAGTAAAAGAAGTATCGTTAATATAATTTCCATCTTTTACATAATCATCGTAATAGCGCAGCTTTTCAAGCAGATAGAAAAGCATGGCAAATGTATGCTGAGTAACTGTTTCTGTGGAATAACCGGCAACGTTTCTCCAGGCAATTTTGTGGGAATCCAGATAGTCTTTATCCAGATTGTTGGTTCCGGTTGCAGTAACACAGACCAGTTTCAGATTCTTTGCTGTTCCGACCGTATTTTCATTGATCGGAACTTTGTTAATGATAAGAACATCTGCGTCTTTCACGCGTTCCGAAGCTTCTTCCGGAGTGGTAAAGTTATATTTGGTAACTTCACCAAGTGAATCAAATCCGGACAGGTCAATATCGTCCCCGATTGTTTTGGCATCTAAAAATACAATTTTCATAAAATGTCCGTCCTTTCATAATTACAAATATTAACGCATGCAGATATATACCATATAAGCGGCATATAATACCAGCATGATAATTCCTTCTTTACGGTTGATTTCCTTCGAAGTCCATGCAAAGACGAGAGTGATTGCACTGATTATGATAAGGAAAGCAATGTCGATTATATTTTCCAGAGCGAATCCCACCGGACTGATTGCTGCCGCGACACCGAGTACAAAAAGGATATTGAAGATATTAGAGCCGATGACATTACCAAGTGCCATATCGACTTCGTCCTTTCTGGAGGCAACGATGGAGGTGACAAGCTCCGGAAGACTGGTTCCCATGGCAATGATCGTAAGTCCAATCAGTGTCTGGCTAAGTCCCAGACTGGATGCAATTGAGGATGCCCCGTCAACGACGAAATCACCGCCATATTTGATCGCAATCATACCGCCCAATATGAAAATGAGACATTTCCATAACGGAAGGAGGTTGATATGGGAGGCAACCTCCTCGATTTCTTTTTCGGAAAGTGAGCTTCTCACTTTTTGTGCAGAAGAAGAATCCGCAGAAGTTATATTGTGACGTGCTCTTTTGGCAGAGCGGATCATCCAGAGCAGATATCCGGCAAATATAATAAGGAAGATAATTCCGTCTATCCGTCCGAGTGTCATGCCAAGATATCCAAGCAAAAGCAAAAGTCCCGCACAGAAGATAGATAACGGGAATTCTTTCTGTAAAGTACTTTTCTGTACAGCAAGCGGGACGAATAAAGAACAGACACCGCAGACTACTAACAGGTTAAAAATGTTGGATCCGACAGCATTACTGATAGCGAGGGAATTATTGCCGGTGAGGGAGGCAGTCACGCTGACGGCGCATTCTGGAAGACTGGTTCCCATGGCTACGATGGTCATCCCGATGATCATAGAAGGAATCCGGAGACGTTTTGCTACAGCAGAACTTCCCTCTACAAAAAAATCTGCACCCTTGATCAGCAGGACAAATCCGATAATTAATATAGTGAATGATTTGAATAATAACATATGAATCTCCTTTTCTTATATAGACAATAATATAGAGGAAATAAGTGCCAGTGTCAATGTATGCAATTTATTCTTCCCAAACTCGCAGAATTACTGTATATTTATAGAGAAAAATAAAAGTATGTTAAGTATGATCATTGATAACATCAGCTCATTTATGTACAGTAAACTGTTAGTTATCATATTGATCGGAGCTGGTGTGTATTTTACAATCCGGACGAGTTTCCCGCAGGTGCGTCTGTTTCACAGTGCCTGTAAAGCAGTAATGGAGAAACGTCCATGCTCTGGAATATCTCGGACGTGCTGATGGGAGTAATGGCGATCATCAATATTCCGGTAATCCTCATTCTGTCTAATACGGCAATGAAGGCATTGAAAGATTATGAAAGACAGCTTAAAATGGGAATGAATCCGGTGCTCAAGAGTAAGGATATCGGAATGAAAGAGAAGCTTGACTGCTGGAAGTAGCGAAAGCAGTAAGAAATATAAGGTGGTGAGTGATATGTATTATGTACCGGACGGGACAAAGGAATGCGGATATTATGAATGCAGGAAATGCGGAAACCGTTTCCTGTCATTACAAACGATGAAGCATATTCCATGCCCGGACTGCGAACAGGAGATAGATTACGAGATCGGACCGGACGAGTTATTAGAAGATGTGCTGGATACAGCGGAGCTCCTTCAGAAGATTGAAGGCGAGGAAGAGGTTGAAAAGATGGATGCGCTTTTGAGTCTTGCAATTACTGGTGGGGATTGTAATTGGATTTGATTTGCGATTTAATTCTTAAAAATTAATCTATGCAGATTCTTTCTGTGCTTTAAAGTAAGCTTTGACAAGTCCGATGGTTCTTTCTACCAGTGCGGACAGTAACTGGTTGGCAGATCCGAACAGTGGCCAGATATTGGCATATCCGATACGTGCAACGGCGTCCAGGCTGGTAAGTACCAGTGCAGCAACGGTACTTACAAGACCTGGTACTGTCTCTTTCCATCCTCAAATTTTTTCGCTGGTGTCTCTGCCTTTGGATCAATTCCCCATTTATTAGCAAGCCAGCGTCCGTAAAGTACATATGCAGCACTGAGAAGTACAGCTGCAATTAAGACGATTACAAGTGTATTCATAACATACGCCTTCATGATAAATATTAAAAATGTATAAGCATTCTAAAATATGAATAACTTTAGATAGTGCTTTACTGCGAAAAATGGCATATGTCAATGCATTTTGAGGAATTTCGGCAGGTTTTCAATATAATAACAGAGTGCACTCTGTTTTATTGCGCGAAATCACAAGAAGAAATGAGCTTATATTCTACGGGTAGCGGTATCCTGGAAACAGAAATAGTCCGGATAGCAGACGGTTCATGTATTAAATAATGCTTTTCTTTAAAATATCCACGGTATGTGATCCGGCGCCCACAAGCTCCGGCCGTTCACACACCGAAAGATGATACCGGATAAAAGTCTCAAATGTCTCCTCATCCATCGCATTCAGCACCAGACGCATATAATCCGAAGGTCCGTCGGCAGAGATGACCTTGATTCGTTCCAGACCGGCAGCTTTATTATAAGCATCCATATCTTCCAGGCGGACATAATCATAAAGGTCTTCAGGTTTGGGTTGTACACGGAAGTTGTCGTCAATCTTTCCGTTCTCGATACATTCTAAGATATGATTCTGTTTGAATCCATAGGTCAGCACACTATACTCATTCATGCAATAAGCAACAAGAATTACACCATCATCTTTCAATACACGTCTGGCTTCGGTCAGTGCTTTGACTTTATCTTCCATAGAATATAGATGATACATTGGACCAAAGACCAGAACTAAATCAAATTCCTTATTCGGAAAGCGGGAAAGTTTCATTGCATTTCCCTGATAGGCTTTTACAGAACTGTTTTTCTTTTTTAAGATCCCAAGATTATATTTAACCAGTTCAACAGCGGTAACATCGTAACCTTCTTCGGCAAGGGCTACACTGTAACGGCCGGTACCGGCACCTACATCCAGAATTTTTGCTGATTTATCTTCCGGAAGATATTCATGTATATATTTCATAGAAGTGGTAAATTCTACTTGTCCATGTCGGCTTCCAAGACGTTTTTCTTCGTTAAATTTATTATAATATTTCTCAAGTTCAGTCATCATAGTGAAAGATTCTCCTTATATAAAATAAATATCTGCTCATACTTTATCCACTTTAACATAAAGTCCGGGCTTATGTGCATAAAATATTTATGGAATTGAGAAAATTTATTTCATTCTGTATAATGAGATAACAATAAGATCCAGATGATAGTAAAAAAGAGGAAATGATCATGAACAATACAGAAAGCATAAATGAAAAAATAATACAGAATATGATAGAAATTACGGATTTTGACGCTCCGGAACTAGATGTATATGCAAGACTTACAGAAGCACAGCTCTTGAACAAGGATCATCCGGAGGATGGACTGTTTATTGCAGAAAGTCCGAAAGTTATTAGCCGGGCATTGGATGGAGGATATGAGCCTGTGTCTGTTCTGGTGGAAAAAAAGCAGGTTTTGGAAGATGCGGAAACGATAGCTGTACTTGGAAAATGTGGCAATGTACCGGTATATACGGCAGAATTTGAAGTACTTACGAAACTTACGGGATTTAAACTGACCAGGGGAATGCTATGTGCGATGAAAAGAAGGAGGTTGCCTGACCTGCAGGAAATCTGTAACGGATGTGACAGAATAGCAGTATTGGAGAATGTAATGAATCCTACAAATGTAGGAGCGATTTTCCGCTCTGCGGCAGCACTTCACATGGACGCGGTGATTCTGACAGGGGGATGCAGTAATCCACTTTACAGGCGGGCAAGCCGTGTAAGTATGGGGACAGTATTCCAGATTCCGTGGACATTTGTGGATAACTCTGTAATCTGGCCGGAAGAAGGAATGAAGATATTGCGTGAATTGGGATTTAAGACGGCGGCGATGGCTTTGAAAGAAGATTCTGTAAGCATTGATGATCCGGAACTTATGAAAGAAGATAAGCTGGCAGTGATACTGGGAACAGAAGGAGACGGACTGGCGCCGGAGACAATTGCAGACTGCGATTATACGGTAATGATTCCAATGTCGCATGGTGTAGATTCCCTGAATGTCGCGGCCGCCAGTGCAGTAGCATTCTGGCAGTTGGGAAAGAGATAAATAGGACAGATAAAACATTAGATATGCTGCAGTTGAAGAATTGCTTATAAAAAGAATGTAAAATAAACAGACTTGTGTTATGATAAAAAGCAAAAAGACAGAAAGTATAGGAGGAATCATAGAATGTATATTACATGCCTGGATGTTGAAGGAGTATTAGTACCGGAAATATGGATCGCATTTGCCGAGGAAAGTGGAATCCCGGAATTAAAAAGAACGACAAGAGATGAACCGGATTACAATAAACTGATGAGATGGAGACTGGACATTTTAAAGGAACACGGACTTGGAATCAAAGAGATTCAGGAGACGATCGCCAAGATTGACCCGCTTCCGGGAGCAAAAGAATTCTTAGACGAACTGCGCTCATTTAGTCAGGTAATCCTGATCAGTGATACATTTACAGAGTTCGCACAGCCTTTGATGGAAAAGCTTGGAAGACCGACACTGTTCTGCAACAGCCTTGAGATTGCAGATAACGGTGAGATCACAGACTTTAAGATGCGTGTGGAAAATTCCAAACTCAGCACCGTAAAAGCGCTGCAGTCCATTGGATTTGACACGATCGCAAGCGGTGATTCATACAATGATCTGGGCATGATCCAGGCAGGAAAAGCAGGATTCTTATTCCGAACGACTGAGAAAATTAAGGAAGATTATCCGGAGATTCCGGCTTATGAGACGTATGAGGAACTGCTGGGAGCAATCAAATCGGTAATTTCTATTTAATGCATTAAGCGGTTGATACCCGGCCGGAAGAAAAGGAAGAGAGT
>OLRC01000063.1_pt1 | contig 72576 bp, 45 predicted proteins | sample 1672081 | NCBI WGS metagenome assembly OLRC01 (sample SAMEA3136643, study PRJEB25190) | human gut metagenome | biome: human gut; feature: human-associated habitat; material: faeces | place: Austria | collected 2013
GGCCCGTGGGTTATACCCTAAGAGCAAACCACCCTTTTTAAGGGTGGTTCTGATTTATCTGACGGTTTAAAACGGTCTCACGTGTTACAGATTGAGACGTTATATCTGGACAGTCACGCCATCCCAATTACATCCCCGTTAGCAGCACGATGTCGAGAATCGTCACGATGACGCCGATCCCTACGAGCAGCGCGTTGAGCGGGCGCGAGTTGGCGTATTTGCCCATAACGCGGGGCGAACTGGTGAGTCGTATGAGCACAAAGACCGTAATCGGCAGCTGAAGCGACAGCAGTGCCTGACTCCAGATGAGACCTTCAAAAGGATTTGGGACGATCAAGCACGCCGCCACTGCGCCGACGAAACAGACCGCCACCCCGATCGAGGAATGTCGGTCGTGGATGTCGTATTCCTCGTCGAACATGCCCGCGGTGATGGTGCCCGCCGCCATGCCCGCCGTCACACTACTCGATATGCCCGCAAACAGCAGTGCCACCGCAAAGATGGTCGAGCTTGCCGGGCCCAGAATGGGGGAGAGCGTGTCCGCTGCGACGGCGAGGTCGTCTACGACAATGCCGTGCGCAAAGAAGGTCGTTGCGGCCAGGATGACCATGGCCGAGTTGATCGCCCAGCCCACGCCCATCGAAAAGAGCGTGTCGAAGAGCTCGTAGCGCAGACGTTCCTCGATAACCTGCTCGCCTTGGCCTTCGAAGTGCATGGATTGGATGACCTCGGAGTGCAGAAAAAGGTTGTGTGGCATAACGACCGCACCCAGGACACTCACGATAATCGCAGCCGAGCCGGTGGGCATACTGGGTGTGATCCAGCTTGCGGCGGCCTGCGGCCAGTCGACCTTGACCAGCGTAAGCTCAGCCAAAAACGAGAGTCCTACCACGCCTACGAAGGCGATGATCCATCGCTCGGCGCGCTTGTAGGAGCTCGTCATGAGCATCGCCAACGATGCCGCCGCCACGATGACGCAGCCGGCGCGCACGGGCAGCCCAAAGAGCATTTGAAGGGCAATCGCGCCACCCAGGACTTCGGCCATGGCGGTGGCGATGGTCGCGAGATAGGCGCTGGCGAGTACTGCGCGTCCCACGATGCGGGGGAGGTAGCGTGTCGTGGCCTCGGCAAGACAGGTGCCCGTGGCGATGCCCAGGTGCGCCGCGTTGTGCTGCAAGACGATCAGCATAATCGTGGACAGCGTGACGATCCACAGCAGAGCGTAGCCAAACTGCGAGCCTGCGGCCATATTGGAGGCCCAGTTGCCCGGGTCGATAAAGCCGACGGTCACGAGCAACCCGGGGCCGATATGCCGCGCAATGTTTAGGCCTCCGTGACCGCCGGTGCGTCGGGAGCCAAAATGATGTTTGAGATGGTTGAGCATGGTGAGCTCCTGCGTGCCGTTTGCTTGACGCCGCAAAGGATACCCGTTTTAGGCTAAGAAGTTAACCAAGACTAACAAAATTGTTGTATTTGAATGGGGTGGGGAAAGGGGATTGCCGAAATGTCTTGATCTGTAACAACTGGGGATGGAAATTGGGTCTAGGTGTTACAGATCAAGACAGGAAGAAATGGTCCTATGGAATATCTCGATCTGTAACAGTTAGCTGCAAAAACCGGCCCTTCGTGTTACAGATTGAGATAAACCAAAACTGTCCTGCAGAACATCTCAATCTGCCACATCTAAGCGCCAAAATTGGGCTCTCCTGTTACAGATTGAGATATTTGAAGCGGTGAGCTTACGGGCCGAACCTGGGGCCCTTGTTGTCGTCCTTGATGTCGGTGGTGTCCACTCGTAGGGCGCGCGTTACGCGATTGTTTCGAAACGGGCGGGAAACACAACGGGCCGGCGATGCTCCTAGTATGCCTATTCAACTGACTGTCTAAATATCTAGGGGAGGATCGCGATGCAGGCAGATTCCGCTCAGCAGCAGGGCCTTTATCGCCCCGAATTCGATCACGATGCATGTGGCATCGGCGCGCTTGCCGATATCAACGGTGAGCGCCATCACCAGATTCTGGACGATGCGCTGTCCATTCTGGTCAACTTGGAGCACCGCGGCGGCACGGGACTCGAGAAGAATACCGGCGACGGTGCTGGCATCCTGTTCCAGGTTCCGCACCACTTTTTCCGTAAAGAGGCTCAAAAGTGCGGCCAGATTCTGCCGGCAGAGGGCGACTATGGCGTGGCCATGCTGTTCTTCCCGCAGGACGACAAGGGCGTAGAGGATGCCCGTCGCGTGTTTGAGGAGGGCTGCGCCGAGGCCGGCGTGCCGCTGCTCTTTTGGCGCGAGGTGCCGGTCGACCCGCACGACCTGGGCGAGACAGCCCGCGCCTGCATGCCCACCATCTTGCAGGCTTTCCTGGGCCGTCCGGACGACACGCCCGCCGGCGACGCCTTCGAGCGCCGCCTGTACGTGTGCCGCCGCACCATCGAGAAAAAGGCCGACGCCGAGTTTGCCCTGCGCAACAAGATCTTCTATGTGTGCTCCATGAGCTCGCGCACCATCGTGTACAAGGGCATGCTGGTCGCCACGCAGATGCGCCGCTTCTTCATCGATCTCAACGACGCCGCCGTCAAAACGGCCGTGGCGCTCGTCCACTCGCGCTACTCCACCAACACTACACCCAGCTGGGAGCGCGCGCACCCCAACCGTTTTATCATCCATAACGGCGAGATCAACACCCTCAAGGGCAACGTCAACTGGATTCGCGCCCGCGAACCCAACCTGTACAGCCCCGTGCTGCAGCACGATCTTGAGCGTGTGATGCCCATCATCAACCGCGAGGGCTCCGATTCCGCGATTCTGGACAATGTGCTTGAGTTTTTGGTCATGAACGGTCGCCCGCTTACGCGTGCCGCGTCCATGTTGCTGCCTGAGCCGTGGGACCACAACGACAGCCTGAGCGAGGAACGCCGCGCCTACGACGCCTACCAGTCCATGCTCATGGAGCCCTGGGACGGCCCGGCCGCCATCGCCTTTACCGACGGTCGCACGCTGGGTGCCGCCCTCGACCGCAACGGCCTGCGCCCCGCCCGCTACTACGTGACGCGCGACGGCCGCTTTATGCTGGCGAGCGAGGTGGGCACCATCGAGGTGAGCCCCGAGAACATCCTGACGAGCGGCTGTCTGGGACCGGGCCAGATGCTCGAGGTCGATTTTGCCCGCGGCCGCGTCATCTACAACGACGAGCTGCGCGCCCGTTACGCCAAGGAAAAGCCCTATCGCGACTGGATCGCCGAAGAGACGCTGACCATCGACGCGCTCGACAAGCCCGTCGCGCCCACGCCCGCCGAGGACGCCGAGGTGCCCGCCGCCGTGCGCATGGCCAAGCTCGGGTATCACTGGGATGATGTTGACGAAGTCGTGCGTCCCATGGCCCAGCAGGGCAAGGCGCCGCTCGCCTCGATGGGTATCGATGCGCCGCTGGCCTGTCTGTCCAAGAAGACGCGCTCGTTCTTCGACTACTTCTATCAGCTGTTCGCCCAGGTCACGAACCCGCCCATCGACGCCCTGCGCGAGCATATGGTCACCTCGACCACGCTCTACCTGGGCAACCACGGCAACCTGCTCGAGGATTCCCGCACGGCCTGCCAACTGGTGCGCTTGGAGCGTCCGTTGCTCAACGAGGAGGAGTTTGACCGCATCTGCGCCATCGACCGCGTGGGCTTTAAGACTCGCCGCTTCCGTGCCGTCTACCGCCGCGACGCCGGCGAGGGCGCACTGCAGGCTGCGCTCAAGCAGCTTGCCGAGGACGTTGAGGCTGCGGTTCGCGATGGCGTGAACATCGTGGTGCTGAGCGACCGTGCTGCGGCGGGCGAGGTCCCTGTGCCGTCGCTGCTCGCCGTGGGCTGCGTGCACAACCACCTGATTCGCGCCGGCGTGCGTACCTTTGCCGACATCGTGGTGGAGTGCGGCGACGCCGTGTCCCCGCACGACTTTGCGGCACTGGTGGGCTACTCCGCGAGCGGCATCTATCCGTACAACGCGCATTCGTGCATTCGCGACTTGGCGGCGCACGCCGACCTGGACGTGACGGCCGAGCAGGGCATCGCCAACTACAACAAGGCTGCGACCGCCGGCATCGTCTCCATCATGTCTAAGATGGGCATCTCCACGGTGCAGAGCTACCATTCGGCGCAGATCTTCGAGGCCGTGGGCTTTACACCGGAGTTCGTCAACGCGTACTTCGCCGGCACGGTGAGCCGTGTGGGCGGTATGGGTGTCGAGGACGTCGAGCGCGAGCAGAATGAGCGCTACGACGCCGCGCTCGCTATCCTTAAGAGCCCGGCTCCCGATCAGCTGCCCACGTTGGGCCTGACCAAGTGGCGCCCGCTCGGCGGCGAGGATCACCTCATCGATCCGCAGACTGTCTACTTGCTGCAGACCGCCTGCCGTGAGGACAGCTACGACACCTTTAAGGAGTACAGCGCCCGCCTGCACCGCACCGGCCGTGCTGTGCGCCTGCGTGACCTGCTGGACTTTAATGCCGGCGGCCGCACGCCGGTTTCGCTCGACGAGGTCGAGCCCGCGCTCAACATCGTCCGCCGCTTTAACACCGGCGCCATGTCGTACGGCTCCATCAGCAAGGAAGCACACGAGTGCATGGCCATCGCCATGAACCGCCTGCACGGCCGTTCCAACTCGGGCGAGGGCGGTGAGGACCCGCGTCGCGAGACCCCGCTGGCCAACGGCGACTCCAAGAACTCCGCGATTAAGCAGGTGGCAAGCGCGCGCTTTGGCGTAACGAGTCGTTACCTGTGCAGCGCCTTTGAGATTCAGATCAAGATGGCCCAGGGCGCCAAGCCCGGTGAGGGCGGCCACCTGCCCGGCAAGAAGGTCTACCCCTGGATCGCCGAAGTCCGTCAGTCCACGCCCGGCATCGGCCTGATCTCGCCTCCGCCGCACCACGATATTTACTCTATCGAGGACCTGGCAGAGCTGATCTTTGACCTTAAGAACGCCAGCCCCGGCGCACGCGTGTCGGTCAAGCTGGTCAGCGAGGCCGGCGTCGGCACCATCGCCACCGGCGTGGCCAAGGGTGCCGCCGACAAGATTTTGATCAGCGGCCACAATGGCGGCTCGGGTGCCGCTGCGCGCGACTCTATCTGGCACGCGGGTCTGCCGCTGGAGCTTGGCCTTGCCGAGGCTCAACAGACGTTGCTGCAAAACGGCCTGCGCTCGCGCGTGGTGCTCGAGGCCGATGGCAAGCTCATGGACGGCACCGACGTCGCCGTCGCCTGCCTGCTGGGTGCCGAGGAGTTTGGCTTTGCGACCATGCCGCTCATCTCCATGGGCTGCCTCATGCAGCGCGACTGCCAGCAGGATACCTGCCCGGCCGGCATCGCTACGCAAAACTGCCGCCTGCGTCTCGGCTTCCGCGGCAAGCCCGAGCACGTCGAGCACTTTATGCTCTTTGTTGCCGAGCAGCTGCGTGAGGTCATGGCGAGCCTGGGCTTCCGCACCGTCGACGAGATGGTCGGCCATCCCGAGTGCTTGCGCCAGATTGAGGTCCCGGGCAACCGCAAGGCCAACCTGCTCGATCTGTCGCCCGTGCTGGCGAGCGCGACCTGCGAGTTCGGTGCCCATATCCCGGGTGCCGACGGCCGTCACTTCCTGCCGCAGATGGCTGCCGACAGCGAGCTCGACAAGACGCTCGACTCCACGTTGTTTGTGCCCTATACGGCCGATGCCCGTGCGCACCTGCGTCCGATTCGCTTCCGCGCCGATATCGCCAACGTCAACCGCTGCGTGGGCACCATCTTGGGCAACGCGGTGACCAAGGCACATCCCGAGGGCCAGCCCGCCGGCTCCATCACCATCGATTGCGATGGTTCGGCCGGTCAGAGCTTTGGCGCTTTCCTGCCGCGCGGCATTACGCTCAATGTGTGCGGCGACGCCAACGACTACTTTGGCAAGGGCCTTTCGGGCGGCGAGGTGTCGGTGCGCCCCAACCCGCATGCGACCTACAAGTTCGACGAGAACATCATCGTGGGCAACGTGGCCTTCTTTGGCGCCACGAGCGGTCGCGGCTTTATTAACGGCCTGGCAGGCCAGCGCTTTGGCGTGCGCAACTCCGGTGCCACGGTGGTGGTCGAGGGCTGCGGCAACCATGGCTGCGAGTACATGACGGGCGGTCTGGCGCTCATCCTGGGCGAGGTCGGGCAGAACTTCGCCGCCGGCATGACGGGCGGCGTGGCTTACGTCTTTGACCAGTACGGTACGCTCGATGCCCGTGTGAACCACGAGAGCGTTGAGCTCAAGGCCCCGACGGCCGGCGAGCTGGCGCAGATTCGTGCGCTCATCCAGGAGCACGTGGACGCGACGCAGAGCCCGCGCGGTATTAAGCTGCTCTACAGCTTTGAGACGATGAGCAAGCACTTTGTGAAGGTCATTCCGACCGAGTACGAGCGCGTGCTGGCGATTGTCGCTGCGGGTGAGGCTGCCGGCAAGACGCATGCGCAGGCCGAGGAGCTGGCGTTTGACATCGTGACCGGTCGCGCGAGCGCTGCGGATGTCGCTCGCTTTGATGTCGCGGGCGGTGCTGCAGGCGCTGCGTCCGTGGCTGCCAGCTCTGTTGCTTCGACCAAGAAGGAGGCGTAAGTGCCATGGGTAAGCCCGGTGCTTTTCTTGATATCGATCGCGTGACCCACGAGCTCCGCCCCGTGGAGGAGCGCAGCCATGATTTTGATCCGCTGTACGTGGAGCTCGATGACGATGCACGTCGCGCTCAGGCGAGCCGCTGCATGATGTGCGGCGTGGCGTTTTGTCAGATGGGTGCGAGCTTTGGCAAGGCACGCCCGAGCGGCTGCCCGCTGCACAACCTGATTCCCGAGTGGAATGAGCTGGTGTACCGCGGCCGCTGGGACGAGGCTGCCGAGCGTCTGTCGCTCACCTCGCCCATGCCCGAGTTTACGAGCCGCGTGTGCCCGGCGCTGTGCGAGGCCGCGTGCAACCTGGGTTCGGTCGACGGCCAGCCCACGACGATTCATGACAACGAGCGTGCGATCAGCGACCATGAGTGGGCAAATGGCGGTCCGCGTCGCTTTGAGCCGGCGGGGGAGGACGCGCCCTCGGTCGCCGTGGTTGGTTCTGGCCCGGCTGGCCTGGTGGCTGCATGGGAACTTGCGCGTCGCGGTGCCCGCGTGACGGTGTTTGAGCGTGACGATCGCCCGGGCGGCCTGCTCATGTACGGCATTCCCAACATGAAGCTCGAGAAGTCTGTGGTCGAGCGCCGCGTGGCGCTCATGCGCGAGCTGGGTATTGTCTTTGAGCTGGGCGCTGACGTTACGAACCCTGCGGTAGCGGCCAAGCTCAATGGCTTTGACGCCGTTGTGGTGGCTGCCGGCGCTCGTGCACCCCGCGGTCTTTCGGCTACGAATGTGGATGCCCCGGGCGTGGTGTATGCCGTGGACTACCTGACGGCTTCGACCGTCTCGGTGCTCGATGGCGGCGAGCCTGTCGTCGATGCACGCGGCCTGGACGTCGTGGTCATTGGCGGTGGCGATACCGGTAACGACTGCGTGGGCACCGCGGTACGTCAGGGTGCGCGCAGCGTGCGCCAGTTTGAGTTCTTGCCGGCGGCGCCTGATGCGCGCGCGGCGAGCAACCCCTGGCCGCAGTGGCCCAACGTGAAGAAGACCGATTACGGCCAGCAGGAGGCCATCGCTGCCATGGGCGGCGAGATGCGCGCTTGGGGTGTGGATACGCTCGAGGTGCTGCTGGACAATAAGGGCGCGGCCGCGGGCCTGCGCGTGGCCGATCTGGATTGGTCGGCTGGCAAGCCCGAGCGTATCGCGGGCTCCGAGCACGAGGTGCCGGCCCAGCTGGTGCTCATCGCCTGCGGCTTTACGGGCCCGGAGCACGGTGTGTTCGACGCCGTTGGCGTGCCCGTTGCCACTGCTGGTCGTCCGCTGCCTGTGATGGCCGCCGAGGGCTCGCATCTTGCGGCGCGTGTCGACGGCGTCGCCGCGGATGCCGCGCCGGTGTATGTTGCCGGTGACGCTCGTAACGGCAGCTCGCTCGTGGTGAACGCTATGGTCGACGCCCTGGCCTGCGCTGCCGAAGTCGCCGAGGCGCTGGAGCTGTAAGGCGGCTGTCCACAGCTGAATCGTCAAGGTCTGTCCCCAACGGCCGGCCCAAAAGGAACGTCCCCAAGTGCCGGCAGCTGGGGACGTTCTTTATGTGCCGGCACCCAGGGACACCCCTTGCGGGTTTGCGGGCGACTTTGTCATTTGTCGACGTACAAGTATTCATTCGTCGACGTTTGCGACTGTGGTGCTCTGCTGTTTCTGTGGTGGCAGCGGGCATCTGGCTCAAAATGGCGGGTCAGCTGTCTATATCTACCTGCCGTTTCTTTGCGGTGCGCATTTTCGGTCAAGCATCCCGTCAAGTGTTTGGTCAGCAGTTGGTTTGCAGCCGGAGGCCTATTTTGTCCGTGCCAACAGTGGCTGCCCACCCTCCTCGTAAGCTCAAATTGAGGTTCATCAGTTTGAGGAGGATGCCGTGACTGATCACGTTTTAGACCGAGCACATCTGGCTGAAGCCGTCGGCAACGATATTGCCGACATGGCCCATTTTTGGATGCTGCGGAAGTTTCAGTTTTTGGAGCCGGCGCGCGAGCAGTTCGAGATCATTGTCGACCCGTGGCTCGGCTATTGCACCGAGCCTTCCCAAAACGAAATCATGGCCTACAACATGGCATTTACCGATTGGCTGCTCTACGAGCGCCCCTATCGCCATGGCAAGACGCTGCTCGAGCTGTATGTTGATGAGCCGCCGGCATCGCTTTCGCCTGCCTCGCTCAAGCGGCTCGAGCAGGTGCGCGACACACAGTATTTCTCGCGTTTTGGCATTTTGGACAAGGATCCCACGACTGGCATGGTTGCGCTGAATGATACGCGCACCGACCGTCGCTTTGATGTCTACGACCCGCATATCGTGCAAAAGGAGCATTGGAGTGACGGCGCGATTGCGGTGCGCCTCGCCTGCGTCGACGATGTCTGGCTGACGGCGGGACAGCTCTATCTGTATGACATCGCGCGCCTGAGTGACACGGCGGTCGATGGGCCGGGTGCGGTGCATCCGGAGGACCTGCAGGATGGCTTTGACACCTCGTGCATCAGCTTCTTTTTGCGCCTGGTCCGCGACATCATGGGCGCCCAGGGGCGGTACGTAAAGTCCCTCAACATCTACGAGCAGGAGTGGGAGTAGGGGATGTGACTGGTGTCGCCCTGCTGCCCTGACTTTGTCTCAATCTGTAACGTTTGGCGGCTGTTTGGGCCCGTAACTGTTACAGATTGAGACGGAAGGTTGGCGGCTGCCGAAAGATCTTGTTCTGTAACAACTAGAGGCTCAAAGACTGTCTTCCTGTTACAGATCAAAACATTTGTCAGCGGAGGCAACGGTGACGATGGCCCATTTGTCTGACGTGGTGGTGATGAAAGTGTCTAATACCGTTCTCAAACACAAACATGCGACTCGCAATACGTTGGCGCGGAATAGGATGCTCGCGCGGCTCACGGAGACGGCTAAGCAAGGTGCGCTGCTCGCAACGCATGACAATGCCGAGCTCATGTGGCTGCGACGCCATGTTGGAACCGACGATATTGCGGAGCCCGAGCCGTACCTGTTCTGTTTTAAGCATGATTGGGATGCATTGACGCCGGCGGAGCGAGCGCTGAGGACTATCAAAGGGCTTGCGGAATTTCATCCCGATTGGGCGTTTTGGGGCTATGACGCGGCGCTTTTGTGGGGTTTGGAGGTGCCGAATGATCTGCTTGGGCCACGATATCTTGTTAAGACGGGTTGCTCGGTGCCGCTGAGTGCAGGGTGTCGGCTGTTGCGTCCGCAGGCGGCGGGTGTACTTGAACAAGTCGACGGCGTGCAGGTGACGTCGTTTTGGCGCACGGTGGAGGGTTGCTTGCTGCGTGCGCCGTTCTCCTACGGGTTGGCGATTGCCGATTCTGCACTGCGGGCGAAAGGCGTATCACGTTGGGATTTGTGCGAGCGCCTCCGCGCCGATCGCGAGGGCAGGCGAGGGTATCGCAGGGCACAGGTGATTGCGTCGTATGCGGACGGGCTGTCCGAAAACGGCGGCGAGTCTCGGTTCCGAGCGTTCTTTATTGCGTACGGCTTTCCGGTTCCGGAGCTGCAGGTGGAGTTTCGCGACCCGCTCGATCCGAGCCAGGTGTTTCGCGTCGACTATTTTTGGCGGCTCGAGGACGGGACGTGTGTCATCGGCGAGCTCGACGGAAAGGGGAAGTACACCTTGCAGAACGGCGAGGGCCGGGAGTCGGTCGATCCATTCGTGGCAGAACGTCAACGGGAGTCCCATCTGACAATGCTCGGGCACAAGGTGCTTCGGTTTACGTTTAACGAACTCAAAGACCCGGGGAAGCTTGTCGAGAAAATGAGGCTGGCGGGTATTCCGCGGCGGCCCGATTTGGCTGAGGAGTGGAGACGTCAGTGGTATGGGCGCTGAGAGGTTTTGTCTCGATCTGTAACGTTTAGAGGTTGTTTGAGCTCGTAATTGTTACAGATCGAGACAAACCGGTGAAACGTCGACCGAATGTCTCGATCTGTAACAGCAAGGGGCCCAATAACCCTGTACCTGTTACAGATCGAGACATTTCCCTGGTGTCGCTGGGGTGGGACTGCAACGTATTCCGTCCCCCACATCCCCTCTTCCCTCCGTTAACCGATATGTCTGTGGCAATCGGGCTACACTGGATAATAATGGACAGATGTTCAAGTTTTCTGAGGGGGAGGAGCTCGATATGGCGTCTGCCGATCGTTCCACGTTGTTTATCAATGCGACCGTCCTGGATGGTTCGGAACATATGGAGCCGCAGCCCGACATGGCCGTGGCCGTTGAGCGCGGTGTCATCACGTGGATGGGGCCGAGTGCTGTGGCGCAGGCGCCTGCAGGTGCCGAGGTCATCGACCTGGCAGGGGCGTATCTCATGCCAGGTCTCATCAATATGCATGTGCATCTGTGCGGCTCGGGCAAGCCGGTTTCGGCGGGCGATGCGGGTGCGCTGATGAAGAAGCTCGATAATCCCGTGGGGCGCGCCATCGTGCGCCATATCCTCAAAGGTAGCGCCCAGCAGCAGCTGGCAAGTGGCGTGACTACGGTGCGCGGCGCGGGCGACCCGCTGTTTGCCGACATCGCCGTTCGTAATGCCATCGACGCCGGCAAGTATCAAGGTCCTCGCCTGGTGGCGCCGGGAACGGGCGTCACGGTGCCGGGCGGCCATGGTGCGGGCTTGTTCGCCCAGGTGGCCAACAGTCCCGCCGAGGCAGCCGAACAGGTGCGCGACCTGTATGCGCGTGGTGCCGACGTCATTAAGCTGTTCGTGACGGGCGGCGTGTTCGACGCTACCGAGGTGGGCGAGCCGGGCGTGTTGCGTATGCCCGTGGAGGTTGCCGCGGCGGCGTGCAAGGCTGCGCACGAGGTGAGCCTGCCGGTTATGGCCCATGTCGAGAGTACCGAGGGCGTGAAGGCCGCGCTTGAGGCCGGCGTTGACACGATTGAGCACGGCGCTCCGTTGACGCCCGAGATTCTGGAGCTGTACCGTGGCGCCGCGGGCACGCAACTCGAGGGGCGTGCGCCCAGTGTTACCTGCACTATCAGCCCGGCGCTGCCGTTTGTATTGCTCGACCCGAAAAAGACCCATTCGACCGATACGCAAAAGAAGAACGGCGATATCGTGTGCTCGGGCATTATCGAGAGCGCCCGTGCCGCACTGGAAGCTGGCGTTAAGGTGGGCCTGGGCACGGACTCGAGCTGCCCGTTCGTGACGCAGTACGACATGTGGCGTGAGGTGGCCTATTTTGCCAAGTATGTCGGCGTGAGCAACGCCTTCGCACTGCATACGGCTACGCAAGTCAACGCCGAGCTGCTGGGGCTGGACGGCGAGACTGGCACGATCGAGTGCGGCAAGGCCGCCGATATCTTGGTGACGCGCGAGAACCCGCTCGATGACCTGTGCGCTCTGCGTGAGCCGATGCACGTGATGTGTCGCGGCGATCTGGTACGCAAGCTCAAGGTGAAGCGCATTCCCGAGGTTGATAACGAGCTCGACGCGATTATGGCCATGCCGGCCGAGGCGTTGGCCGAGGAGCTCGCCCGCGACGGCGTGGCGTAGACGAGACAAAGGGACAGCTCCGTTGCCGCATACAAAAAGCCGAGGTCTCAACACGAGGCCTCGGCTTTTTTATCGAACAAATACTTAAGATTTGGGACAAACAAACCTGATTTATTTGTCCCGCGTGCGGGCGCTAGGAGCGGGTTTCCATCTTGGCGTGGCACTTGGGGCAGGTGACGCGGATCTTGCCCTTGCCCTTGGGGACGGAGAGCATCTGGCCGCAGTTGGGGCACTTGAGGTATGCCGTGGTCTTGCGACCCTTCCACATCTTCTTGGCCGTGCGCTTGGCACGTTCAAAGTCTTCCTTGCTGGTGCCGGCTGCGCGTGAGGTGCTGGCCGCTGCAGCGCCGCCGCCCAAGCTGGCGACGAACTTGCCCAAGCCGGGAACATTGGCGGTCGCGGCTACAAAGGCCTCGTTCTCCTTGCGACGTGCATCGATATTTTTGGACAGGCCGCGCAGCACGCCAATCACGATGACGGCGATGGCAATCCAGCTGAGCCACTGGATGCGGGCTATCGATCCGATCATCGCGATGACGATGCCGGCAAAACCCATCACGATGGTGAGTTCATCGGCGCCATTGCGGCCCTTCATAAAGTCATTCATGCAAATTGCCTTTCGTTCGATATGCTGCACGCCTTTATACCCGATTTAGAGCAAGGGGGACAGGTTAATCTGCACCAATGTGGTGCAAACATGCCTGTCCCCGGAGCACCAAGACGGTGCAAAGAAGTTTGTTCCCAATACCCCAATTACTTGGAGAGCTTGTCGACGACGCGTTCGATCTCAGCGAGCTTGGCGGCTTTGAGGTCTTCGTCGCCCGATTCGATTGCCGAAGTCACGCAGCCCTCGATATGCGCCTTGAGCACGTCGGCGTTAATGCGCGCGAGGAGCGCCTGCGTGGCCATGAGCTGCGTGGAAATATCGACGCAGTAGCGGTCCTCATCGACCATCCGCAAGATGCCGTCGATCTGGCCGCGTGCCGTCTTGAGCATGCGGGTCACCGATTTGTGGTCTGCCATCATGGCGGGTCCTCGTTTCTGGTCGATCTTCCGGTTGCCCCCGTCAGTTGCGGTGAAATACGGACTGTTTAAGGGCCTAGGGCGGCTCAACAGTCCGTATTTCACCGCAACTGACAGGGGGGGCAGGTGGCGCCTGCTACGCGGCGGTTACGGACAGGGCATGGAATTTCTCGCCGGCGCCCTCGACGGCGGCGGCGAGCTGCTCGGCGGTCACGGTGTCGGCGCACTCCACCTGGACAGTCTGGGTCTCGTGATCGGCGTCGGCGTCGGTCACGCCGGTCACGTTGAGCAGTGCCGTTTCGACGGTGGCGTCGCAGTGGCCGCACATAAGGCCGGAAGTCTTGATTGTGTATCGCATGGGTATTCCTCCCTGTTGTGTCAGCTTTCCCAGGCACCCGACCTTGACCTTCAAGCCGTCGCTCGCGTACCAAAGTACGCGTCGCTCCTCTTTCAGGTCAATCTCGGGCACCTGGAAAACCCGTTCTAAATGGACTTAATGGTGAGCTTATTTTGCCACTTTTGGCTTAAAGGTTCGCAGGCGCAGGGCATTGCTTACGACGCAGACGCTCGACAGGCTCATCGCCGCGGCGCCGAACATCGGCGAGAGTTGCCATCCGGTGAGCGGGAAGAACACGCCCGCCGCCAGCGGAATGCCGATGCCGTTGTAGAACAGCGCCCAGAACAGGTCCTGCTTGATGTTGCGGATCGTGGCGCGCGACAGCTCGATGGCGCGGGCGACGTCCATGAGGTCGCTGCGCATGAGTACCACGTCGGCGCCCTCCTTGGCGATGTCGGCGCCGGTGCCGATGGCAAGGCCCACGTCGGCGCGCGCCAGGGCGGGGGAGTCGTTGATGCCGTCGCCCACCATGGCGACCTTGCCGCCCGCATCCTGCAGTTCGCGCACGTGGCGTTCCTTGTCGGCGGGGAGGACGTCGGCGATGACCTGTTCGCTGCTCAGCCCCACGCGGCGGGCGATGGCCTCGGCCGTCATGAGGTTGTCGCCGGTGAGCATGCGCACGTCGACGCCAAGCGAGCGCAGTGCGGCGATGGCCCCGGCACTCGTCCCCTTGACCTCGTCAGCCACGGCAATGGTGCCAGCAAGCTCGCCGTTCTTGGCAAAGAACAGCGGCGTCTTGCCTTCGACGGCAAATTGCTCGGCAAGACCCGCGGGCACGGTAACGCCCAACTCGTCCATCAGGCGCATATTGCCGGCGGCAATGGCGTTTTGCCCCTCGCGTGCCGTAACGCCTCGCCCGGGCACGGCGGCAAAGTCCTCGACCATGCGCGCGACGATCCCGCGTGTCTCGCACTCGGCCATAATCGCCTCGGCCAGCGGGTGCTCGCTTGAGCGCTCCAGCGCGGCGGCCAGCTTGAGCAGCGCCTTTTCGCTCATGGCGGACGAGCCGTCAGCGCGCGTGGCTACCACGATATCGGTCACGGCAGGCTTGCCGCGGGTGACCGTGCCCGTCTTATCGAGCACCACGGTGCCCACGCTGCGCAGGTTCTCCAGCGCCTCGGCGCTCTTAAACAGAATGCCCATCTCGGCGCCCTTGCCGGTGCCGACCATAATAGCGACGGGCGTGGCCAGGCCCAGCGCACACGGGCAGCTGATCACCAGCACGGCGACGGCGGAGGTAAGCGCTTCGTTGATGCTTCCGGTCAGCGCCATCCACGCCACAAAAGTTACGGCAGAGATTACAAACACCACGGGCACAAACACGCCGGCGACCTTATCGGCCATGCGGGCGATGGGCGCCTTGGTGGCGTTGGCGTCCTCGACGAGCTGGATAATCTTGGCGAGCGACGTGTCGGCGCCCACACGCGTGGCGCGGAAGGTAAACGAGCCCGTGCGGTTGACCGTGGCCGCGTTGACAGTGTCGCCGGCGGTCTTCTCCACGGGGATGGACTCGCCGGTCAGCGCACTTTCGTCCACGGCCGAGCTGCCCTCGAGCACCACGCCGTCGACGGGGATGGACTCGCCGGGGCGCACACGCAGTATCTGACCGGGTAGAATGGCATCGACTTCGACGGTGGCCTCGGTGCCGTCCTCGACCATGACGGTCGCGGTCTTGGGCGCCAGGTCAATGAGCGCCTCGATGGCGCCGCCGGTCTTGGATTTGCTGCGTGTCTCGAGGTATTTGCCCACGGTGACCAGCGACAGGATCGTGCCCGCGCTCTCAAAATACAGATTGTCCATGCTCGTCATCATGGCCTCGCGGACCTGACCCGCGGCTAGCTGGTCGGCCATGATGAACATGGCGTAGAGCGACCAGGCGATGGACGCGGTGGCACCGACGGCGATGAGGGCGTCCATGGTGGGTGCGCCGTGCGCGAGCGATTTAAACCCGTTGATAAAGTAGGCATCGTTGACGTAGACGATGGGGATGAGCAGGACGAGCTCGGTGAGCGCGAGCGTCATGCTGTGGATGTGGTCCGTGAAGATGCCGGGCAGCGGCCAACCGAGCATGTGACCCATGCCTATGTAGAACAGTGGGATGAGAAATACGATCGAGACGATGAGGCGGGTGCGCATGGCAGAGGCGGCGGCCTCCAGCTTTTTGGTTGGCGACTCCATATGGGCGGCGCCGGACCTGGCTTGTGCGTTGCCGTTTGGGGCGGCTTCGGTGCCCGTACTGACGGGCGAAGCTGAGTAACCCGCGCGATCGACAGCGGTACAGATGTCGTCGGGGGAGACCTGTGCGGGGTCATAGTCGACCAGCATGGAGCCGGCGAGCAGGTTGACGGCGACGCTCTGGACGCCGCCGAGCTTGCTGACGGCGCGGTCCACGTGCGCCTGGCAAGCGGCGCACGTCATGCCGCTCACGTCGAACTTATCTTGAGCCATGGCTTCTCCTTTCTGTGGTTCGGTGTTGAAATTGTTAACCTGCCGATACTATACACCCATACCCCCTGGGGGTGTCCATTGGAGATGAAAATGTATGACATTCTGTTATTGGCCGAGGTGATAGCCAGGTCGGCGGACCGTAGCCGGTCTAATGTCTCAATCTGTAACAACTAGACCCGTTTTTGTCGAGTAACTGTTACAAATCGAGACATTACAGCGACCCACAACTTAACGTCTCAATCTGTAACATCTGGGGATCGTTTTGCCTGCTAGTTGTTACAAATCGAGACAAACCATTCGAGGGTAACCCGAACATCTCGATCTGTAACAGTAAGACCGATATTTGGGCCCTAGTTGTTACAGATCGAGACAATCTCGGAGCAGATGCCCCGGTCATACAACGTTAAACGCCGGGGCACCCGTGTGATGGGCGCCCCGGCGCGGCAGGTAGTGTTTGCTGAGCAGAAGAAAGGCAGGAGTCGCGCCTTGCTGAGATCCTTATTCTTGACGGCGCTTCTTGTCGGCCAGGAAGACGCCGCTCGCTACGAGCACGGCACCCCCAATGACAAACGTCTCACCGGCGAGCGCAGCATTATCGCCCGTGGTGGGCAGCGCGGAGTTGCTGCTTGCGTTGGAGCCATTTGCCGCCCGCTTGGCGGTGGATTGCGGCTTGTACGCGGCCGGCGCAGCTGAGCCCTGCTCGACCTTTGCGGCTTCCTGTTGCTGACGAGCGACCTCGTTCTTTAGCGCCTGCTCGGCCGCTATGCGCGTGGCCTTTGCCTCGTTGTAGGCGTTGAGCGCTGCGGTGTACTCAGGCGTCACGGCGTCAAGGTCTGCCTGGGCGGCATCGAGTGCGTCCTTCGCGGCCTTCTCGGCCTGCTTGGCGGCAACGCATGCGGCAAAGAGCTTGTTGAGGGCGTCGTTTGCATTTACATCAAATCCGGTCGCGATGCCGTTGTCGACATTGACGGACGTCAGTTTGCTAAGGACAGCAGCGGCGGTATCCGAAGCGTCCTGTGCATTCTGGACGGCCGATTCGGCGACTGTGACGGCATCGTTTGCCGTGTTGAGGGCTTTTTGCGCTTGGGCAACCGTTTCGTCGGCGTCTTTCTTTGCGGCTTCTGCCGTCGCGAGGTTATCGGCGGCATTGCTCAGGGCAGCGGCGTGTGCCTGCTTTAAGACAAGATTTTCTTTCGCCGTGGTCAGGTCACTTGCGGCACGTTCTGCTGCCGCCGTCTTGGTCTCGACGGCGCTTTTTGCGGCATCAAGAGCCTGCTTCTTGGCCTGTGCGTCATGATCCGCCTTTTCAAAGGCGCTCTGGGCAGACGCCTGCGTCGCAACCGCTTCATTAAGCGCCTGATGGGCCTTGTCCGCCTTTTCTTGAGCTGCGGCAACGTCGGCCGAATACTTGGCCAATTCGTCGTTGGCGGTCGTGTAGGCAGCCTGCTTTTCTGCAACGGCAGCCTTTGCTTTTTCCAGGTCTGCCGCTCGCGTTTCAATCGCTTGCTGTGCCTGGTCATATGCCGCCTGCGCTGCGGCAACGTCCTTCTGTGCCTGCTCGACGTTGGTCGTAGCGGTCTCTAGCTGCTTACGGGCCTCGTCAGCTTCCTTTTGCGCTGCGTCGCGGGCCGCTTGGGCTGTGGCTACGGCAGTTGCGGCAGTAGCGACGCTGTCACTCTGCTCGTTGGCCGCCTGCTGCTTTTGCTCGACAACAGACGCCGCTTCACTTGCGGCTTTATCGGCCTGCTGCTTCTTCTGAGAAGCCTGCTGGACTGCAGCTTGCTTGCCCGCAAGGTCGCTCTTCGCGGCATCGAGTCTGCTCCCGGCGTTTTTGAGCCCGTTGACATAGCTATTGAGTGCCTGCTCGTAAGCATCGACGGACATGGAAGAGCTTGTCCAATCGTGGTCGGGTTTCCATGGCGAGGCTGTCTGGGCAGTAAACGAGACGGTGGTGCCGTAGATATTATTTTTGGTGGAAGTGTTTGTTCCCGTGCCCATAACTGCAAGGTTAGGATTGATGCAGTTGGTGTAATGGCCCACCATTGCGTCAAACTTATTGGCGACATAGTTGATAATGTCGGCTTGATGGGCAGTGTAGAAGTTATAGGCAGCTTGTCCTGTGAGGTTGTGACCGCCCAATGTAGCGGCCGCCTCGTCGAAGTACGCCTTTTCCTCTGTAATCCATCCCTGACAGGGGTCGCTATACCCCCATGAGAGGTTCTCGGTAACATTAAACTGCTTTGCGTGCTTGATGTTCGAACTTGACCAGTTGGCATCGGCAATTGCCGCCGCGACAAGGTTGTAGGTAACCTTAAGTGGGTTTAGACCAACGGAAACGCGGTAGCTGTTGATTGACTTCATGACCGTTATAGCCGAAATCATATTGTCGAGCGAGGTTGCGTCGGTGCTGTCGCCAACATGGGTGGCATCCTTATACTTGCAGTTTTCGATAATCGAGACTGCCTCATTGGCGCCGACGGACTTAAAGAATCCGATAGCACCTTGTTTGAGCGTTGCCTCGGCGGAATCTGCTGTCTGCTGGGCAGCATCGACGGCAGCCTGGGCGGACTGAACATTGGCCTGCGCTGCCTGCAGCTCGTTTTGAGCCTGCGAAGCGGCTTTATCCGCGGCGGCCTTTGCTGCCTTGGCATCCTCTACGGCTTTGTTTGCCTCGTCCAGCTTGGCAAGTTCGGCACTGTGGGCCGCCTTCGCATCGTTGAGTGTTTTGACCTTTGTCGCTACCTCGGCATTGGCGGCATCGAGCTCGGACTTCTTTTGCTCGGCGTTCTGCTTTGCGGCGCCGAGTCCCGTTTGTGCTGTTGCCAGATCGTTCTGTTTTTCGCCCTGAGCTTGCTGAGCGCTTTCCAAGGCTTTCTCGGCACTTGCTTGGGCGCTCTTTGCGGCATCAAGATCGGCCTTGGCGGCATCGACCTTTGCCTGGGCGGCATCATACTCAGGGCCCGTGGCGCCTGCCTTTGCTGCCGCGAGATCTGCTTGTGCGCTGTTATAGGCTGCCTGTGCCGCGGTTACTTTACCATCCGCGGTGGTCTTTGCCTGCTGGGCAGAAGCTAGTGAGCTCGATGCCTGGTCGTAGGCGCTCTGGGCCGCGTTTGCCGTCTGCTGGGCATCGGCAAGCGCGGAGTCGGCAGCGGCCTTCGCGGCCTTTGCCTGGTCTAGAGCAGCTTGCGCATCCGCGGCGGCCTGCTCGGCAGCCTTGATCTGTTCCGGCGTTGCGTTGGCGGCCGCCTTTTTTGCCGTCTCGAGTTTAGCCTGCGCATCAGCTGCCGCCTGCTTTGCGGCATCAAGGACCTTCGACTTGTCCTCGGCGTCGGTCTTGGCTGCATCGAGCTTGTCTCGAGCGTCCTTGAGTGCGGTGCTGGCGCTACTTGCGGCCTTGGTGCTTTCATCGAGCTGGCGAGCGTATTCGGCTCGTGCTGCGGCTTCTGCCTGGTTATTGTCAGAGACTGCGGCATCATGAGCGCCCTGCGCGTTATTGCGCGCCAATACCTTCTCGTCGTACGTTGTCGCCGCCGCATCATAGTCGGACTTGGCGTTTGCCTCGTCGGCCTTTGCGGCATCGATTGCCGCCTTAAGCTCGGTGATCTTATCGGCGTCCGCCTTTACGACAGAGCCGGCAACCGCTCCGGCGTAGGTTGCGAGCGGAGACATGATGGCATCTTTTGCCGTGGTCTTGCCGGTGTTCTCGGCAAATGCCGAGAACGGGGCGAGCAGTGTCGAGCTTGTCATTGCGATGGTCGTCGCCGCCGTGATGGCGAGTCGTGCACCCTTGCGTCCCGAGCGTGCAAGACGGGGTTCGGCGCTGCTTGAGTTTCCCAGGTGTTTTGGTTCGTACTTTGCCATTTCTTCTCCCAATCGATGAAGGGGCAACTATGACAATTTGCACGATAGGTCTAATGCGGGGAGGTCTTGTTGCGCAACATTGGCAAGGAGATATCGACACACTTGAGCCACATTTTGGGGAGCAAATTTCAGCGGCTTGATTGTCTTGATTTGTAACATCTAGACCGGTTTTTGACCCCTTACTGTTACAGATTGAGATGTTGTCTCGCGGGGTTGGAGTTTGTCTCGTTCTGTAACATCTGGACCTGTATCTGCCGAGCTAGTGTTACAGATCGAGACAATTGCCGGGGAGGGGTTCCGCCACGGCAAGATATCCGCTCCCTGAAGATACCCGCTCCCTAAATACAGAACCCGGGGATCACGCAGGTCCGCTTCTTGGGGCTGTCCGCGGGGGTCGCGTATGTGAACACGTCGCCGTTGTGTCCCACGCGGTTTATGTAGAGCGTGCCTTCGCTCTCCGATGTGTCGGGGCTCACCGTGCGCTCCCACCAACAGGTGTCCTTGCCCTTCCACTGGCGAACCAACATCTCGTTCGTGGTATACGGACTTACCTTGAGCTCGCGGAAGAGTTGGTACTCCTCGCCCTCGCCGTTGTAGATGTCGGCTAGGTAGCGAAAGTCCTTGGCAAACGAATCGGGCGGTTGCGTACCGCATAGCTCGACCATGGCGGGCAGCCAAAGGGTCGCGGGCAGCTCGCTCAGACACGACGCGTTGTTGGCGGCGCCAACGTTATTCGAGACCTTTTTGACGGATTTGATGAGTGCGAGCAACTCGTTGGGCAGCAGCTTAAGGCCGTCGCCGTCGAGCCATTCCCGCAGCTCGCAATCTGCCCAGCCGGCGCTCAACGGTTGGGCCGCGGCATCGCACTCGGCAATACCGGCGTCGAACATAAACGTTAACCCTGCCTTGCCCGTCCCGTCCAGAAGCTCATCGTGGCGGATGCCCACAAGCTGCGCGCCAACCTGCAGCCCGTTGGTGAGCGTGACACGTTTGGTACACGGATAGGGGATATGCCCATCGGCATCGAGCAGGTGATAGCGCTTGGCAATCTCGCGTGCCTCGCTACGGGTCTCGGCGGCCTTTATCTTGAGCGAAATCTCCTGCAGCTGATCCCAGGTGTAGTCGTCAAGCGAGCCGCGGATGCCGTCCAGGTAGTCGGGGATGCCAAAGCCATGGGTCGCCGCCCCAACGACGCTGAGCCCCGCAACGGCTGCAACGACGCCACCGATAATAAACCGGCGGCGGGTCATGGCATCGTGCCGGGCCTGCTCCAGAATCTCTCGCGCGCGCTCGCCGGCGACGTCGACCTTAAGGTGCGTACCGGAGTCGATGTCGATTGCGGCGTCACTGCCCGCGCCCTCGCGGCCCTCGGATTCGGCGTCGGTGAGGTATGTCGAGAGCACCTCGAGCATCTGCTGCTCGGTAGGGCGATCGCACTGCTCGACTGAGAGACCCTTCATGATGATTTGGACAAGCGCTTCATCGCCCTCGCAGCGCGGCTCGAGCGGTGCCGGCTTGGTCTTGGTCTTTACGAGATAGAACGAGCCGGTTGCAGCGGCGTCCGTCGACTCAAAGTCAAACGGTTTGCGACCGCTGTAGAGCTGGTACAAAATACTCGAAAGCGCATAGACGTCGATTGCCGGCGAACGGCGAAGGGCCGCGATGCCTTCGATATCCTGCGTGAGCATCTCGGGCGCGGCGTATGCGGGCGTGGCAAAACGCCAGATGTCGGCGCGCCGGGTGATCGTGTCGTCGCCGAGAGCCATGGTCGCAGAGCCCATGTCGATGAGGCAGGGGTCAAAGGAACAATCAGCAATCTGCTGCTCGAGCGTTCGGCTGGTGGTGCGGAACATGATATTGTCAGGCGACAGGTCGCGATGGATGACCGGATTCACGAGGCCTTGGGTCATCAAGAGCGCGCGAAGCACGGTGTTTCCGACGGCGGCGACCATCTGGGTGGTCAGCCCGCCCGAGGCGTCGTGCGGAAGCAGGGGCAGCGCCTGCTTGAGTGAGGTGCCCTCGACCCACTCCATGAGGATGAGCGGGTCATCCTCGCACGATCCGTAGCCATAGACGCGCGGAAATCCGCGCAGGTGCGAGACGGTACACAGATGACGGTACTCCTCGAACAGCGCGGCGGTGTTGGCCAGGTGCGCTGCCGATTGCTCGGCGGAGCGGTCGGGGGCTTGGCCGGAAAGGATGGCGTTGTCCTTGAGCAGCTTGACGGCAAAGACCTCGCCGTTCGTGTTGGTCGCGCGCAGCACGTGTCCGATATTGCCGCCGTCGTGGTATGCCGTCTGAAGAATAAGCGTCATAAACCGGCGCTTGGCATCATCCTCGGCGCTGGGGTCGACTGCCACGGCGGTATCGAACGTGTCGAGACGGATGAGTTTGTCGCCATAGGCGCTATCGGTAGTATCCATGGCGTTCCTTTGTCTGGCATGGGTTGCCGCACGTGTACGTGAGCAGTGCGGCTATCGGTAAAGTACCATAATAGCCGCGCTGTTCACGTATACCGCTGAGTATTGTCGTTTACGACGTAGAAGGTAGTAGACGAAAGACGGGCGGTGACCGTCTTTCGATCATCGCCCGTGCTAGTCCACAATAACGAGAAACGTTGTATAGAGACCCAAGTGAAGTCTGTCGCTGTTTTCGATTTCCACCGGGGGATAGACCTTGCCGGGCTCGCGTTGGTTACGCGGCGGCTCAATCACGATATCGCCGTCGCCTGCGCCCGACTCAAGTACCGTGCCATTAGTCGATTCGAGCCCCTGAGCGTACCAGTGCCCATCTTCGAGCCAAATGCGTAGATGTTCGCGCGATGCATCTGCGCCCACGTCGGTGATGCAGGGCGAAGTTTTGGGCAAAGAGCCAATCACGGTTCCGTGCGGGTCGCGCGTGAGCGGATGAATCTGCATGTCAACGCTATTGCCGGCGTGCGTTCTGAGGAGGCCGAGATTGGGGGCGACGGCGCGCGGCAGCTCGTGGGCGCTCACAAAGCCACGGCCGACGGTTGTCTCGGTGGTTCCAAAGTGCCCGCCTGTCTTGCTGTCGCAAAAGCGCTCGACGGTGGCCACGCCTTGAACGGGATTGGCAAGTGCGCCCGTTGCTACAAAGAGCATCAAGAAGAGCGTGCTCTTTTCGCGGGGGCTGTGGTCGTCGGAGCTGCTGATGCGCCCCAGGGCATTGGCGTAGAGGCGGTCGTCGAGGTCATAATCGGCGAGAATCGACATCATGCTTTGGGCCGCCGGGCCGCTGTAATGCTCGGATATTTCCTGATAGGCGCAATCGCCCCCGCCGAGCTTGTTGCCGATGGCGGCGGCAAGGTTAAGCGTGGAGACGGTAAGGTCATTGTAGATACCTGGCGCACACTGATCGGGCTCGCGGTGGACGATGTAGCGAGTGAGGTACGAGCGGTTGGTAGAGCATTTGTCGAGTAGGGTACTGCCTGCATACGAATTGCCGTTAATGAGCATTCGCGCAATCTCGAGATGCTTAAGGCCGCCGAACGAGCGGATGTCGTTGTAGAGGACCGAGCACGGTGTTTCCGCCGCCATGGCTGCCTCCCCAGATAACTTTAATGACGAACTGCAAACATGTTAGGAAATGGCTACGCTCAAAGCGTGCCGACTCGAAAAATGTTGCGCAACGCTTTGCATAACTATTGAGACATTATAGGGCATATACGCCAAGGTACGAGCTTGAGTGCGAGCTCGAGGAGCCCCATGACGCTCGTGCTGACCAGTTGATTCGCGAGGAGCTCGAGCAGCTTTCGAGTGCCATGTTGTTTGAACCGGTGGTCAAAAACGGTGAGTACCTTGGTGAGCGCGACCATGTGCCCGGGTATTGGACGGATCGTCGCGATTTGGAGTCCGAGTCTTCAGGCGCTTCGAGCGATGCCGACGAGGTGGAGAAGGATGAGCCGTTTGATTTGATTGGCTATCAGGGCTCTTCTTCCTCGGGCGGTTCGGTGCTCGACATGTTTACTCCCATTTTAAGGAGTCGCGTGTTCTGGATCTTCATCGCGTTTCTGGTGTTTATCGGCCTGCTCGACATGTTCTACGACAGTTTTATCGTTCCTTCGGGCTTCGCTATTAGCCGCATCAATTTCCAGGGCTTGGTGTTGCTGGCGATTGTCATAGCATGCGTTGCCCTGAGGCGTCATCGCCGTTAACGGTGGTATTGACGCAGCTTCCGATGTTGCACAACGGAATGTTTGGACGGCGTCGTATGCTCGGGTTGTCCTACTGGGAGAGCGAGGGCGAACAGCAGCCTACATTCCTGGATCCGAGCGGATACCTCTTTGACGATGCCGATGCGGATCCGATTAAGCCCGCGCATCTGCTCGTTGATTTCTTTGGTAAGAACGGGTTTGAACCCATTCCCGATGATGAGCACGACATCACCTACACCTGCATGGTCTTGGATTCCAAGAACTTTAAGGACCCGGATGCAGAGTAGGGGCTGCGGGGCGTTGGTTCAGCTTCCCTAGTGGTGTTTGACGGGGCCGGACGTTCCAGTCGCAATGGTTGGACGTCCGGCCCTTTTTGTTGCCTGTCGGGTCTGGTACTCGGCACGTTTGTCTCAATCTGTAACATCTGACAGGGGATACGGAGTCTAGTTGTTACAAATCGAGATTGTTCCTCGACCGACAACTCAACTGTCTCAATCTGTAACAGCTGGGGCCGGTTTTGCTCCGTAACTGTTACAGATGTGAGATGTTGTCTTCAGACGGATTGGCTTGTCTTGATCTGTAACAGTTACGGGTCGATTTACTCGGTAACTGTTACAGATCGAGACGTTTGTGAGCCGTGTCGACCGTTTGTCTTAGCCTGTAACACCTAGACGAAGATTCGGCCTGTAGATGTTACAGATCGAGACGTTAGCCAAGGGGCTGACTGAATGTCTTGATCTGTAACGTGTAGATCCGGTTTTGCTCCGTAGATGTTACAGATTGAGACGATCGGCCCAGACCCGCCCCGTCCGCCTCGTCATCTGTGGTTTACGTGGGGGCATACGGAGTACGGGTATACTAACCCGCGGCGAATCTGCTCCATCGCTTAGAGCTGCTGCGTCTGGACGGCGCGTGATAGGGCTGCCAAAGCGATCGCCAGCGTGCTGAGCAACGTCCTCTCTGTGCGCACCTGTTTTTGTATGTATTAGCGCACTACCAAGCACGCCCGCGCGGCCGCATGCCGTGCCCATTGCGCGTGCAGATAAGGAACAACAACATATGCGTAATTCTGTATCCGACGTCACCGACGCCGAGATTCTGGACGAGGCCCGCGAGGCCATGACCCAGGCTGCCTTCGATGCCGCCGATGAGGCAAATGCCGCCCAGGCCGTCGAGTCCGCTACCGAGAGCCTTCCCGCCTTTGACGAGCTGGGCCTTTCCGACGAAATGCTTCGGGCCATCGAGAACCTGGGCTACACGGCGCCGACGCCTGTTCAGGCCGGCTCGATTCCCGTAGTGCTCGAGGGTCGCGACCTGCTTGCCGCCGCTCAGACCGGCACCGGCAAGACGGCCGCCTTTTTGCTGCCGACCATGAACAATCTGGAACACATCGCTCCTCCCAAGCCCGTACGCGAGCGCGGCAGCCGCAACCGCCGTCGCGGTGCTAAAAAGCCCGAGGGCAACGGCCGTGGCCCCGCGATGCTCGTCATCACCCCTACGCGCGAGCTTGCTCAGCAGATCGACGAGGTTGCGAGCAAGATCGCCGACGTCACCGGCCATGTCGCCGTGACCGTCGTGGGCGGCGTGAGCTACAAGCCGCAGACTGCTGCCCTCAAGTACGGCTGCGACATCCTGGTCGCCACGCCGGGCCGTCTGGTCGATCTGATCGAGCAGGGTGCCTGCCACCTGGACGAGGTTAAGGTCCTGGTGCTCGACGAGGCCGACCGTATGCTCGACATGGGCTTTTTGCCCGCCGTCCGGCGCATTGTGCGCGAGACGCCGGCCGAGCGTCAGACGCTGCTGTTCTCGGCGACCCTCGACGAGGAGGCCGTGGGCGAGATCACCGACCTGGTGAGCGACCCGGCTCGCGTGGAGATCGCACCTGCCACGTCGACCGCCGACACCGTCGACCAGTTTGTGTTCCCGGTGTCCATCGAGGCCAAAAACAACCTGCTGCCCGAGTTCCTCAAGAAGGAGGGCCCGGAGCGCACCATCGTCTTTATGCGCACCAAGCACCGCGCCGACAGCTGCTGCCGTCGTCTGGAGCGCAAGGGCATCAAGGCCGTCGCGATTCACGGCAACCGCAGCCAGGCTCAGCGCGAGCGTGCCCTTTCGGCCTTCCGCGACGGTACCGTCGACGTGTTGGTGGCAACCGACGTGCTCGCCCGCGGTATCGACATCAGCGACGTGCGCTACGTCGTGAACTTTGACGTGCCGGCCGAGCCGACCGACTACATCCACCGTATTGGCCGTACGGGTCGTGCCGGCGAGTTGGGCTGGGCCATTACGTTTGTGACCGAGCAGGATGTCGATGAGTTCTACGAGATCGAGAAGCTCATGGACAAGACCGCCGACATCTACGAGGCCGGCGACCTGCATGTGGGTCCCAATCCGCCCGCGGTTGACCCCGAGCGCGATCCTGCGGCCTTTAAGGTGAAGAAGAAGACCAAGCGCGGCAAGTCCAAGAGCAAGAAGAAGCTTGAGCAGGCGCGCCGCGACGGCAAGCGCAACGGCGATGACTACGGCGATGTGGCCGGTCGTTCCAACCGCGGTCGCGACGAGCGTCGCGGCGACGGCGAGCGTCCGAGCCGTCCCAAGCGCGGCGGCAAGACCCGCGTGCGCGAGGGCGTTCAGACTCGCGTGGACGAGGCTGTGGAGAGCGTGGCCCGCGAGGTGGCTGCCGAGGAGCGCGGCGGTGCTGACGCCGTCAAGCAGGCCCCGCGTGGCAATCGTGCCGAGCGTCGTGCCAAGCAGTTCCAGGGCGAGGCGCATCGCCGCCGCCGCGAGGACGAGGATCGCGGTGGCCGTCGTCGTGTCGAGCGCGAGGACGAGGGCCGCGGTTCGCGCGGTGGCAAGCGCGGTTCGGGCGACCGCCGTCGTTCCGGTCGCGATGACGAGCGCGGTGGCCGTGATGAGCGTCGTGGCGGCGAGGGTCGTGGTGAGCGTGCTGCCCGTGGCGGTGAGTCCCGTGGCGGCAAGCGATTTGATGAGCGCGGGGGCCGTGGTGGCGAGCGTCGCGAGGGTGCTCGCGGCAATGGCGGCCGCGGCGGCGCTGGTCGTTCTAACGAGTTGCGCGACCGTCGTGACCCGCGTGCCAGCCGCGATCGTCGCGATGACTGGCGCAACTACGACGATACCCGCGAAGAGCGTCGCGGCGGCTACCGTGGTGGTCGCGGCGGCAACCAGGCCGGTTCCCGTGGCGGCCGCGCCGGCGGTCGCGATAACCGCGGCAGCTATGGCAACAGCCGTGGCGGCAAGCGTGGCAGCAGCTCCCGTCGTCCCGGTGACGGCGGCGGCAAGCGCAAGTAACATACGCGTCGCGCTCTAAGTCGAGGCGACCAGAGGGCCCCGGGCATGTTTTTGCTCGGGGCCCTTTTTGGTGCAAAGGGGACAGGTTCATATGCACCAACGTCTTGAAGTTGCGGTGGAATACGGACTGTTTTGGCCTTTTGGGCGGCTTTTCAGTCCCTATTTCACCGCAACTCATGATTGGCGCAAAGTAACCTGGCTCCTTTGCACCAACAATGATCCGTTTTCCTCTGTCCCCAAGGGATCAGTGCTTTGCCAGTTTGTGGTAGAACTAGGGAACGGTTCTTGAGGAGGCTGGCATGCTCAACGCGTTGGTGTGGACACTTGCTTGCTTAGGCGTTGTCGCGGCAGATATTGCCCTGAGCGTGGTTTTGTTTTCCGCTCTGGGTGTCGCGTCGGTGTTCATGGGCTTTTCGATTGATGGCCTCGATATTCAATTGCTTCAGGCTGCCGCGCAGATGGCGTCGTTTTTGATGGCGCTGCTGTGGTGGCGTTATCTGTGGCCGCGCTCGTTTATGGCGCGCTGGCAGGGCGAGCGCCCGCTTGGCGGGGGAGCAGGCAAAGCGTGGAGGTGCATCGTCTGCGTTATCGTGATCGGCCTTGCCCTGCAGGTGGTCGTTGGCTACGTGACCGACGCTGTGCTGTCGCTGTTGCCCGAGGCGGCGGCCGATTACAGCGAACTTGTCGAGGAGACGGGCATGGGCGACACGAGCTATCTGGCCGTCCTGACCACGGTGCTCGGCGCTCCGTTTTGCGAGGAGCTGCTGGTGCGCGGTATCATTTTTGAGTTTTCGCTCCGAGCATTTAACCCGCAGTGCCGTCCGCTCTGGAAGCGTCGGCGTCGCGCGCGGGCGCAAGGCGTCGCCATGGTGCCCTGGGCGGCGCCGGACAAGCGAGGCATCGCCGCGGCGATTGTGCTGCAGGCGGCCATCTTTGGTTTTATGCATATGAACTGGGTGCAGGGCTGCTACGCCGGCGCCGCCGGTCTGGTCTTTGGCTGGGTGCTCGTGACCACCGGAAAGCTTCGCTACACGATCCTGCTGCATTTTGCCTTTAACGCCGGGTCGTATCTCATGACGTTGCTGTGGTTTGTGAACACGCCACTCGACGTGATAATCACGGTCGCGATCGCCGGCGTGATCCTGGTGGAGGCAATGCGCTCGCTGCGCCAAGCATGCCAGCAGAGCGCTGTGAGCACATCTACCGCATTCCCGCACTAATTGCGGCGTCCGCCTCCGTTGGCACCCTGACGCCCCTGAGCTGCACGGTTGCGCCCGGCAGTGTTCTGTGCGCGCGACATACCGCCGTGCCCCTTGCTGCCTTTGGGTCCCTTGCCGGCGCCGCCACCATGCGGTTTGCCGCCCTTCTTGCCGGTCCCATGTCCGCCGTTGGCAGACGTCTCGCCCGGGCGCGGCGGCACGGGACGAATCAGGCAATGCTTGGTGTAGCCGATCAGATCGCGGCGGCCGGCCTTTTCCAGTGCCTCGCGCACGAGCTTGTAGTTTTCGGGCTTGCGATACTGGATGAGCGCACGCTGCATGGCCTTTTCGTGCGGGTCGCGTGCGACATAGATCGGCTGCATGGTGCGCGGGTCCACGCCGGTGTAGTACATGCAGGTCGACATGGTGGACGGGGTGGGGTAGAAGTCCTGCACCTGCTCGGGCATGTAGCCCATGTCGCGCACGGCTTCGGCAAGGTCCACGGCTTCCTTCATCGTCGAGCCGGGGTGGCTCGAGATCAGATACGGCACCACGTACTGCTTGAGTCCGTATTCGCGATTCAAGCGTTCAAATTTACGGCAGAATGCGTCGTAGACAGCTCGGCTCGGCTTGCCCATCACGGACAGTACCGCGTCGCTCACGTGCTCGGGCGCTACGCGCAGCTGGCCCGAGACATGGTGTTCCAGCAGCTCGCGCAAAAACTCGTCCGAGGCATCGGCCATGGTGTAGTCAAAGCGGATGCCGCTGCGGACGAAGACCTTCTTGACGCCCGGCAGCTGGCGCAGGTCGCGCAGCAGCTGCGTGTAGCCGGTCTCGTCGACCACCATGTTCTTGCACACGCTCGGCCACAGGCAGCGCTTGTTCTTGCACACGCCGTGCTTGAGCTGCTTGTCGCAGGCGGGGCGGCTAAAGTTGGCCGTCGGTCCGCCCACGTCGTTGATATAGCCCTTAAACTCGGGATCGCGCGTGAGCAGCTCGGCCTCGCGCATGATCGAGTCGTGGCTGCGCATCTGCAACACGCGGCCCTGGTGGAAGGTGAGGGCGCAAAACGAGCACTCACCAAAACAGCCGCGGTTGGAGCTTATGGAAAACTTGATCTCAGCAAAGGCCGGCACGCCGCCCGCCGCGTCGTAATCGGGATGCCAGTCGCGTGCGTAGGGGAGTTCGGCCACCTCGTCCATCTCATCGGTAGTGAGCGTCGCCGACGGCGGGTTTTGCACCACATAGACGCTGTTGGGGTAGGGCTCTACCAGGCGATGCCCGGTGATGGGGTCCATATTCTGTTGCTGCACGTTAAAGCTGCGCGCGTAGTTGAGCTTGTCAGCGGCAAGGTCGTCCCAGCTGGGCAGCAGGTCGTAGTCGTAGACCTCGTCGAGCGAACCCGTGCGGTAAACGGTGCCGTTGATATAGGTGATCTGATCGACGGGCAGCCCCGCGTCGAGCGCGTCGGCGATCTCGACAATCGCGTGCTCGCCCATGCCGTAGATGAGGATGTCGGCGCCCGAGTCGAGCAGCACCGAGCGCTTGAGCTTGTCCTGCCAGTAGTCGTAGTGGGCCAGGCGACGCAGGCTTGCCTCGATGCCACCGATAATGATGGGGGCGTCCTTAAACGTCTGGCGGATGAGGTTGCCGTAGACCGTGACGGCTCGGTTGGGACGGCGCCCCTCCTCGCCACCGGGGGTATAGGCGTCGGTGTGGCGGCGGTGCTTGGTCACCGAATAGTGGTTGACCATGGAGTCCATGTTGCCGGCACTGACGAGAAAGCCCAGGCGCGGCTCGCCGAGCACGGTGATGCTGGTGGGGTCGGTCCAGTCGGGTTGGCAGATGATGCCCACTTTGTAGCCGTGCGCGTCGAGGACGCGGCTGATGATGGCCATGCCAAAGCTGGGATGGTCCACATAGGCGTCGCCGCAGATGTAGACAAAGTCGCACTGGTCCCAGCCGCGTGCATCCATGTCGGCTCGACTGACGGGGAGGAATTTATCGCGGCCCGGGCGCCAGGGGCGGGCGGGCGTCGCTTGGGAATGCTTGGTGCGGGCGACCGTGGCCTGCGCCTTGCCGCCGCGCTTTTGCTGCTGGCCCTGTTTGCCCTGCTGACTGCGCTGGTTGTTCTGAGCGTGCTGAGGCTTTTTTGCCACGATCCCTCCCGGTGTCTGTATGCTGCACGTAATTGTAACCAGTCTTTTTGGGACGGGGCTAAAAAGACTGGGGGAGTACATGAGCTGGGGGATCGGCGCGTCGATACGGGGATCGTTTGTTTCCAGACTGTGTATCTGCGCGTTGGAGAACCCGTCTCGCGCGCACGCCATGTTGTCAATGGGTTACAGTATGAACGGCGGTTATGTTTCCGCCAACGCACGAGAGAGTCGTCAACAAGGAGGATGCACGACGATGCAGCGTGCCAAACAGATATCGGAGTCTATTGAGCTGGGCATCATCTTGGCGCTCGCCGGTGGCTTTATGGACGTGTATTCGTACATTGGGCGCGACCATGTTTTCGCCAACGCGCAGACAGGCAACATCCTGCTCGTGGGCGTGAGCATCTCGGAGGGCAACTGGGCACTTGCGGGACGCTACTTCTTCCCCGTGGTGTCGTTTGCCGTGGGCATTATGCTTGCCGACCTGGTGCATGAGCGGTTTGGCAGCGTGATTCACTGGCGCCAGGTAACGGTGTTCTTTGAAGCCGTCATCTTGCTGGGCGTGAGCTTTATCCCGGGCGGCAATTTCAACCTGCTCGCCAACTGCCTCACCTCGTTTGCCTGCGGCATGCAGGTCGAGAGCTTCCGCAAGATCCACGGTCACGGCATCGCTACGACCATGTGCATCGGCAACTTGCGCAACGCGCTGCAAAACGTGGACGATTACATCATCACCCACAGGCGCGGCTTTTTGGAAAACGGCCTGCTGTACTTTGGCGTGATCTTTACCTTTGTGTTTGGCGCCGTGTTGGGCAACTGGTGTATTGAGCGCATGGGCCTGCACGCCATCGTCGTGGCGAGCTTGCTGCTGTTTGTCGCGTTTGCCATCATGTTCATCGACCGCGAGCGCGACTTGCGCTTACGCTGGAAGGTTGCGGCCGAGGCTTGGAAAGAGGGCTGCCGAAAGTAACCGAATGCGGCAAAGGGGTTGTCCCTTTGCCGCAATATTTTTCATCATCTGTTGAAACGCTTTAACACTATTGACGTTCTCACGCGTTTTTTGTTTCAAAAGCGTTAGGATGGGACTCATAGCGTGGGGCGTAATGGATGCCCCGCACACGATGGGAGGCTATCAATGGCTAATCGTTTCGTTCTCAATACCATCTCTTATCATGGTTCCGGCGCCATCAAGGAGATCCCCGGCGAGCTCCAGCGTCGCGGCTACAAGAAGATCTTCGTCTGCTCCGACCCCGATCTGGTCAAGTTTGGCGTTACCGCTAAGGTGACCGACGAGCTCGACGCTGCCGGCATCGCTTGGAGCCTCTACTCCGAGATCAAGCCCAACCCCACTATCCAGAACGTCAAGGACGGCGTCGAGGCCTTCAAGGCCGCCGAGGCTGACGCTATCGTGACCATCGGTGGTGGCTCCTCCATGGACACCGCTAAGGCCATCGGCATCATCATCAACAACCCCGAGTTCGCCGATGTCCGCAGCCTCGAGGGCGTTGCTCCCACTAAGAACCACGCCGTGTTCACCATCGCTGTGCCGACGACCGCCGGTACCGCCGCCGAGGTGACCATCAACTACGTCATCACCGACCCCGAGAAGGTCCGCAAGTTCGTGTGCGTCGACACCAACGACGCCCCCGAGGTCGCCGTCGTCGATCCCGACATGATGGCCTCCATGCCCGCCGGCCTGACCGCTTCCACTGGCATGGACGCTCTGACCCACGCCATCGAGGGCTACACCACCAAGGGCGCTTGGGAGCTCTCCGACATGTTCCACTTTGAGGCTATTAAGCTGATCAGCGAGAACCTGCGTGACTCCGTCGCCGAGGCCAAGTCCGGTCAGCCCGGCTCCGGTCGCGAGGGCATGGCCCTTGGTCAGTATGTCGCCGGCATGGGCTTCTCCAACGTTGGCCTGGGCATCGACCACGCCATGGCTCACACCCTGTCCGCTCACTACGACACCCCGCACGGCGTCGCTTGCGCCATGCTGCTGCCGATCGCCATGGAGTTCAACAAGCCGGTTTGCGCTGAGCGCCTGGCCAAGGTTGCCGTCGCCATGGGTGTTGACACCACGGGCATGAGCACCGCCGAGGCTGCCGATGCTGCTATCGCCGCCGTCAAGCAGCTTTCCGCCGACGTGAATATCCCGCACGTCTGCGAGGCCATGAAGGCTGACGAGATCGAGGTTCTGGCCAAGGACGCCATGGCCGACGCTTGCTTCCCGGGCAACCCGCGCGAGGCGACGCTCGACGACGTCATTGAGCTCTTCAAGAAGATCTGCCCGGCTGCCTAGCCCAGTTTGGTGGTCCTTCGCCCGTAGGTGTATGGTCTTTTGACGTGCCGCTGGCCCCGCCGTGCTACGCACGGCGGGGCTTTTTGTGCTGCGTCGATGCCCTGAGACGGACAAAACCAAGGCGTACTGCCCGCTGCGGATAGGTGGTGCACTTCCCTGCGTGCATTTTTGGGAGTATTCAACAAGCTCTTAAAAATGCATAACGTTGTGAATGGGCCGAGTGGCCCGCAGGCGCTCATCGACAGCCATTGTGGGCGGGCTATCGATGAGTGGAGGGGGTTGTTACTGAGTTTCTGCTTTGCGACGACCTGCAACACTGCTGTAACCGCGTCGTTTTGTCGTTCGTGATGGGGCCGTTGGGGCCCACGGTGCTGAATACTCCGTTTTTTGCACGGTCCAAGGTGGGGCACCCTGAGACGAAGCAAAAAGATGCCTCATTTCTATGCAAATACCAATAGGATTTATGCAAGATTGAGATTGTAAACCGTGCACGTGCACAAAACCGGTGCGGGGACGTCTGGAGGCGGCTCGGCTCCTGGGGCATTGCACGTGCAGAACGGTTAAAATCGGGACTCGGTCTTAGTTTTACTTGGAAGGATGCATATGACTTCTAATATTGATGCTTCTCTAGAGGAGACGCTCTCCTATATCGCAGGACAGCTTAAGACGCTGACTTCTATTGCTTCGCCTACCGGCTATACCCGTGCGGCGACTGATTATCTGATGGAAACGCTGCGTGATATGGGCTTTGGCCCCGAGCGTTCCAATAAGGGCAACGTGTTGGTCGAGCTTGGCGGCGAGGGCGAGCCACTTGTGTTGGCGAGCCATGTCGATACCCTGGGCGCCATGGTGCGCTCCATTAAGGACAATGGCCGCCTGCGTCCCACGACGCTCGGTGGGCATCAATGGTCTACGGCCGATGGCGAGAACTGCACCGTCTACACGCGCGACGGCAATGTCTACACGGGCGTGGTTCTTAACACCGAGCCTTCGGCGCACGTGGCCGATGAGCCGGTCAAGACCATCGAGAAGAACATGGAGATCTTGCTCGACGAGAACGTCGACAGCAAGGACGATGTGCTCGAGCTGGGTATTCAGACCGGTGACATCATCGCTATGGATCCTCGCACGACGGTGACGGAGAGTGGCTACATCAAGAGCCGTTTCCTGGACGACAAGCTGTCTGCGGCAATCCTGCTGGGGCTGGCGCGTGCCGTCGCCGCTGGCGAGGTGACGCTTTCGCGTAAGGTTTCGCTGCTCTTTACCGTGTACGAGGAGGTCGGCCACGGCGGTGCCTTTGTGCCGGCCGACACGCGCGAGATGATCAGCGTTGACATGGGCTGCGTGGGCGACGACCTGGGCTGCACCGAGCGCATGGTTTCGATTTGCGCCAAGGATTCGGGCGGTCCGTACAACTACGACCTGGTGACCACGCTGTCCAATATCGCGCGCGAGCTTGAACTTGACTACGCCATCGACGTGTACCCGCACTACGGCTCGGACGTTGAGGCCACGCTCTCTGCCGGCTACGACATCCGTCACGGCCTGATCGGCCCCGGTGTGTACGCGAGCCACAACTACGAGCGCAGCCACATGGACGGCGTGCGCAACACCTACGAGCTCGTCCGCGCCTACGTGCAGCGCTAGGGGGGCAGCTTGCGACTTGGCTGACCAATCGCTAAGCCCCGATTGCTCGGGCCTTTTTTCGCTTCAGTCTGTTTAGTATTATGATATATGAAATCTATTAACTAAACGCGTAAATTACTTAACGAGGTGATGCGGCATATGAATACATCTGAGTACTTATCTATGGGTGATGCGGCCCGCCTGTTGGGCGTTACGAAAGCCCGCATATCGCAACTTGCCGCATCGGGGACGCTTGCGTGCGATATTGTGGGCGGTCGGAAGATGGTCGAGTACAATTCTGCGATCGCCTATCAAAAGGTCCGCAAACGAGGGCGCCGTCCTGCAGCCGATGTGGGACGCAAGTTTACGCTGATGTCGGCCGACCATGAGGTCGCGCATGTCTCATTTGATCCGACGCGCGAGTTTCCCTTCGAAATCGCCGAGGTCCTCGATGCACAACGAATGCCGTTTGGCACATGCTCGAGTTCTTCTCCAACGGTGAATAAGCGGGAGCTCAACGCGTGGTGGGGGCATCGGTCGGTGCCCGATGTTCGCCCTGGGCTTATCTCGCGCTACCGCGAGCTGGGGATTGTCAACGGCGTTGAGGTGCCGGTTCAGTGCCTGGGTCTCTCGCTTTCGGATTGCTATTGGCTGCGGCCGGCAGAATGCGACGGGCTCGAATGGCGAAACCTCAATTACTTCGAGAATGATTTTGAGCGATCGGCGCCCGAGGAGCGTTCGGGTTGGCTGGAGGGCATCGGTCTTAAAAATCCCGACAACACGTCCGAGGGCGAGCTCCCTAAATCGTGGATGATCCGAAACGACATTCGCGTTTTGGCTAAAGGGTGCGGGATGGACGATCAACGTCCCTTTAACGAGGCGGTTGCAACAGCTCTGCATCGTCGCTTGCTGTCGGAGGGCGAGTTTGTTCCTTATACGGTTGAGCGGATGTTCGATGGCCCTGTCTGTCTGTGCGACGACTTTCTTGATGGCCGCGAGGAATATGTTCCGGCTGTTTACGTTAAGAACGCCCTTGGCGGCCAGCGAGGAAGCTCGACGTACGACCGGTACTGCCGCTTCCTTGGTAAGCATGGAGCAGACGAGGCTGCCGTGAGGAGGTCTATGTCGCAGATGATCGTTTGCGATGCCCTTTTGGCCAACAGCGACCGCCATTGGCGAAACTTCGGCATCATCCGCAATGTCGACACCCTGGAGATAAGGCCTGCTCCGCTGTTCGATAGCGGCAACTGCCTGTGGTACAACGTGCCAAATGCCGTGCTCGCAGCTGGGGAGTTTGGGTTTTCCGCTAAGCCGTTTGGGCCCGACCCTTCCGTCCAGCTGGCGCTTGCGGACTCGCTCGATTGGTTCGATTCAACACGACTCAACGGATTTGTTGATGAGGCGATCGAGATTCTTTCGCAGAGCAAGTGGGCCACGGCGGAGGGTCGGCTCGAGTCCATTCGCCGCGGCCTGGAGCGTCGCGTTATCGAGGTGAATGCCGCTGTTGGAGTGCTTCGACACGTGCGGCGATAATCCCGCGGCTACCTGATGGCTGCCGTAACGGTGCCGCCGCCGAGGACGATGTCGCCGCGGTAGACTACAACGGCCTGGCCGGGGGCGATGGCTCGCTGCGGCTCGTCAAAAGTCAGCAGCATTTGTCCGTCGGCGCCACGTGTAAGGGTCGCTGCCTGGTCCTTTTGACGGTAGCGGTACTTGGCGCCCACGCGAATGCCGCCGGCATCGAGCCCTGCCTCCATGCGGTCGGCGGGGGCGCTCCAGATCCAGTCGTTGGCCGTGAGCGCCGTGGCCGTCAGGTCCTCGGCCTCGCCCAGATGCACAATGTTGTTGGCGGCATCGACGCCCGTTACGTACACGGGATGCGCCATCGCGACGCCCAGGCCCTTGCGCTGGCCGATGGTATAGCGCAGCGCGCCGTTGTGGCGCCCGACCACGCTGCCGTCGCGCCACACGATGTCGCCCGGTGCAGCGGGATGTCCGCAGCGGCGCTCGATATAGCCCGCGTAGTCACCGTCTGGAATAAAGCAGATATCCTCGCTTTCGGCCTTTTTGGCGTTGATGAAGCCCTGCTCGGCGGCAATGCGGCGCACGTCGCGCTCCTTGTCCAGCCCGGCCAGCGGAAAGATCGTGCGTGCCAGACGCTCTTGCGTGAGCGAATACAAAAAGTAGCTCTGGTCCTTTTTGGGGTCCTCGCCGCGATGCAGCTGCCAGGTGCCGTCGGACGTCTGGCTCGTTTTGGCGTAGTGACCTGTGGCGATGTAGTCGCAGCCCATATCGAGCGCTGCATCGAGCAGCGCGCCAAACTTAATATGGCGGTTGCAGATGATACACGGGTTGGGCGTCAGCCCCTCCTGGTAGGCGGTCACGAAGCGCTCGATAACATTGCGGTCGAAGGTCTGCTGCAGATCGAGCACATGGTGGGGTATCCCCAGGCGCTCGGCGACAGCCTTTGCATCGGCGATGTCGCGGTCGACTTTGCTCATGCCTGTGACGGGATCGGGCGCGGGACAGGTGAGGCGCATGGTGGCACCGACACATTCGTAGCCCTGGCTTTTGAGTAGGTACGCGGTCACGCTGGAATCGACGCCGCCGCTCATGGCGACGAGCACGCGCTTGTTGTACATGGGGAGGTTCTCCTTGGTGGCATATGGCCAAAAAAGAAAAGCGGCGCGGGAGGCTGGTTCCGCGCCGCAGACATTGTAGCAAGTTCGGACGACTCGTGGGACACCCTGATGGGATGGGCTCAGACTGCCGGGAGAGAGAGGAGACCGGCTCGTCCCTGGGCTCAACCTATGGGCGACGGGCCCTTAGTCCTGGAAGAGCGCCGTGGACAGGTAGCGCTCGCCGGTGTCGGCAAGCAGGGCCACGATGGTCTTACCCTCGTTCTCGGGACGCTTGGCCAGTTGCAGTGCGGCCCACACGGCGGCACCGGACGAAATGCCCACGAGCACGCCCTCCTTGTGGCCCACGGCGCGGCCGGTGGCAAAGGCGTCGTCGTTCTCGACGGGGATGATTTCGTCGTAGACCTGGGTGTCGAGGACGTCGGGCACAAAGCCGGCACCGATGCCCTGGATCTTGTGCGGGCCGGCCTGGCCCTTGGAGAGCACCGGGGAGGTGGCGGGCTCGACGGCGACGACCTTAATCTCGGGGTTCTGCTCCTTGAGGAACTCGCCCACGCCGGTCACGGTACCACCGGTGCCAACGCCGGCGACGAAGATGTCGACCTTGCCGTCGGTGTCGTCCCAGATCTCGGGGCCGGTCGTTGCCTTGTGAATGGCGGGGTTGGCGGGGTTCACAAACTGGCCGGCGATGATGCTGTTGGGAGTCTCCTTCTGCAGCTCCTCGGCCTTGGCGATAGCGCCCTTCATGCCCTTGGAACCGTCGGTGAGTACGAGCTGTGCGCCATATGCCTGCATAAGCTTGCGGCGCTCGACGGACATGGTTTCGGGCATGGTGATGATCACCTTGTAGCCGCGGGCGGCCGCCACCGAGGCGATGCCGACGCCGGTGTTGCCGCTCGTGGGCTCGATGATGGTATAGTCGCCGCCGCGCACGAGCTTGCCTGCCTTCTCGGCCTCGTCAATCATGTTCTTGGCGACGCGGTCTTTAACGGATCCGGCTGGGTTGAAGTATTCCAGTTTGACGAGCACGCGGGCCTTGAGGTCCTCGTCGGCCTCAAAGTGGGTGAGCTCCAGAAGCGGGGTGTGGCCGATAAGCTGATCGATGGACGTGTAAACCTTGCTCATGGTGAACCTCCAAAGTGTTCAAGTTGCTGGTTGCCGTGTGGTTTTACGGCGTGTCTAGCAGCTAAACCCATAAACCTTATAGGTTGTTCGTTTAGCTGTTGGCAAGCATAGTAGACACTAAAGCCTAGTAATGCAATAGGAAATAGAAGATTATTACAAGCTGATTAACCATCTTGACCGGAACGGGTATTTCCAAAGCTAATTTTTCGGCTAGAATTTCAACGGACTAAAAGACCGAAAGGCAGCACTATATATGTTGGTTTCTACTAAGGGCAGGTACGCCCTGCGCGTTATGGTTGACCTGGCCGAGCACCAGGCGGCCGGTCGCATCCCGCTCAAAGAGATTGCGGCGCGACAGGGGATTTCCGAGAAATATCTCGAAAACATCTTGGCTACGCTCGTGCGCGCCAACATGCTCTCGGGCATGCGTGGCAAGGGCGGCGGCTACGTGCTCACGCGCCCGCCCGAGCAGTACACGGTGGGCGAGATCTTGCGCCTGACCGAGGGCAGCCTGGCGCCGGTCGCCTGCCTGGATGGCGACTGCAAGGGTTGCTCGCGCTCGGATGAGTGCCCCACGCTCGATGTGTGGAAGAACCTGGACAAGCTCATCAACGACTACCTCGACGGTGTGACGCTCGACCAGCTCGTCGCCCCCAGCGAAGGCTACGACTACGTCATCTAGCCCACCTGCCATTTGGGGACGGGGTGGAAATGGTAGATTTTCTTGCCCTCTGAGGATTGACAAATAAGAAGGCCGCCCATTTTTGCGATGGGCGGCCTTCGTTTTGGGCTGTTGAGACGGACACGGTCGGAATGGCCGTTTTAGTCCTCGGCAAGACTATCGAGGATGCTGCGCATGATGGACACTAGGATGCTGCCCATAAAGGCCGAGCCAAAGCCGGCGATGGAGATGCCGACGCCCAACAGGTTGACCGACAGGTAGCTGGCGAGCTCCAGCATAAAGCTGTTGAGCACGAGCTGGAAAATGCCGAGCGTAATGATCGTGAGCGGCAGCGAGATGACCGTGAGGAACGGCTTGACGAACGAATCGACGATGTTGAGGAACAGCCCCACAAAGGCAAAACAGACCCAGGCCTCGGCAAAGCCGAAGGGTTGGATACCGGGGACGAGGAACGTGGCGATCGCGATGGCGATCGAGGTGAAGAGCCAGTTAAGCATAAAGCGCATGGCGTGAATCCTTTCTTGCGCCGGGGTTGCTGGCGTCGCGTGAAGCGGCTTACGGCGGCGACTTGGATGGTTGCGCGGGCGCGCCGCGGTGTTTGGGCGCCCATTGTCTCAAATATTCGTGGAGCTTACGTGCGCATTCGGTTTCTAAACGGCGTTCGTCCTGAAAAACGTGCCGCTGACAGAGAGTCTTGTCACTTTAGTTTGGTGGTGTGCTACACTGCTACGGGCAAATGGCCCATGCATAGTTTTATTGCATATTTACGGGCGAACGATGCCCGATGTCAGTATCAACTTCGATGCCTTTTGGCGGGTTTGGCGGTGATCGATGAATATCGAGAACATGTTTGACAAGCCTGATGTCAAGCAGCTGGTCCACGCATTTAGTCTTTTGGACGACGAGAACGATATCCAGGCGTTTTTAACCGATATCTGCACGCCGCGCGAGATTTGCGATTTATCGCAACGCCTGCAGGTCGCGCGCTATCTGGATGAGGGCGAGCCCTATGTTGAGGTTCAGGCCCGCACCGGCGCTTCGTCCACCACGGTGAGCCGCGTGTCCAAGGCGCTTAATGGTGAGTACGGTGGCTATCGCAAGATCCTCATCAAACTGGAGGATGGCGAGTAGGCCAGCGGCAAAAACGAATTGCGCAGAACCGTCCCTTCGGGGGCGGTTTTTTGATTCCTTGGGGACGGAGGAAAACGGATCACCGGGTTAGACTAACCCCCTCTGTGATCCGTTTTCCTCCGTCCCCAAGGAATCAAATCTGTTGGCGTGGGGCAAATCTGTCCGCGTGGGCGGGTAGGATGGATGCATTGATTATTGCGAACGGTTTGAGTGGAGGACCATGCCTGTTCGAATCTATACCACCAATACCGGGACGGACTTGAGCGATGCTGAGGCGGCACTGCTCGCCGACCTGGTTGCCCGCCACGGGCGTGCCGTTTTGCTGGCGCCCTCGTTTGCCGAGCTCGACGTGTGCCGTCACGATGCTGCGGTTGCTGGCGCCTCGCTGGGCGTTGACTACAAAACCCCCGCGTCGTGGCTCCGCTCGCTGTGGGAGCTTATGGGCGATGGCCGCAGCTTCGTCGACAACATGCAGCGCCAGATGCTGTTCTCGGACATGATCGCCCGTCGCGACGATGCCGACCTGCAGCCGCTTTTGCGCAGTCAGGGCACGGTGCGCATGCTCGCGCGCATGGCCCGCGATGTGCTGCCGGGCGTAGCGGGAACGGGTGCCGGGCGCTGCTGCGGCGACGTTTGCCAGCCCAATCCCAAGAGCGACGCCGAGGCTCGCGTGTTCGAGCTGTTGAGTGCCTATGTGAGCGACTTGGACCGTCGAGACATGGTCGAGCCCTGCGAGGCGGCTGACCTTATGGCCGACGCTTTGGCCGACAGCCTACCGGCGTGCGCCCGCGCGGTATGTGTGCGCGGCGTCACGTCGTTTACGCACGGCCTGCTCGAGTTACTGTCCGCCGTGGCAAACAACGGGGGAGAGGTCGTTGTGCTGCTTGCCCGCGAGCAGGCGGCAATGCGCGAGGAACTTGCTGCCGCCTTTGATGCCCGCGGTGTGCTGTTTGAGGCCGCGCCGCTGGGGGAGGGTGCCGCTGCGCCCCAGACTGCCTCCAAGTCCGCCGCTCAGCCCACCTTTGTAGAGGTTGCCGGCCCTCACGCCCGCGCCCACGCCTACGTGGATGCAATCGATGAGCTGGTAAAAACGTGTGAGGACGCCGCGGTCGACGGCGGTGTCGCGGCGTCCGCGGACCCCGTGCGCGTGCTCGTGGTGTCTGCCCGGGCACCCCAGCTGTTCGGTGAACTCGCTGCCCGTTTGGCGGCGCGTCATATTGCGGCCGAGACAACCGAGTTCACGGCGTTTTCCCAATCCATCGCGGGCAGGCAGTTCTCGGCGCTCGCCAATCTAATCGAGCGCATGAAGGCCGCTGACGAGGGCACCGCCTCCAAGACTGAGTGGTGGCCCGCGCCGGAGCTTACCGACTGGATTTACAGTCCGCTTTCGGGTGCCGATGCCGCCAGCGCGCGCACCTTCGACAAGAACATGCGCCTGTCGCGCGGCAAGACCACCACGGCCGTCAAAAGCCTACTGCAGAGCGTGCAGGGCCAGGTGAGGGGCGCCCGCAAGGCCGCCAGCGAAGAAAACTGGTTTAAGAACGTGCCATGCGTGGTCTTGGACGTGTTTCAGGCGCTGTGGCGCGACAAACCCGTGACGGCGCTCAAGGCCATGCTCGCCGTTGCCGAGGCACTGCCCGATCGCGCTCTAGGCGGCCTTGACGGCCAGGCCCGTCGCCAGGCAGAGACGGCTCTGCTGCGCCATGCCATCGACATCCTTATGAACGATGCTCGCGCGCTCGACGTGTCGCAGGCCGCGACCGTACCGGTTCTCGACGGCGTTCGAACCAAGGTGGACAAGCGCGGTACCGCTTACGATTACGAGACCTACGAGGTCGATCGCACGCCACGGGCGCAAGTGCGCTTCGTGTCGCTTGCCGATGCGTCGGTTTTGCGTCCTGCCAGCTACGATGCCGTGCTGTTTGCCGATGTCGACCTGGACAGCTACCCGCTTTCGCACGAAGAGGGCCCGCTTGCCACGTTGACGGCCGAGCTGCGCCGCGACGGCGTGTCTTTGGAGCCCGCCGCCCTGCTGCGCGTGCGCTTTGGCCGTGCAATGCAGGCAGCGAACGGTCCGGTCGCGCTCGCCCGCGTGACACACGATCGCCAGGCGCGCGAGTGCTACCCGGCAGCCGTTTGGACCGAGCTGCGAGCGCACGCCGAGGCCGCTGGCGCCGCCAAGGTTGCGTGCGTGGGCGAGGGCGGTATCGTCGCCGATTTTGATCCAGCGGCCGGCGAGGGCATCGAGTGCAAGCGTGTTGCGTGCGAGGCTCCTCAGCATTTGAGTGAGGCGGCTGTGCCGTATTTGGTCTTGCGTCGCCGCGATGGCGAGGGCGAGAACGCGCCGCTCGTGCCGCGTCTGACGTCCGCCTCGCAGATTGAGGCGTACTCGACGTGCCCGCTGTGCTGGTTCGTGTCGTATCGCGTCAAGCCCCAGTCGATCGACGCGGGCTTTGGCAACATGGAGAAGGGCAACTTTGTCCACGACGTGCTGGAGCATCTGCATGCCCGTCTGCCCCAGGAGGGCATGAAGCGCGTGACGCCCGAGAATCTGCCGCGTGCACAGGAGCTGCTGCACGAGGTCTTTGACGAGACCTTGGCCGAGCACGCCGGCAAGCGCGGTGCCGAGGGCCCGCTGGTGCCGCTCTCCCCGGTGGAGGAGCGTCAGGTGGCCGAGATCTTGCCGCAGTTGGAGGGCGTGCTTGCCTACGAGTCCGAGGCACTTGCCCCCTTTGCCCCGCGCTACCTGGAGTTTGCGTTCAACGAGCTCCAGGTCGAGTATGCCGGTTGGCCGCTCGGCGGGCGCATCGACCGCGTAGATGTGGATGCCGAGAATCGCGCCGTGGTAATCGACTACAAGCATCGTTCGGGTGTCGAGGAGTTTAAGCTTGCCGACCCCACGGTGCGTGACGAGGAGACGGGCGAGGCTCCCATCGACGACCCGCGCTGGCTGCCACCCCATACCCAGACACTCATCTACGCGCAGGCCATGCGTCGGGCGCTGGGCCTAGATACCCGTGCTGCGCTCTATTTCTCGACCAAGGGCGGCAAGCCCGCGCTGCGCGGCGCGGCGAGTGCCGAGTTGCTCGAGGAAGAGCGTGGTGACGGTCGCATCCCGGGCCTCAAGAAGGGCTTCCCGGGCGAGGGCGGCAGCATGGACTTCGATGCCCTGCTCGACCGCGTGGAGACCGGCATTGCCGAGCGCCTGCGCGAGCTCGAGGCAGGTGACGTCGCCGCTGTCGACCCGACATCGGCGCAAGCCGCGCATGCGCGCTGTTCGTATAACCACCAAGGAACGTTTGTAAGGAGGGACGTGTAGACCATGGATCTTTCGACTTTGATGCCGCAACAGCTGCAGATTGTCAAAACGCTCGACCGTCCGCTATTTGTCTCGGCGGGCGCCGGTTCGGGCAAGACCTTTACCCTTACACGCCGCATCGTCTACGCGCTCTCGCCCGAATCCGGTCCGTTCGTTGAACATCTGGATCAGGTGCTCGCTATTACCTTTACCAAAGATGCCGCGGCCGAGATTCGCGACCGCGTGCGCCGTGCGCTTATCGACGAGGGCATGGACGAGGAAGCACTGACCGTCGACGACGCGTGGATTTCGACCATTCACGGCATGTGCTCGCGTATCCTGCGCGCGCATGCGCTGGAGCTGGGCATCGACCCCGAGTTCACGGTGCTCACCGATACCGACGAGCTTATGGACCAGGCTGTTGAGCATGTGCTGGCCCGCGCGACGGCGCCCGATGCCGCCCCCGAGCTCGCGGCATCGCTCAAGGCCCTCTATGCCTGGTATCCCATGGCGGGCGAGGGCGGTTCCTTTGGCACCGGCACGACCATCAAGGGCCTGGTGCGCGACCTGCTGGAGCTGTCGAGCCAGTTGCCGGGCGGTATGGACGACGTGTGCGTGGCGCGCGGCCAGGCCGATACCTCGGCACTCGCCGATGCCTATCGCGCGGCGCTGGGCGCAAGCAAGGCCGCGACCGAGAAGGCGCAGATGGCACTCGACGCCATTGACGCGTTCGAGGCGAGCGGCAAGACCATGGCCGATGCAGCGCGACTCATGATGTCGTGCACCATGCCGCGCGCGAGCAAGGCATTCCCTAAGGAGCAGGTCGAGCTGCTCAAGGCCGAGGCCGCCGATGCGTTTATCAATATCGTGCTTGCCTGCGGTGGCCCGGCGCTCGATGCGCTGGTGGGCCTGGCCCGTTCCGTGGAGGCTGAGTATCGCGCGCTGAAGGCTGCCCAGTCCGCTCTCGATAATAACGACCTGCTGCGTATGGCTTACGAGGCGTTGCGCGATTACCCTGCCATCCGTGCTGCGTACGAGGGCCGCTTTAAGATGGTCATGATCGATGAGTTTCAGGATACCGACCAGATGCAGGTCGATCTGATACGCTACCTGACGGGTGCGGGGGAGCGCGCGCTGTGCACCGTGGGCGATGCACAGCAGTCCATCTATCGCTTCCGTGGCGCCGAGGTCGAGGTGTTTCGCCGCCAGGAGCGCAAGGTGGGCTCCTCTGCTGCGCCCGAGACGGCTGTCGCATCCGATGCCCCCGCTGGCGAGCTCGTCAAACTCGTGCGCAACTTCCGCAGCCACGACGAGGTGCTGCGCTACGTAGCACGCGTCTTTGACGGCAACACCGGTGGTTTGATGCAGGGGTTCTTGGATCTTGAACCGAGCGACAAACGCGAGGACAAGCTCAAGGCGAAGGCTTCGCGCCGCCAGGCGCTGTTCGTTGCCGGTGGCAGCACCCAGGAGCGAACGCAGGCGAAAGCTCGTGCGATTGCGGAGCGGTTCCAAGCGCTCGTCAAAGCGGGCCAGCCCCAGGGCGGCATGGTACTGCTGCTGGGCCGCATGACCAACGCCGACGTCTACGCCCAGGCCTTCCGCGATCAGGGGCTCGACTGCGTCATCGCGGGCGGCTCGGTCTTTGCCCAAGCAGCCGAGGTGCAGACGGTGCGCGCCCTGGTTTGTGCGCTCGCCAATCCGGCCGATACGGCGCAGGGCCTTATGCCGCTGCTCGCCTCGCCGATGTTTGCGCTCGGCGCCCAGGAGTTCCTGGCGCTGGCGACCAAGCTCGATAGCGAGACAGGGGAGACCTCGCGCCGGAATATCGACATGGGCATCATGAGCGATTTCGACGTGCCGGGTTTGCAAGACTTGCCGCTTGTGACGCGCGCCCGCGAGGTGCTGCGGTATGCGCTTCGTCGCGTGGGCCGCGATTCGTTCGCCGCCATCGCGCGCGACGTGGTCAATGCTTCCGGCTGGTTCGTGCGTCTGGCGCAGCGCGGCTCCGAGGGCAAGGCCATTGCCGCCAACGTGCTCAAGGCGCTCGATGCCGTGGCCGAGGCGGAGGCCGAGTTCGGCAATTCTCCGCGTTCCATCGCGCTGGCCTTCGACCGCTTCTTGGCGGGCAAGGAAGCCCCGGGTGCCCTCAACGAGGAAGGCGACGGCGCGGTGCGCATCATGACGGTGCATGCCTCCAAGGGTCTGGAATATCCGGTCGTGGCGGTCGCCGAGTGCTTTGGCGTGCGTAAGTCCTCGGGTGCGGCACAGATGGGTCGCGTCGAGGGTGGAGCGCAGGTCGTGGCACTGCCGGCACGCTTCGACGGCGTTAAGCTTGCCGACGGTACCTTTGTGAAGGGCGACGACGTCAAAAAGCAGTTTGAGCACGCGTTTAAGGGCAAGGGCACGTCGCTGTGGCTGCCGCCAGAGCTCATGGAGGACGTCTGCGCGACGGGCTCTCCCGCCGAGGCATTTGCCCGCCTACGCAACGACGACCTGCAGCTTTCGCTCGAAGAGCGGGCTCGTTTGCTCTATGTCGCCATGACGCGAGCACGCGAGCTGGTGATCTTGGCGATGGATGCCGGCGTGAGTCGCGGCAAGGTTACGGCGCCGACCTTCGATGTCGAGACGGATCTGACCTACGATGCTCTGCGCCGCATTCTGCCGACGGACGCTCTGGACATGCCTCAGCTCGATAGCGACCGTTTGGTGTTCGATAACTCCAAGCCGGGCGACTACGAGCTCATCTCGCTGGCGGACTTTACGTTTGGCGAGCAGGCGTTTGAGGCCAACGCTTCGCTGGATGCCGAGGGCAGGCTTGTTCGTGGCGATGCCGATGCAGATGCTGCCGACGATTCGGCCAGTACAATCGTCCCTGGTCCTGCCGACCCCGAGCCCGATGCGTTTGAGCTCGTGTATCCCCAGGCGGTGGGCGTGCGCATGGGCACCTGCCCGTATCCGGAGCGCGATTCGTACAGCTACTCGTCAATTGCCGCGGCGCTCCATGCCGAGACAGAAGACCGTGCCGCCGAGGCGCGTGTGCCCATGGACGAGGCTGGCGATGATGCGGAGTCGGATGGTTCCGAGATGACGGATGCGGACGTGGCCGCTGTCGAGCCCGCCGGCAACCCCATGGCGCTGGGCTCGGCGTTCCATGCCGCCTGCCAGTGGCTGATCGAGATGGGTTCCGATGCGCTGCCCGCTGAGCGTGCCGATGCGCTGGCGCGCCTGTGGCGCCTGACGCCGGAGCAGCGCGAACGCTTCGACGTTGCCCTGAACCGCTGGCTCAAGTCGGCTGTTCGTGCCGACCTGCTCGCGTGGCCGTGCGTTCGCGCCGAGGTGCCGTTCTTTTCGCTGGGCTGCGAGGACGAGGACATCGCCCGCTACGGCGCCTATGCCGAAGGCGCCATCGACGCTTTGGCGACGAACCCGGCGAATTCGTCACGCGCGCTGGTCATCGACTACAAGACGGGCGGCACACCGGACGAGACGCCGGAACAGCTGCAGGAGAAGCATGCCCTGCAGGCGCGCGTCTACGCTGATGTTCTGCACAAGACGGGCTTTGAGGCCGTGACCGTCAAGTTCGTCCGCGTGGAGCAGGCGAATCCAACCATCTTCGTCGAACCCGCCGAACCTCAAGTGGTCACCTACAACCTCTAGCCTCAATAACTTGCGGTGGAATACGGACTGTTTTGGCCAAAAAAGCCGCCAAACAGTCCGCATTTCACCGCAACTGCAAGAGGAGCCGTGTTGGTTTGGCTAGGTTCGGGTGCTGTCCGTGCCGTGCGGTAAAATCGTTCAGTCAGAACACGAACCCGCATCGGAGCTCATCATATGGCATTCGTCCATCTGCACAATCACACTGTTTTCTCCATGCTCGACGGCGCAACCCGTATCCAGGATATGGTCAATCGTGCCGTTGAACTTGGCATGCCCGCCGTGGCCATTACCGACCACGGCTACATGTATGGCGTGCCCGACCTGGCGCTGGCCTGCGACGCCGTCAATCACAACACGCCCGAGTACAAAACCTGGAGCCACGACAAGGCCTTCTTGGAAAAGGACCGCCGCGACGAGCTGGTGGAGCCCGACCCCGAGGCAAACCCGCGCGAGCATGCCCAGTACGTCAAAGACATGGCCATGTGGGACGAGAAGGGCAACATCGACGAGCTCAAACCGCCCCTGGTCATCAAGCCCATCTTTGGCTGCGAGGTCTACTTTACGCCGGACGAGACCCTTGCCCGCGACCACAAGCCCGAGCTCTACCACATGATTCTCCTGGCCAAGGACCAGGAGGGCTACGTCAACCTGATGCAGACGGTTTCCGAGGCCGCCGTGCAGGGCTTTTACTACAAGCCGCGCGTGACGCTCGACAACCTGCGCCGCCACGCCAAGGGCATGATCTGCACGAGCGCCTGCATCGCGGGCATCATCCCCAAGTACATCGACCGCGGTGACATGGAGGGCGCCATCAAGTGGGCCGAGACCTTCCGTGACACCTTCGAGCCCGGCGACTTCTACATCGAGATCCAGGAACACGGCATCACCACCGACAACGGCCTGACCGACGAGCAGATGGACCGCACGCTCATCGACATCGCCAAGCAGGTGGGCGTCAAGGTCATCGCCACCAACGACTTCCACTACCTGCGCCGCGAGGATGCGCCCGTGCAGGACGTCATCATGTGTATTGGCATGAACGCCAAGGTCGATGACCCCAACCGCATGCGCATGACCGGCTCGGAGTTTTACATGAAGACCGAGGAGGAGATGCGGGCGATGTTCCCGTATTGCCCCGAGGCCTGCGACAACACGCTCGAGATCGCCGACAAGTGCTACGTTGAGCTGGACTGGGACTCTATCATCCTGCCGCGCTTTCCGTTGCTCGATCCCGGCGAGACGCACGAGAGCCAGTTCCGCCGCGAGTGCGAGAAGGGCCTGCGCCAGCACTATGGCGACGACTGGGCCACGCGCGAGATCGGTGGCGTCAACATCAAAGAGCGCTTTGAGTACGAATACAAGGTCATCTGCGACAAGGGCTTTGCCGCCTACTTTTTGATCGTTGCCGAGTACGTGCAATGGGCCAAGGACAACGGCATCGGCGTCGGCCCCGGCCGTGGCTCGGCCGCCGGCGCTATCGTCGCCTACGCCATGAACATCACCGCGTTCGACCCGCTCGAGAACGGCCTGATGTTCGAGAGGTTCCTGTCCCCGCAGCGTACCGAGATGCCCGATATCGATATGGACTTCGACGATGAGCGGCGCCTCGAGGTCGTGGAGCACGTTCGCCAGCTCTACGGCCCCGAGAAGGTTACCCACGTCATCACCTACTCGACCATTAAGGCCAAGCAGGCCATCAACGACGCCGCGCGCGTCCTGGACTACCCGGTCTACATGGGCCAGCGCCTGTCCAAGATGGTCTCGAGCGACCCCAAGGTCAAGCTCAAGCAGGTGCTCGAAAAGCAACCCGGCAAAGAGGATCTGTTTAACCCCGACTTTGCCGAGGCCTATAAAAAGGACGACGACGCCCGCCGCATCATCGACACGGCGCTCTCGATCGAGGGCCTCACCCGTGGCGAGGGCGTGCACGCGTGCGCCGTTCTGATTTGCCGCGACCCCGTCAACGAACACGTGCCCACCAAGCTCGACACCAAGGGCGGCGTCGAGATTACCCAGTACGAGGGCCATACCGTCGCCGACATGGGCCTGCTCAAGATGGACTTCTTGGGCCTGCGCACGCTGACGGTTATCTCCAAGGCCAAGGCAAACATCAAAAAGAACTTTGGCATCGACATCAAAGAGGAAGAGATTCCCTTTGACGATCCCGAGATCTTTAAGCTCATGGGCTCCGGCCACACCGCCGGCGTCTTCCAGGTCGAGTCCGCCGGCATGACGGCCACGATCAAGAACATGAAGCCCACCGAGTACAAACACGTCGTGGCATTGATCGCCCTGTACCGCCCGGGCCCGCTGGGCGCCGGCATGGTCTCGTCCTACATCAACCGTATGAACGGCAAGGAGCCGGCCGTCTCCTACGACGACCGTCTGGACGACATCCTGGGCGAAACCTACGGCACCATGGTCTACCAGGAGCAGGTTATGCTCATCTCCGTCGAGATGTGCGGCTTCTCCAAGGGCGAATCGGACTCGCGTATCCGTAAGCCCGTGGCTAAGAAAAAGATTAAGCTGCTCACGTCGACGGTGCTCCACTGGGAGGATGGCTCGGACGAGACCACTTACGACCACTGGATGAATGGCGCTATCAAGAACAACTACACGCGCGAGGTCGCCCAGAAGATTTGGGACGATGTCCTTGAGTTCGCGTCCTACGCCTTCAATAAGTCGCACTCCGCCGGTTACGCCATCCTGGTTATGCAGACGGCATGGCTCAAGGCGCACTATCCGCATGAGTACATGGCGGCCGTTCTGACGTCCTATACGGGTAAGACCGACAAGATCGTGCACTACGTCTCGGCGTGCCGTCACGACGGCATCCCCGTGCTGTCGCCAGATGTCAACGAGTCCGGTACCGAGTTCACGGCTACCAAGGAAGGCGTGCGCTTTGGTCTGGCCGGTATCCGCGGCGTGGGCACCGGCGTGGCGCAGGCGATTATCGCCGAGCGCGAGGCGGGCGGTCCGTTTAAGACGCTGCACGACTTTGTCGAGCGCGTGGACTCGAGCCAGGCCAACCGTCGCGTGATCGAATCGCTGATCAAGGCAGGCGCCTTCGACTCCACGGGGTATCCGCGTCGCCAGATGATGCACTTTGTGGACAAGAACAACCCCGAGAACATCATCGATGCCGCGGTAAAGCGCCAGAAGGACCGCGCGAGCGGCCAGACGTCGTTCTTCGATATGTTTGGCGACGTTGAGGGCTCGGGCTTTGAGGTGAGCGTACCCGATCCGGATGGCCAGGAGTGGGACCGCCACCTTAAGCTGAGCCAGGAGAAGGAGGTCCTGGGCATCTATGTCTCGGACCACCCGCTGCGCCCGTTTGAGTATGCACTTAGCAAAGCGCGCGACTTCTCGTTCTCGCAGATCGACACCGGCTACGAGGTTCAGAATCCTACGGGCGGCACCATCAACCAGGAGATTCCCGAGGGTAAGGCGCTGTGGTGGGCCGGCATGGTCTCGAGCGTGTCCAAGCGCGTGACCAAAAACGGCGACCCCATGGGCATCGTGCAGCTCGAAGACATGGAAGGCGAGGCCACGGTCGTGGTGTTCCCCAAGACCTACAAGGAGGCCGAGGGGTACCTGTACGGCGAGGTCGATCCCGAGACCGGCGCGCAGCTGTCCGATGCGTTTGTGCGCATTAAGGGCAAGCTCGAGCGCTCGGACCGCGGCGACCAGATCATCGCGCAGGAGATCGTGCCGCTGGAGCTTAGCGAGGAGAAAAACAAGCCCAAGGTCTTTGAGGTCATGGTGCCCAACAGCCGCTTTAGCCAGGGCAATATGGCGCGCCTGGCCACGGTGCTCACCACCAACCCGGGCGGCGACCGCGTGGAGATCTTTATTGAGCAAGTCGACGGGCGCGTGCTGCGTGCTGAGGTGCCGGCCAAGGTCAATGCACGCTCGATTCCGCTGCTGGCAGAGGCAAAGGCCATCGTCGGCAACCAAGGCCGCGTGACGGTTATCTAAGCTACCCCGGGTGAGATTGGAGGAAGTGATGGCGCAGGGGACGTTTGTGCAGGCGCTTCGCAAAGAGGCGGCGTTGAGCGGCACCTTTATGAAGGGGCGTTCGCTCATGCTCAACGGCGCCGTGCTGTCGATCGAGGACAGCGGCTCGCGCTTCTCCAAAAACGTGACGGTTGAGGGCTCGGTGCGCGGTTCGCGCGGCGACCTGTACAAGACGCACGTGGCGCTCGACATGGACGAGCACGAGGTGATCGACTACGACTGCGATTGCCCCGCCGCCTATCGTTACCCCGGTATGTGCAAGCACGCTATTGCCACGGCTCTGGCGTATTTGGATGCCAGCGGCGCCGAGCCCGTCGAAGGTTTGCGCACGCCGGTCCGCACGTTTACGGCGCAGCCGAAACAGCCCGCGCGCACCGCGCTCAAAGCGCCGGCCGTCAATCCCAACTTTCCCTTTCCGGCGCCCGTCCCCACGAGTCCCAGCCTCATGGCGGCGCTCTCCGATCTTTCGGACGCACGCATGGATGAGCTGGCGAGCATGCGCCGCAAGCTCGCTGGCAGTGTGGATCCCGATGCCCCCAAGGCGGTGTTGGAGCCCTCGTTGGTGCCGTACTACAATCCACTGTTTGCCGACCGCTTTAGCTGGGCGCTCGAGCTTCGCATTCGTTGTGGATCGGTCTCCTACGTGGTCAAGGATATCGACGGCATGGCCGACGCCTATGTCCGAGGCGGCACCTTCTCGTACGGCAAGAAGCTCACGTTTGTCCATACGCCCGAAGCCTTCGAGGACGTGTCGACAAAGCTGCTCAACCTTGTTGTGACGACAGTTGCCTATCTCGATGACATCACAAGCTCGCGTTCGGCGTCGTACGACTTTGCCCGCAGCGGTTTTGTCGCCGAGCGTCAGTTGCCGCTGTCCGAGCATAGCATCGTATATGTGCTGGACCTGCTGCGCGGCCAGACCATCTCCTTTGAGCCCGCTTGGTCGCGGGGGACGACGACGCATCGCGCCTATGACGTGGCGGTTGAGATGCCTCCGGAAGGGGAGGACGAGGCTCTGTCTAAGCGCCCGCCGCTCCTTGCCGCCAAAATCGCGCCGGCGGCTGGCGGCAGCTACGATCTACGCCTGCCGGCCGATGCATACTGCTTTGCTTCGGGCGACGTTGCCTATCTGGTCGACACCCGCCGTGCGCGCCGCGCCGATGTAGCGTTTGCCCAGCATGCGGCGCCGTTCCTATCGCGCTTACTGCCCTGTCGCACGCCGATCCATATCGCTGTCGACCAGGTGGGGGAGTTCTGTCGTATGGCGCTGCCCATTTTGCGCGACTACACCGACCTTACCGCGCCCGCCGTGCTCGACACCGTGGCGCCCGAGCCGAGCTTTGCCATGGCAATCGGTGTCGACGACGGGCTCGTGACCTGCAAGATTACGGTTTCCTACGGCGACTGGTCGGCAGATCTCTTTAGCCTGGGTGCTCCGGGAAGCCCCTTCGAAGAACAGCGCCCGGGCGTGCCGCCGCGCGACGAGATAGCAGAGTTTCGCGTTATGGACACGGCGGCCCTGTATTTCGACTTTTACGAGGGCGGCCTGGCGTTTGAGGAGCGCGACGACGAGAGCCTGTTCTGCTTGCTGACCGAGGGCCTGTCTGCCCTGTCCGAGCTGGGCGAGGTCATGCTCAGCGACCGCCTACGCCAGATCTCGGTGCGCCCTGCGCCCAAGCTTTCGGTGCGTGCCACCGTCAAGAGCAACCTGCTCGATGTTGAACTGGGCGCGAGCGGTCTTTCGGCGGCAGATCTTGCCATCTACCTCGACTCCTACAAGCGCCATCAAACGTTTGCGCGCCTTACGTCCGGCGACATCATTCGCCTGGACGAGGGCGCTCGAGCCGCGTTTGGCCTCGCCGAGGACCTGGGCGTCGATGCCGTCGACCTGCTCGACGGCGTGTCGCTTTCCGCATCGAGCACCCTGTTCGTCGATAGCATGCTCGCGCGCACGCCCGCGCTCGAGGCCGATCGTGACGCCGCGTTCCGCCGTACCGTCGAGCGTCTGGACACGCTCGGCAAGATGGACTTTACGGTGCCGGCATCGCTCAAGGCAACGATGCGCGGCTACCAGGTCGACGGCTACCAGTGGCTTGGCTCGCTCGAACACCTGGGCCTTGGCGGCATCTTGGCCGACGATATGGGCCTGGGCAAAACGCTCCAGATGATCGCGCATATCCTGGCGCGCGTGGAGGCGGGGGACACTAAACCCACGCTTGTGGTGTGTCCCGCGTCGCTTGTGTACAACTGGACCGCCGAGCTGGAGCGCTTCGCCCCGTCGCTCGATGTGTGCGCCATTGTGGGCGCCAAGGCGCAGCGCCGCGTGCAGATCGCCGGCGTGGCCGAGCATAACGTGGTCGTGACGTCGTATGACCTTATGCGGCGCGATATCGACGAGTACGTCGAGCAGGACTTTGCCCGCGTGGTGCTCGATGAGGCCCAGTACATTAAAAACCCGCTCACCCAGGTGGCGCGCGCCGCAAAGCGCCTGCCTGCCGGCGTGCGCTTTGCCCTGACGGGCACGCCCATCGAAAACCGCCTATCCGAGCTCTGGAGCATCTTCGACTTTTTGATGCCGGGCTTACTTGGCACGCGCGAGTCGTTTGCCAAGCGCTTCGAAAGCCCAGTCGAGCACGCCGAGGGCGACAGCGCCGCCCGCCTGCAGGCGCTCGTGTCGCCGTTTGTGCTGCGCCGCGTCAAGGAAGACGTGGTGGCAGACCTGCCCGAGAAGATCGAGGACACTGTCATGGCGCAGCTTGCCGGCGAGCAGCGCAAGCTTTACCTGGCAAACCAGGACCGCATCGCCCAGCAGGTGCAGCACCGCGAGGCATCCGAGTTTAAGAAAGACAAGCTCAAGGTGCTTGCCGAGCTCACCAAGTTGCGCCAGATCTGCTGCGACCCGCGTCTGCACTACGAGGATTACAAGGCGGGGAGCGCCAAACTCGATACGTGCATGGAGCTCGTGCACGGCGCACTCGACGGCGGACATCGCATCCTGTTGTTCAGCCAGTTTACGGGTATGCTCGATATTATCGGTAAGCGCCTGGCCAAGGAGGACATCGCCTTCCTTAAGCTCACGGGCGCTTCGTCTAAGGAGAGCCGCGCCAAGATGGTCGCGCAGTTCCAAGCGGGCGAGGTTCCGGTCTTTTTGATTTCGCTCAAGGCGGGCGGCGTGGGCCTTAACCTGACGGCTGCCGACGTGGTCATCCACTACGACCCGTGGTGGAACGTGGCGGCGCAGGACCAAGCAACTGATCGTGCACACCGTATTGGTCAGCAACATACCGTGACCGTGTACAAGCTCATCGCCAAGGACACGATCGAGGAACGCATTATGCAGATGCAGGAGTCCAAACGCGACCTGGTCAACAGCGTGCTCGGCGGCGACGGCATCTCGTCGGCGCTGTTTACCCGCGAAGATGTTCTGGCGCTGCTGGGCGACGACGGTCGCTAGCCGCGCGCGGGGTGGGACTGCTGGAGTGGGCAGGACGGTCGACGCATTTTGGCCCGACCGCTTGCCTGATCCGTTATGTGTTCATTTGCAATGCCGTGGATGGTTTGTCTGCCTTTGGGCATAAGAACCATCAAGAACATTGGCACATCAGCAAAGGAGAACATCATGGCGAAATTCTTTAAGGACCCCGACGGTAAGCTCATTGCCGCCCTTGGCGACGACGTTGCGACCCCTGCCGGTTGCACGGAACTGACCGCAAACACTGAGGACGCGGCGCACGAGAAGCACGTGCCTGTTGTCGAGACCGAGCGTGACGGTCACGTGATTCGCGCCCGCGTTGGTTCGGTCGAGCACCCCAGCCTGCCCGAGCACTACATTGAGTGGATCGCCCTTGAGGCCGAGGGCCGCTTGGAGGTCCATTACCTTGAGCCCGGCATGAAACCCGCGACGTTTTTCGCGGGCGGCTCCAAGACCGGTACCGTCTATGCCTACTGCAACCTGCACGGGCTGTGGTCCGCGACATTCTAGGAGCGCGCCCCCGCTCGGGGTATCATAGCTAGCATATGCACATGCAAGCGCCGACTGCATTATGCGGCCGGCGCTTTTACTACGATTTCGATGGTTTACGACGGAAAGGGCTGGGCCATGAAGCTCGCGCTTGCACAGATCGATATGCGCCTGGGTGATATTGAGGGCATTTGCGGCCGCATCGAGGACCAGGCTCGTCTGGCCCACGAGCGCGGGGCGCGCGTGCTGTGCGTTCCGGCTCCGCTCTTTATGGGAGCCCTGCCCGGCGGCCTGGTGGGCGCTGCCGACTTTGAGCACGACATACTTGCCGGCTTGACCGGCGTCGCCGAGCGTATCCAAGAGCTCGATATGATCTGCATCGTGCCCGCGGCGGTTTCGTTTGAGGGCCAGCCCCTGCTCGACTACATGATGCTCAAGGACGGCCATGTGGTGCCTGCCCGTTCGAGCATTGCCCTGCAGCGCGGTGGGAACGGCGACGCCCGTTGGGCACCGCCGGTGTTTGACGTGGACGGCGTACGTATCGCCGTGATCTTTGACTTGGACCGCGAGCTCGAGATGCTGCCGACCGGCGTCGACCTCATCGCCTATTTCCAGTTCAACGCGTTTGATATGACCGACCGCGAGAGCGCTGCAATCGCCGCCGTGCGCAGCGGAGCCTACCGCAAGATCGCATCTAAGCGCAGCGTGTGGTTTGCCTGCATGGCGCCGGTCGGTGCGTACGATGAGTCGGTGTATACCGGCGGGTCGTTTGTACTCGACGACTGCGGCCGCGTGGTGGCCCAAGCGCCGTGTTTTGAGGAGAGCCTACTGGTTCAGGAGATCCAGCGCGGCGTAATGCTCGATGCCTTGGAGGACCACGAGCTGCCCGAGTTTCGCTCCGAGGAATGGCTGTGGCAGGCACTGGTGCTCGCCGTTCGCGATAACGCCCGCGCCCGCGGTACGTCGCGCGCCGTGGTGGCGCTTGAGGGCGACTTGCCGTCGTCCCTGCTGGCGGCGCTTGCCGTCGACGCTCTGGGTCCGCGCAATGTGGTCGGCCTGGTGCTGGGACGCAACCGCATCTTTACGCCGGCGCAGGAGGAGGCCGAGGCTGCTCGCTGTGCCGCCGTTCGCGCCATTGCCGAGCGCCTGCATATTCGCACGGTTGAGCGCGATGCGCCGGATGCCGCGCGTGTGCTCGACCGTGATGTGTCGGCGGGCGACGCCGAGCGCCTGCGCTCTCGCACGCTGGGCCTCATGTTGGAGGACACGGCGCTCGAGCTGGGCGCGATGGCTCTGAGCCCGCTTTCCAAGACCGAGTACGCATTGGCGGCGGTGGCGCTTTGCGGTGGCTACCAGGGCGATTACGCGCCCTTTGGCGATGTGTATCTGTCGACCCTCGAGTTTGTGGCGCGCGTGCGCAACCGCACGTCTGCCGTGGTGCCGCAGGAGCTCGTGACGCTCAACGCGGTGGAGGATTGCATGGAGCGCGTGCTGGCGCAAGCGCTCTCGACGCTTGACGGTCCGGTCGACATGCTCGACCGCGCGGCGCAGCTGCTCGGCGGGCTTGAGCCGGGCGAGGTCGATGGCACGCTCGAGGCGCACGTGGACCGCAATCGATCTTTCGACGACATCCCAATGGCCGCCGGCAAGCCCGAGGCTTGCTCGCTGCTGCTGATGCTCGTGCGCCAGGGAGAGGCGGCTCGCCGCCAGCTGCCGACGGCGCCGATCGTCTCGGCCCGTTCGTTTGTCGAGCGCGCTTGGCCGTATATGCTCGCGTGGTCCGATCTTGGCCTGAGCGGTAAAGAGCGCATGACGGTCGATGCGCTGGCGCGCGCCGAGGTGAACCGCTTTGCTGACGAGGATACAAGCGAGCGCATGCGTGGTGAGATGATGGGCATACTGGGTGACCTGCTGGGTATTTCGCCCGAGCAGATGGAGGAGCTGCGCTCCGAGGACGGCCAGCGCCGCCTGCACGAGGGCATGAAAAAGTTTGAGGGCGAGGTCCAGGACGCCATCGATAAGATGATGGGCGGCCAGGGCGGACCGCAGGGTGGGCCCCAGGGCACGCCGATGCCGCAACCGCCGGTTGATCCCCGACAGTTCCCATTCTTCAGCCAAAACTAACTATGGGATGGGATTCGCTCCCAACCCCGATACTTCAACTAAGCATCTTGGCCCCGTTGTGTTATTCTAGAACAGACGTTCGTGAATGATGCGTGGGGCCTTGCCTTGCGCCGTGCTTGTGGCGAGGGGAGGTTGGCTTGGTCATTTTGGGTATCGACCCCGGTTTGGCCCATACGGGTTGGGGGATTATCGAGGAGCGGCGCGGCGAGGTTCGCTGCCGTGCCTACGGTTGTATTGAGACCAGTGCCGGAAGCCCGCTCGCGGTGCGCCTGTCTCATATCGCCCGCGACCTCAAAGGCGCCGTGGAGCGTTATCGACCCGATACCGCTGCTATCGAGAGCATCTACTTTGGCGCCAACGTTCGCTCGGCCATCCCTACTGCGCATGCCCGCGGTGCTGCACTCGTGGCGCTTTCGGAATGCGCGCTCGAGATTGGCGAGTATACGCCTATGCAGATCAAGCAGGCTGTTGTGGGTACCGGCGCCGCGGACAAACGGCAGGTCGCGTATATGGTTCGTACGCTCACGCAGCTCGATCACGACCCGCATCCCGACCATGCCGCCGATGCCCTGGCCTGCGCCATCTGCCACGTTAACCTTAGCCGCACCCGGGCGCTTACCGGTGGCGAGTTCTATCAACAGAGAGGAACCGGATACTGATGATCTCCCAGCTCCATGGAACGCTTGTCGAGGCCACGATGAGCTCGGCCGTCGTCGATGTGTCGGGCGTGGGCTTTGAGCTCGGTATTTCGGGCTGCACTGCGGCCACGTTGCCGACGCCCGGCGGCGAGGTGCGCCTCTATACCCGTATGCAGGTGCGCGAGGACGCCATGACGCTCTTTGGCTTTGCCTCCAAGGACGAGCGCACGATGTTCGATCGGCTCGTGTCCGTGTCGGGTGTCGGTCCGCGCCTGGCGCTCGCCGTGCTCTCCACCTATACCGTGGGTCAGCTGTATTCCCTGGTGATGGCCGAGGATGACAAGGGCATGGCCAAGGTTCCCGGTGTGGGCAAAAAGACCGCGCAGCGTCTAATCCTGGAGCTCAAGAGCACCTTTGCCAAGGACAAGGGCTTTGTGCCGGTCGACGTGATTCCCGGCCAGGTTGCGATGCCGGTCCCCGCCGCCGCTCCTTCGGCGATCGATGACGCCCGTGCGGCGCTCCTTTCCATGGGCTTTAGCCCGCAGGAGACCGATGTTGCCCTGAGCGGGTATGATGGGCAGAATATGCGTGTCGAGGATCTGCTCGGCGCGGCGCTTAAGCGACTTGGAATGGATGCGTGATGTGGGAAGCCGATGACTCTCAGGACCTGTGGGCGACGCCCGGCAACTCGCCGGCGGCATCCATGGCGCATGGCGAGCGTATGGTGGGTTCGGAGCTGACGCCCGAGGACCTCGATGTCGACCGTACCCTGCGCCCCCAGCGCCTGGATGACTACTGTGGCCAGGAGCACATCAAACAGAGCCTGCGCGTGCTCATCGAGGCGGCGCAGAGCCGCGGCGAGACACTCGACCACGTGATTTTCTCGGGTCCTCCGGGCCTGGGCAAGACCACGCTGGCCACCGTTATCGCCAACGAGCTGGGCGCTCAGATCAAGACGACGAGCGGTCCGGCCATCGCGCGCACCGGTGACCTGGCGGCCATCCTGACTAACCTGCAGCCGGGCGACGTGCTGTTTATCGACGAGATTCACCGTCTGAACCGTTCGGTCGAGGAGGTCCTGTACCCCGCGATGGAGGACTTTGCTCTCGATATCGTGATTGGCAAGGGTCCGGCGGCGCGCTCGATTCGCCTGGATATCCCCAAGTTTACGCTGGTAGCGGCAACGACCCGCTCAGGCATGTTGACCGGCCCGTTGCGCGACCGCTTTGGTATCTCGTATCGCTTGGACTACTACACGGTCGAGGAGCTCGCCCAGATTGTGACGCGCTCGGCGACTATCCTGGGCGTGACGATTGATCATCCCAGTGCACTCGAGATCGGCTCGCGTTCGCGCGGCACGCCACGTCTTGCCAACCGCCTGCTCAAGCGCGTGCGCGATTACGCACAGGTGCGCGGCAACGGCCCCATCGAGCTTGATATTTGCCGTCAGGCGCTCGAGTTCTTCGAGATCGACGAGCTCGGTCTGGACTGGATGGACATTCGCATCTTGGAGACGCTTGCCAAGACGTTCTCCGGCCGTGCCGTTGGCTTGACCACGCTTGCCAGTGCGGTGGGCGAGGACCCGGGAACGCTCGAAGATGTCTACGAGCCCTATCTGCTGCAGTGCGGATTGATGATTCGCACACCGCAGGGCCGCCAGGCAACGCTTCGCACATTCGAGCACTTAGGAATTGAGCCGACCCTGTAGAAATGGGCTTGTTTTAGCGCATCTGTAGGCTATCGCTGGGCATCGGGTAAACATATCGCCGTTCGTCGGTTACGGGTGTTTTACTATTGCGCACGCGTGCTATGCTGGATTGGTCTTTTTCTCATCCGGTAACGAAAGGACCGCCCATGCCTACTGACATCGAAATCGCACGTTCTGTCACGCCGCTGCCTATTACCGAGGTGGCCAAGAACGCCGGCGTCGACGTTAAGCATCTGATTCCGTACGGCTTCGACAAGGCAAAGGTCGACTATTCCCTGCTCAACGAGCCAACTGATCACCAGGCCAAGCTTGTCCTCGTGACCGCTATCAATCCCACGCCCGCAGGCGAGGGCAAGACCACCACGACCATCGGCCTGGCCGATGGCCTGCGTCGTCGCGGCGTCAAGAGCGCCGTGGCCCTGCGCGAGCCTTCGCTCGGTCCCGTGTTTGGCGTGAAGGGCGGTGCCGCCGGTGGCGGTTGGGCCCAGGTCATCCCCATGGAGGACATCAACCTGCACTTTACCGGTGACTTCCATGCCATCGGTGCCGCCAACAACCTGCTGGCAGCCATGCTCGACAACCATATTCAACAGGGCAACCAGCTCGGCATCGACGTTAAGCGCATCACCTGGAAGCGCGTTGTCGACATGAACGACCGTCAGCTGCGTCATGTCATCGACGGCATTGGCGGCAAGGCCCAGGGAGTGCCGCGCGAGGACGGCTTCGACATCACTGTTGCCTCCGAGGTCATGGCAATCCTGTGCCTGTCCACGAGCATCAATGACCTCAAGGAGCGCCTGGGCGAGATTGTTGTCGGCTACAGCTATGCCGGCGAGCCCGTCCGCGCTCGCGACCTTAAGGCTCAGGGTGCCATGGCGGCCCTGCTCAAGGACGCGCTCAAACCCAACCTAGTGCAGACGCTCGAGGGCACGCCTGCGTTTGTCCACGGCGGTCCCTTCGCCAATATCGCCCACGGCTGCAACTCCATCATGGCCACCCGCATGGCCATGCGCTTTGGCGACGTCGCGATTACCGAGGCCGGCTTTGGCGCCGATCTGGGTGCCGAGAAGTTCCTCGACATCAAGTGCCGCATGACGGGCGTTCGCCCCAGCGCCGTCGTGGTCGTCGCGACCGCTCGTGCGTTGAAGTACAACGGTGGCGTCGCCAAGGCCGACCTCAACGAGGAGAACCTCGAGGCACTCAAGGCTGGCATGCCCAACCTGCTGCGTCACGTCGACAACATCCAGAACGTATATGGTCTGCCCTGCGTGGTCGCCATCAACCGCTTCCCGACGGACACCGAGGCCGAGCTTGCTCTCATCGAGTCCGAGTGCCAGAAGCTCGGCGTCAACGTTAAGCTTTCCGAGGTCTGGGCCAAGGGCGGCGAGGGCGCGCTCGACCTGGCCGATGAGGTCATGCGTCTGATTGAGCAGCCGAGCGAGCTCAAGTTTGCCTATGAGGACGGCGCTGATGTCGCTGATGCCCTCGAGGCCGTTGCCACCAAGGTCTACCGCGCCGACGGCGTTGACTTTACGCCGGCCGCCAAGCGCCAGCTCGCCGAGCTGCGCGAGAATGGCTTTGGCAACCTGCCGGTGTGCGTCGCTAAGACGCAGTACAGCTTTAGCGACAACGCTAAGGCCCTGGGCGCTCCCGAGAACTTCCGCATCACCGTGCGTGAGCTCAAGGTTTCCGCCGGTGCCCACTTTGTGGTCGCACTGACTGGCAGCGTTCTGACCATGCCGGGCCTGCCCAAGGTGCCCGCGGCCGAAAACATCGACGTCGACAACGACGGCAACATCACCGGCCTGTTCTAAGTCTGCTGTCCATAGCTGCTAGCCCGCCCCGCCGTGCCCACAAGGCCCGGCGGGGCTTTTGTTTTCTAGCCGCGCTGGAGGCCGAAGAGTTTAGCGTTGCGCTCGGCGACCATCATGTTGATGTCGGCGATTTCCATCTCGCCGTCAATGTAGGGCTGGTAGGTGCCGTATGGGTCGCCAGCCCCCAGGCTGCAACTGCCGCAGTTGTCGCAGCTGCCGTTGCCGCAGCCGGCGAGTGCCAGCTTGATGATTTCCTCGCGCTCAGCACGCGTCGTGTCTTTGATGAGCTTGCTTTTTGCCATAACGTTTCTCGATTCGCTTGTTGCCACCTGTCGCGCATGTCTTGTAGATACCGACGGACTCTGCCCATCATAGGCTTTTGCGCGGGTAGAATGCATGGATAACTTGAGGCTCACGCGCGACGGAAAGGAATCGTTGCATGGATCAGGACAAGACAACCGTGATGGGCGGCTACGGTTCCGCGCAGGCTGGCGATAGCGCCGATGCGACCCGCGTTGTTTCCAACCCCGGTTATACCGACCCCGCCGCGACGCAGCCTTCTGCCGAGCCCACCCGGGTTATGGGCTATGGCGACACGGCGCAGGATTCTTACGCTGCATCTTCGCAAGGCCCCTATAGCAACGCAGCTCCGGATCCGTTTGATTACGCGCCGCAGGATTCTTATGCTGCCTCGACGCCGAATCCCTATGATGACCTGCCGCAAAATCCCATTCCGCAGCCTCAGCAGACGACGTATATGCCTCGCACGGCGCAGCCTCGCTACGAGTCGCGCGAGCCGTATCGCGAGTACCCCAAGTCGATTCCGCAATATGGCGAGGACGAGGAGAAGAAGCCGTCGCGTTCGTCGAGCGTGATCAAGAAGATCCTCATCGTGCTGGCGATTTTCTTTGCCTTGTCGGTCGTGTTCGCCATCGTGTCGGGCATGCTCAACAAGCGGGGCGCCACGACCGATGCCACGACCGAGCAGGCCGAGACCACCCAGTCTGCTGCCGTCGACCTGATCGATATCCCGGGACAGTACTGGTCCAACGCCAAGAAGCTCCTCAAGTCACGCGGAGCCGACCTTTCGAACGCCGTGATCCTGACCGACGATGGCTCAACGCCCGTCATCGATTCCAACTGGGTTGTTACGAATGCCTACTATAACGACAACGGCAACCTGGAGATTCAGCTCACGCACAAGAACAGCTATGGCAACTCGTCCGGCGGCCAAAGCGGTACCGACAGCTCGAGCTCCAATACGCTGGAGGATTTGAGCAACAAGGCACAGGAGTTGGGAGACAAGGCACAAGAGCTGGGCGATACAGCCCAAAACCTCGGCGATACTGCTCAGAATCTGGGCGATATGGCTACCAATGCCTGGGACGCGCTGCAAAACGGCATCTCGGGCGCGCAGGGAAACTAGCTGTTAAGCAGGCTACAGTTGCTCGGCCGGACGGTCGGGCGAGCTAAAGCCCGAATCAAAGGTGACGACGCATGAGGCATCGGGTCGGCGCTCGTGCACGATGCGCGTGACGAGCCCCAGCAGCTCCTCGTCGGATATGTCAAAGCCGTCGGGACGCACCAGGTCAAACGAAACGAACCCGTCGTGCTCGTGCAGGTCGTGGATGGAGAGCGCGGGATCGATCTGCATGACGCCGCGCTTGACCCAGCCGCGCAAGTCATCGCCGGTTGTCGCGATGGGGTCGCAGTGCAGTGTGATACCAATGCCCATCTGGCGCTTGATGTCGTGCTCGATGGTGTCCAGAATCTCGTGGTGCTCAAACGCGTCGCCCTCGCCGGGCATCTCCACGTGGGCGCTGGCAAACTGACGACCGGGGCCGTAGTCGTGCACCATGAGGTCGTGTGTGCCCAAGACCTGCGGATAGGACATGATCTTGTCGCGGATTGCCTGGACGAGCTTGGGGTCGGGCGCTTGCCCCAGCAACGGGCTGATGGCGTCGCGCACCAGGCCCAGGCCGCTGATGCAGATGAAGATGCCCACACCCAGGCCTGCCCAGCCATCGAGATCAAAGCCGGTCGTCTGCGAAATAAGCGCCGCCACCAAGACCGAGCCCGAGGTGATGACGTCGTTTTTGGAGTCCTGCGCCGTGGCGATGAGCGTTTCGGAGTCGATGCGATCGCCCAGCGTGCGGTTGAACGCTGCCATCCAGAATTTGACGAGCATGGACAGAACAAGGGCAGCCATGGAGAGCGCCGAATACACGGTGGGCGAGGGCTTGATGATCTTGGTGACCGACTCGAGGATTAGGTTGATGCCGACGGCACAAACCAGGACGGCGACAAACAGACCAGCCAGGTACTCGTAGCGGCCGTGGCCGTAAGGGTGGCCCTCGTCTGCCGGGCGGCTGGCAAGGCGGAACCCGAGCAGGCTCACGATGTTGCTCGAGGCATCGGAGAGGTTGTTGAAAGCGTCGGCGATGAGGGAGACGGAACCGGCGAGCAGGCCCGCGATGCCCTTGGCCAGGCACAGGGTGATGTTGAGGCCAATGCAGATGAGGCTTGCGGCAAAACCCGCGTTGGTGCGGCAAGATGCATCGACCGGCTCGTCCTCGCCGCCGGGAACAAGCGTATGTACCAGCCGATTTACAAATAGCATAGCGGTCGTCCTCACAATCATGTTTAAGGGGATAGTGTAGCTCGCGCGGGGGCGCCGTGCACCGATGCTCAGAAAATGCAGCAATAGTCTGCCGGTGCTAACGAGCGAGCCTTCTCGTCTGCCTGGGTGGTCCATTTTGGGCCACATGGGTATGGGCATGTGCCTGTTTGCTCGACATACTTAATGTCGACAGCCCCTGTGCAAAGGAGGACGTTTCCATGGACGAGATGTTTGCCATTAAATGTCAAAACTGCGGCGGCCCTATGTACTCGCACCAAGCTAAGCGCAGCTTTGAGTGCGCCTATTGCGGCACGGTCGTTCCGTGGCAGGCGGACGCCGGAGAGCCCAAGAGCGCTTTGGGTATTCGCCATACGCCGTTGACGGTGGTGGATGGACTGCTCAAACTCACGCATGTGTCGCAACTCGAGCGCCCGGAGGACCCGGACTGGTATTTCTTCAACGCGCACTGGCGCAATCAGTCGGTCCTGGAACATCTGCTGTGGGAGGATCGCGGCACGGCGCAAGAGTTCCAAGAGGTCACGCATGTGAGCATTCCTTGCCCCTTCTGCGGGGCGTCCTTTGAGGGCGAGTCAACGCAGCGCGTGTTTGAGTGCCCGTCCTGCGGCAACAAGATCGGCATTGCCGACCTGCTCAAGCCCGGTACCTTCAGCAAGCGTCTGACCATGGGCGTGGGTGCAGAGTATGTGCCGGAGCAGGGCATTCCCTGCGAAATCTCGCCGCAGCAGGCACGTGCCAACGCACTGCAGCTGGTGCGCCAGTATGCGGAATCCTTTGCCGGGCACGACGTGGAAGATGCAATCCAAAACGACATGATGCTCTTCTATTTCCCCATGGCGCTCGCGGATTTGCGCATGATGGCGAGCTTCCCGGGCAAGGGCCTGAGCAAGGAAACCCTGGTGTACTACGAGGTGCTCGACTGGGCATACCCCAGGGCAAACTACCTGGACGTTCGCCTCATGGGCATTTTGGAGCCGTGGGACTTTGCCAAGGTTGGGCCGTTTGACCCGGCCATGCAGGAAGGTGACTTTCGCGTTGTCTCCGTCGATGCGTCTACCAAGGACCAGGTGGTTATTGATAAGTTGGCGCTCGACGTTGCGGGCAACGACGCCGAGGCGGTGCTGGGGTTCAATAAAAAGAGCATCCGCACGTGGGCGCGCAAGGCCCGCAAGCACAAGGACGGCTTGGTTATGGTGCCGGTGTACTTTGTCGATCGTCCTGCCTCGGATAGTCGCGATGGCGAACAGGTGCGCATCGCCGTGAACGGCCAGACGGGCCGCGCGGCTGCGGTGGTGTTTAGTGACAAGCGCGAGACGCATGTGGTGGCACCGCTCAATCCCAACGTGATGCTGTCGAGCGAAAGCACCGTGCACGCCACGCCCATCGAGGTCAAATACGTTAAATCGCCGTTCCTATACCAGATCGTACGCCGTGGAGGCTGCGAGCAACCGCGCCAGGTTGCAGCCGCCGTCGAGGGTTCCTACCGAGAGGAGAAGCCCAAACGTCGCGGCCTGCTGGGTGCGCTATTTGGGAAGTAGGGGAGTGGCGCCGGGGTGTCGGGCTGCATCACAAGGTCATTAGATGAATTTAAAAGTGCTGGGAACGTGCTAACATTGCCGATAGCCTTAATCTTGTAGAAGCGGAGGCCGGATTATGGGTTTTGCGGATCAGCAGCTTCAGATTCAGGTACCGTATTCTCCTGACGACACGTTTAATGCCTTGAAGGCAGCTATGGAAAAGCTACCTAAAGTAAAAGTTGATAGCGCATCGCCCACAACAAGAACAGTTGCAGCCGAGATTGGTATGAGCCTTTGGTCCTGGGGTGAAAATATCAGTATTTCGGTTGTTCCAGTTGAAGGCGGATCTGGCGTTACTGTCAACTCGTCATCTAAGGTCAGGGCAAACGTATTAAACGGGGGCAAAAATGCAAAGAATATTGCCGAGATAGTCGATGCCCTATCGAAGGAGCTCGAGCAGTATCCGCAGGTCTCACAGACTATTGAGACGCTGGTGGATAGTGGTGATGTAGCTGCAAGGCTCGAGAGGCTTGCAGCGCTGCGTGAAAGTGGAGTACTTACCGAGGAAGAGTTTGCTGCAGAAAAGGCGAAAATTCTTTCGTAATTAGACACGATGGTTGGATTTGCATTCTGGTATTGAACTTGTTTATACCAGGCTGAAAACATCGTGTGGAATAAAAGTGCGCAGTAGCCTCGCCTTATACAGCAATAGGGACCTCTTTTGGGCGCCCTGCCTTTGGTGCGTCGGCGAGTCGTGCCTCGATGGAAGCTTTGGACACCATTCACTTGGTGCCATCCTTCCATGAATCCAACAGCCCTGCATTTATCAGTTGCGATACCCGCGCTGAGCTAACACCGAGTATACGCGCGGCATTCGCTGCGGTGACGGCGGGGATGTCGGCGAGTTCGCGGCTGACGGCTACGGCGATAATCTTGCCGCCGTGTCGCGGCTCATGTCCGAAGTCTGGCGCGGGAAGTTCAATGCCGTCCGAATCAAAGAACTCGAATTCCCATGCGTAAACCAGGTAAGACCTCCTCTAATGGCGAATAATACGAGGCGTACTCCTAGAAGCATTGCCAGTCGCATCGATGCGGCTGATCATGCCTATCTTAAAGCCTCGCGCGGACTCGAATTTCAATGTCGCCTAGCGCCTTCGTGCAGGATTCCCGAAGTGACTAAAATGTGACCATAGAGGCAGTTTTAACTCTAACCATGGGGAGCGATGTGTATGGACAACAACACTTTGCTATTCCAGGGTAAGGGTTCGGGCAGGTTTAAAGACGTCAAGATCTACCCTAACCGCATTGAGGTACTCAAGAAGGGCACTTTCGGCGGCAAGCACACCGAGATTGTCTACCTTAAGGACATCACGGGGGTCAGCAGGATCAAGGGCCGCGACGTTTTTCTGCGCAACAGGCTGTTGACTGCCTGTGTCTTTAGCCTGAGCAGCCGCTCCCAGGCTCAGGAATTCGTCAACGTGCTGAACATAGTGATGTAGCCTATGGCGGCGTTCGGGCCAAGGTAAAAATCGGGGGCACAGAACGGTGTCCTACGCTCCCGATTGAGTCGATGTGTTTAAAAGGCCGGCTTGCCTATTCGCTAGCGCCTTCGCTGTCTTCGCGGTCACTGGCAAGCTTTGCCGCGCCAGCGACCGTTATCGCCACGGCGGCAGCGGCGAGCCCGGCGGCGATACCAGAGCCGTCGCCCGTGTCGGCGAGTTTTCCGCCCGAGTCCTTGCTCTTGTTGCCGCCGCCGTTCTTGTCGGCGCCGTCTGCGTTGGAACCCGTGCCGCTGCCGGTGCCGCCTGCACTGCCCGAGGCCGCTACGGTAAAGCTTACGGCTCCATCGCTGGCGAGTATGTAGTTCTGTGCCGCGTCGCCCAAAAGGTCTTTCGCGCGCACCCAGTACGTCCCTGCGGCAAATGTTTCGCCCTCGGCCATTGCCGTGCCCGGAGCGCCGTTCGCGTCGTGCACAAACTCGAGCTGGGCCGTGCAGGCATCGGTTTCGAGCTTGCCCTCGAGTGATGCCGCAATCTTGGCGCGCACGTCTTCGCCGGCCTTAAGGCCTTCGAGTCCCTCAAAATGGGGCGTCAGCGCGCGTCGATCGATATCGATGGGCACAGAGCCCTGCAGCCCCGTAACGGTCTCGTTGCCCAGGGCGTCGACATCCACGTATTCGATGGCAAACGCGCTGCCAGAAGCGGCCACGTTGAGTACGTTGCTGCTGTCGACAAGGCGGAAATGGCCCTCGCCAACGGTCTTGCCATCTTGGAGCGAGGCATCGCTCAGCGAGTCTCCATACGTCATGTGCATGCGGTCCGGGAGGCAGCATGAAACTGTTGGCTTGTGCTTCGCGTCGTAATTGCGTTGGTAGATGCTCCGGGCCAGTGCCGAATCGACAAAGTCGGACGCGATAATGCCAACGTGCTTGAGGCAATCTGACTTTGTTTTATCGCTGCCGCTGGGATTGATGTACTGGCTCTTGTACAGATGCTCGTTGACCACTCGCGCCGCGGTAAAAGGATTGCTTCCTTGTTTGTAATTCGTGCAACTGGTGTAGTTGATAGACCAGCAGCGTTCCAGGACTTGCACCTTGGCGCCATCATTGTCCTCGACGTCCACCTTGTTGCGTGTGAGATTGGTCGTCTCTCGCAGCGCCATATCGACCCAGCTAATCTTGTCGGTTCCGGTGCATTCAAAATGGTCCTGGGCGTATACCTTGGTGCAATAGGGCTCTTTGTCGCCCGCATTGCCCGTAGTCTCAAAGCCTCGCGCGTCTTGGACGAGGCACATCGACTGCCCGGAATGCGCCTTGATTTTGTCGTCCCATTGGGTGAGATCGAGGCCCCACGTGTGGCTGCTTACGCTGTTGCCGGCGAGTACAAATCGACGCAGCAGGACGATCTTTCCGCGCACCTCGTTCAGTGTGGGGATTCGGCTCGACGTGTAGAACAGATCGGGATTATCGTGCATAACCTTGGCGAAAGCCGTCGTAACGCTTTCGTCGGTAGCCTCGTCGTTGCCTCGTGACGCAAGCATGATGAGCGCTTCTGACGGGTTTTCGTTCAAAAATGTTTTGAAGTAACCGATGACATCGGAGAGATGCATAAAGCCCCCGTCTTTTTTGAGCAGGTAGCATCTTCCATGGTCGATACCGGGGTCGCCGTTCTCGTCGTTCCTTCCGAGTCGGATATCAAAATAGCGAATGCCTTCGAGCAACTGCGTCGGGATGTAATCCTGCTGGCACTTTGCTTGTGAGGATTGGGGCTCGGTGTCGTTGTCCACGCTGCAGGTGCCCGAATCATGCGTGCCCGGGATACTCAGCTCGTCGAGGTACTTGTTGTCGTCGACGTATTTCATCCAGCATGGTCCGTCGACGTAGCTGCTATACGTGGTCCAGTCGATACTTCTAACTGTGGTATTGATCTTGCCCATGTCGTAACCGACAAGTTCTAGCTCCCACGGAATGCTCTTACTCTTATGGCAGATCTTATTGTTGTCCTGGTCTTTGCCGTCCGATTCTATTGCCAGGTACTTAATGTCTTTTTTCTCGGTTTCTTTCTCGACCGTGCGGTCTCGAATGATATAGGTTCCGTTTGATTGACGTTCGAACGCAAAAGCGCGGCTGGGCTTGTTGTCATACTCGCCGCCCCATACGTGGATGACCTTTCCATCTTTGTCCGAGTCGTCGTCGACCGACCAAATGCTGTAGCCCGTCTTTTTATGCTCTTCGAAATTGAGCAAGGTGCGGATAGCATACCAGTTTGTATCGTCATTCTTGGTCGTTACGTTCTCAAGGATGAGCTTGCTGGACGTGCCGTCGTTAAACAGGTGGCAGACGTTGCCGCGAACGTTGCCGTCTTGGTTGACGCTCGCGGTGCGAAAATAGCCCGCGGGGCGAAGGCGAATGACGAAATTGTCGAGGCTGTCCGACGGTGCGGGTGTGTTGTCTGCAAATGCCGTTCGCAGGGGAATGCCCGGCGCTGCGGTTTCAGGCAGGCTTGCAAGTGGTGACAACGCCGCAAGCCCTAGGCCCAGCGTAAACGCTCGGCGGCTGATGGCATGGTGTTCGGTCATATCTCCTCCGTTCGCAGGGTGCGGTTATGCACTTGTTTTGGTCACTATACTGCCCAGATGTTTAAAGACGCCGGTTTAAATTGCCTGCGCGGCGCTATAAATCGGCGGGCGGACGTGTTGGGGCACTTGTCTATTTGTGCTGTTATCACGTCTGGGATGGTTTTGGAGCCCGGCATCCTGCGTTCGTCGGCTACCGGCATAAGAATGGGGAGGGTCGGCTTACCGGCCCTCCCTGGGTGCGAAGCGCTGGAATACCGTCGCTTGTTTGCACTGCGTCCGTGTTTCCCGTTGTGCTCGCCAGTCGCTTAGCGCTTGATCTCGATATCCTCGAGCTTGACGTCCATGGCCTCGGTCTTGGCCTTGGCGATGTCGTCGGCAAACTCCAGAGACTTCATCATGGTCTCGACGGCGTCCTTGTGCTCCTCGACATTGTCGATACGTACGTACACACTGCCGCCGTCAACGTCAGTGAAGTACTCGGTCGTCACGCCGCCCGAGTGCGTAAAGTAGGCGCTGCGCCAGGTCTTGCCGTTGTACTTAACGGGATCGCTCTCGGTCCATCCGGAGTTGGCCTTCCACTTTGCCTCGTAGTCAAACAGTTCATCGGCGTTCTTGTCAGGATCGAAGACGGGGATGAAGCGGTCGCTGGCATGCTCGCTCTCGGTGAACTTAAACTGGGCCCTGTCGGCGGTATCGCCTGCGACGTCCGTGATTTCGACGCCCTCGGGGACTTCGACCTTAAACCAAATGAAGTCGGTCCTCATATCCACGGCTGGCTTTTCCGCGCCGCCGTCACCGCCACTGCCGGTAGCGTCGCCGTTTCCGCCACAACCCACCAGGGCAACCGCGGCAAAGAGACTGATGCAGAGGGTGAGAATCGCAAAGGCCTTCTTTTTCATGGTCGTGTCCTCCTCGATCTGTAACCGCCCATGGATTACCTGCCTTTACTGTACGCGCGGACGGCTCGCTAGGGTGGGCCATGTGTCCCATTCTGGGGGCTGGAATTGCGCCGACAAGTGGCAATATGTGCGGTCGCAAAAGAGGGGAGGGCCGATGCTGTCGGCCCTCCCCGGGGTGAGGTGCCCGTTGATTTAATGGGGCGCGCGTGCGTGGGCGTTGCCCCAACAGGTTCCTTGTTTATAGATATGCCTCAGTTTTTGACGTCCGGAAGTCTCGAAAGGTGGGCCATGTGTCCCATGTTTGCGGTGCCGAGGCCTATCGTTCGTCATAGAAATCCGCGATGGCCAGGTGCGCTGACGCTCATGTACTTATGGGCTAGACTTAGCACCATTATGCGATTGATGCGGTCGGTCGGCGGTTGCCACCCGACCGATGTATATGACTTGAAGGTGCGTGCGTATGAGCCAAGAGATGATGGATAAAACATGTCGAGAGTTTGCCGAGGCGCTTGCCGCACGCGAGCCGGTTCCCGGCGGCGGTAGCGCGAGCGCCTTTGTAGGTGCACTGGGCGCCTCGCTTTGCGGGATGGTTGCTCGCTATGGGGCGACAAACCCTGCGCTTGCCGATCGCGCAGACGATCTGACGCGCGCGTTTGCCCAGGCGGATGAGTTGGCGCAGGAACTTGTGGGTCTGGTCGCCGAGGACGTTCGTGCGTACGGCCAGGTGTCCGCGGCGTACGGTATTCCGCGTGACGATCCGACTCGAGCGACCGCGATTCAGGATGCGCTGCATGTGGCCGCTCTGCCGCCGTATCGCATTATGGATGCCTGCGGGCGTGCGCTGGCGCTGCTCGAGGACATGGCCGACAAGGGTTCGCGTCAACTGCTGTCCGATGTGGCGTGCGGCGCCGTGTTCTGCCGTGCCGCTATGCAGGGCGCGAGCTTGACGCTCTTTGCGAACACCACGTCTATGAAGGATCGCGCTCGTGCTAAGGAGCTCGAGACGGCGTGTGATGAGTCGCTCGACACATGGTTGCCGCGCGCCGATGCGCTGGCGCGCCGCGCCTCCGACGCTGCAAGGAAGAGAGGATAGCCATGGCTGAACTGCTGAAGGGTGCTCCCGTTGCTCGCGCTTTGACTGAGGAACTTGCTGCTCGCTGCGCAGCCCTGCGCGAGCGGGGCGTTGTTCCGACGTTGGCTATCGTGCGTGTAGGTGAACGCGAGGACGACCTATCCTACGAGCGCGGTGCGCTCAAGCGCTGCGAAAAAGTGGGGATTGAGGCTCGTCGCGTTTTGCTTTCTGCCGATGTTTCGCAGGACGAGCTGTTGACGGCCATCGAGGACATCAATACCGATTCGGCTGTTCATGGCTGTTTGATGTTCCGCCCGCTGCCCGCCGGCCTTGACGAGAACGCCGTCGCCGCAGCGCTCGATCCCGCCAAGGACGTTGACTCCATGACGCCGGCTTCGCTGCTCACCACGCTTTCGGGGCGCGGCGAGGGTTTTGCCCCCTGCACAGCCGAAGCCGTGCTTGCTTTGCTGGATCATTACGGCGTTGAGCTGGATGGAGCTAAGGTTGCTGTGGTCGGGCGCTCGCTGGTGATCGGGCGTCCCGTTGCCGCCGCACTTACGGCTCGCAATGCCACGGTGACGACGTGCCATACGCATACACGCGATCTTGCTGCCGAGTGCCGTTCTGCCGATATCGTTGTTGCGGCCGTTGGACGCGCGAGCACGATTGGCGCGGATGCCGTTCGCGAGGGCCAGACGATCATTGATGTTGGCATTAACTGGGACGAGGCTGCTGGCAAGCTGGTCGGGGACATCGATTTTGATGCTGCGGAGCCGGTCGTTAACGCCATCACGCCCGTGCCGGGCGGCGTGGGGGCTGTGACCACCGCGATTCTCGCCAAACACGTGATTGAGGCGGCGGAGCGCGCATCGAAAGGTAGCGCACAGAGATGTGGTGTAAGAGGCGGGGCATGCCCCGCCTCCGCCCTTT
>OLRC01000065.1_pt1 | contig 72209 bp, 106 predicted proteins | sample 1672081 | NCBI WGS metagenome assembly OLRC01 (sample SAMEA3136643, study PRJEB25190) | human gut metagenome | biome: human gut; feature: human-associated habitat; material: faeces | place: Austria | collected 2013
GCAGAGACCCGGATTCCCATCTGGCAATCGATGAAACGGAAGTATCACAAAGTTCGGCAAGCTTCTCTTGCGTCATGCCTTGTAAAAGTCTTAATTCTTTGATTCTACCACCAATAGAATTGCCCATAGAACCACCTCTACAAAATTTTAGCAAGAAACCTTATTTTGCACCATTGCGTAAAACGCAAAAGAGGTTTACTTATTTGACAGGTTCCGATATAATGAGAAAAAGATAATTGGAGGTTATTCTATGCAATATCAATTCTCTATGAACGAATCTGTTGAATCTGTAACCCGGAAATTGGTTGCTCTTTGTAAAACACAGAAGGCCCCAGAAAGCCGAGCTCAAATGTTCCGATTATTCCAGCTGTTATGCAGTATGAAATTTGATTTTTATCTTATATTATCTATTCTCTGTAATCTAAACGAGTTCAGTACATCTGAACTTAAAATAATTTTGCAAGCCTCTCCCTCGCCAGATCAAATTCTTCAACCGACACCGCAGAATATTCGTATTACTATTCCTCGTTGGACGCCTTCAAAGTATCATTCTGGCCGCATTGCAGATATTGTTACAGATGTTTACGAAAAAATAGATCGTGCTCTTCCCGGTATTTACATTTATAATAGTAATTTAAACCCTAAAAATGCACGCAGCTTAAATGATCTGTATGTATTGGTAATTGTGGAAAACTCAATCAGATGGTATGATATAAACAGACGATGTAATTACTCATTTTCAAAGCCCACAATAACAGAGGAGGTTTATACCCATGTTGAAAATAGCTTTATGTGACGACGACGCTGTGTTTCTCAAAGAACTCACAGGAAAAATACAAGAGTTGTTACGTTTTGAAGAGAAAAATGCAGCCATTGCATCTTTCGTAAATCCAACAGCACTCACCGCTTCCGTTGCCAGCGGAGATCGCTTTGATATTTTCATTTTAGATGTTGAAATGCCTCAGATAGATGGATTCAAAGTTGCGGCTGATCTTCGAAAGTATCAGCCCAATGTCGCATTAATCTTTTTAACCTCTCATTTACAATATGCGCCGGAAGGCTATAAGGTAGACGCACTTCGATTTATTTCAAAATTAAATGTAGACGAAACTCTGCCTGAGGCTTTACAGAAAGCTCTTCACACATTAGAGCAACAAGATCAGCATTCGCTACTTGTTCAGCACTATAAAAATTTCAGCAGAGTACTTTACCAGAATATTATCTATGTTCGAAAAACTGCCCGCAGTGTGCAAATCATTACGTCAAATCAAGGTGTGATCAAAGATAATCGAGGTATAAAAGAACTATTTGACATCCTCAATGACCCGCGATTCATTTTCGTAGATCGAAGTTATTTTGTAAATTTGGATTATGCTAAAGAATTGTGCGGTAACTCTATTATCATGTTAAACGGAGAGGCGCTGCCGGTCAGCCGGCCCATGATGCCGAAAGTAAAAGAAGCTATTTTGTCTTTGTGGGGAGATGGACTAGTAAAATGACATATCAAATTGTAGATTGGCTTATTTCGTATATAGAATGTTTTGTAATGTTAGTTGTTGTCACCGAATCCGGCGGTCGGAAATTTGAAGAGAAAAAACAGGCTTATCTGCTTTTATCTTTCTCCCTGCTCAACGCAATTCTTGTGGCTGTATGCAATCAGATTTCTGCTTTTTCTTTTATTACGCCTGTGTTGTCTATTTTATATTTAACAGTAATTTCACGCATCCTTTCACGCGGAAATTTTCTGCTGCGTATCTCCATAAGCATTACGACCATGTTTGTTATACTCTCTATTGACTATATTCTTATGGTTGTATTCTGCTGGATTTATGGAGGAGACCAATTCTCCATAGCGTTTAACGTATTTATGACGCCAGGACCTCTACGCTGTTTATATCTTATTCTGGATAAAATAACCGACATTGCTTTATACATGGCTGCGCGGAAATACCTTTCTAAATTATCAGAGCTAAAATCTCGCTGGCTTATCACTTTACTTTTCTCTGGTTCTCTCGTATATCTTATAACTCAAATTCTTTTTAGGGCAATTTTATCAGAAGACTATATCCAGCTTTACCGAGCGTCTATCTTATCCTTTTTAATTTTAATATTATTCTTTGCCACGCTTTTCCTATTACTGCTGAACACCTCCGCAAGAGAGCACGAAAATGTGCAAAAACAGCTTTTACTACGCACAAATCAGTTAATGGAGCAGAACTATCAAATGCTGCATGAGGATATGAAAGAAAACGCTAAAAGATTGCACGATTTTCATCATCATCTCAAAGCAATTCTCGGATTGGCTGAAGCTGCTCAGAACGGTGAAATACAGAAATATGTCGGAGATTTGTTATCGATTTCGTACAAAGAAGTTCATTTGTGCCGCTGTGGAAACGATGTAATTGATGCCATTTTGAATTGCTCTGCCGCAGAAGCTAAAAAACAGCAAATCTATTTTCAATACGAAGTTAACTTCACTGCACATATTCCCGTTGCTCCCGTAGATTTGTGCGCCATACTCGGAAATCAAATTGAAAATGCACTGGAGGCCAACCGTCAAATTACTGATATTTCTGCACGCTATGTAAAAATCATGCTTACACAAAAGAAAGGATTTCTCATTTTCCGTGTGGAGAACGCCTCTGCCGAAAATCCCTTTTCAGAAAGCGGAGCGCTAAAAACAAGGAAAGAAGACGGAAATCTTCATGGTCTCGGAATCAAAAATATTCAGGACACTGTAAATAAATATAACGGCTGGCTAAAAAACTCTTATGATGATCACACCTTCATTTCAGAAGTTCTTTTGTGCGTTTCAACAGTTTAAGACATAAAATCTTACAATTCGCGCAAAACCTATGACTTATATCTATATAAAATAGTATACTACACCTTGTAAGAAGGTGAATAAATGTTACATAGCTGCGCTGAATACTTAACCCACACTTTATACCGTCATTGCCCGCTTTCTGAAGAAAAGCGTCCGGTTTTTGTATACGGTTTCGAACTAAGCTTATCAACTCTATCGTCTATACTTTCCATTATTTTACTTTCTATGGTGGAAACAAAAAACCCAGTATTTTCAATGGCTGAATAGCAAAGGTGTAGGAATGCTCAAGAAGTAAACGACATTCCTACACCTTTTTCCACTCTGATTTACATCTAACTCATGATCCGTTTATACGATAGAACTATCTTCTATGATGTCTCCGTACGAATCAAATATCACATTATTTCTTGCTTTGCGATATACAGTCCGCCCATAAAGAACATCCTCTGAAGAATCCTGTATTGCATGTCCGTTCGAGTCTTCCAGAACATCCAAGAATGTAAACTCATTCGGATAACCATCAAAGGCCGTTCCCGTTATCAACGTTCCGTCCGCTTTATGAGCAGTATAACCACGCAATAGAGATTCTTCAGTTACGGTATCCCCAGTCAGGTCTATGAGGGTTCTGCCGCTGTAAACGACTTTACTTGTAGCCATTTAAGCCTCCCTCCTACCCGATAGTTACCGTAGTACCTCCAGCGGGATTTTCACTCTCATTGTATGGGATTGCTTTAACCGTAACCTGAGACAAATAATTGTATCCGTCATCAGAATCCGGAAGGATTGTTTGCGATTCCGTCGAAGGTGTTACTGTCTTTGCCTGGGGTTTGGCATCTTCTGTACCAGACATGGCGCCTTCTACACCCAGCAAGGTAATACCTTCCCGAATGTTGTCTGGAATAAGTTTCTCTTTTTCTGATGCCGCAATACCAACTTTACCAGAACCGTCATGGTGTCCCTGCGGAATGGTGTACTCTTCATCCTTAGCAGAAATCGTTCCAGTCACCGCTCCGTTATTCTTCATGGTTCCCGTCAGTTTCTGACCTCGTACGTACGCGGTCTTTCCCTGAAGGATTTCAGCAACAGCAGCCGTCGCATCGGAAGAATCTACATCGTATTCACAAGTACCTGTGATTGACTCCCCCCCTTGTCATGGGCGGTAAAGCCGGAAAGAATCTTATCAGCAGTTACGGTATCGCCGGTCAAATCGATCAATGTCTCTCCACCGTAGATTACTTTGTTAATAGCCATATTCTCTCATCCTCTCTTTTTGAGACATAAAAAAAGAACGGTTGCCCGCTCCAGTTACTCGTCTTTATTTGCCTGTTTAATAATTTGATTCACATAGGTACTGAGGCCCGCCATTAAAATTCCCTGAACGATTGCCGTAAATATAGCCATTGCAATCTCCTGACCGTTCCCCAGTGGACACGTTGCCAGAACCCAAATCCCACAAAGGACGATGCCAGAAGCACCGAGAATCAGCGGAATATACTTGTCCTTAATTGTCTGCGTCTGTTTCAGACCCATACCACAGAAGTACAGGACAATCGCCACGACGATCAGTTCCGGCTGCACATAATTCATAATCTGTTCCATCATGATTTTTCCTCCTACTAATTTTCTTCAACATATGTCGATTTGTGGATGGGAAGTTTATTGACTTCCAGCATGATTTTCTGTGCCGAACCATTCCCACCCATTTTTTCATAAGGTTTATAAAGGTAATCATTGAGGTTTTCATACTCGTCTTGAGTGATCCATCCTCGTTCGATATAACACATTCCAAGATACACAATCCGGTCATGCGCTAATCCGATGAGCATTTGAGTTTTTACATCTTTCTTTTCGCCTCGTTTCTGGATATACGCCCAAAACCCAGAAGAAGCTATGACGGCGCAAACAATTGTTGCTACCATTTGAAACCATGGCTCCATTTTAGCATCCTCCAATATTTATTTGATTTTGTCGGTTACAACGATCTTTTTGTTGACAATCGTAATCGATTTTTCAAACAAATCTTCATAGAGACCTATTAAGTTTTTCCTTTGCTCCCTGGATAAAAGCTTATAGAAGCCTCCCATCCAGCCTCGAAACATGTTCTCTACATTTTCATACGAAATCTCCTCATTCTTCACCTTGACAGCGAGCTTCTTGAGCTTTCTTCGCATCGTAGTAACCCGCTTTGAATTGATTCGTTTGATTATCTTTCCGGAATCCGTTAAGCTATATTTGATTTGCAGAAATTTATAAGTGCTGGAAATCTTCACAATACGAGTTTTCTTCTTATTGATATGGATTCCATACCCTTCTGCAATCCGATGAATATTATCGAGCAAATCCAACAATTCCTCTTTACTCGGATTCATGATGTACCAGTCATCCATGTATCTTCCATAGAACTTCTGACTCCGTACATACTTGACGTAATTGTCAATCCGGTACGGATAATAAATCCCAATTACCTGAGATAGCTGGTCGCCAATGTTTACCGACTTCTCCATCCACTTTTCGCCTGTCAGTGTGGATTCCGGAATTTTCCTATACTCCAGCTTGTTGAAAGTATCGGACATACATCTGGCGTATTCTTCATCCGTCATATAAGAAACATCGATTTTGAATCCATCAAAAATCTGTGTCAACAGCCAGTCAATAAATTCATCGTCATTAAACAGCTTTAAGAGTTCCCGTTTAGCAATCTCATGAATAATATTGTCGTAAAACTTGGAAAAGTCACCGAACAATATCCACCCTTCATTTCCATACAACCGATAGTATTTACGGAGATGAACTTCGAACCTGTCCCGTTGGTGGGAGATACCTCTTCCTTTAATCGAGGCGCAATTGTCGTAGATAATATGCTTCTTCACTTCTGGAAGCAAAACTTCATCGCATAAGACATGCCGAATAATGCGATCCCGAATTTGAATACTTGTAATAGGTCTTACTCGGCCTCTCTCAAACAGCGTGAATTCCTGCGTAGGTCCATTTTGAAGGGTCCGATTCATCAGGTCATCTTGAATGGAGAAGATGTACCGAAGAAAATTCATCATGAATTTCTGGGTAGTCTCCTTCCATTTGCTGGTTTTGACAGAAACCTTGTAAGCCCTATACAAGTTGTTGGCGTCACAGATAATCTCCTCATAGTCCATAAATCATTCACCGTGATAGCAATACTTACCGTAGTAAATTGCGTCCGGCTTTGCTATTTATCCATTCGGAAAGGACAATGTCTCCTTCTCTGTTGGTTAGGCAGAGAATCCGGACGAACTCCATTAGAGTTCGAAGCGTTGTTGTAGTTCGTATTGCCATTGTTGTTCACATTAGCGAAATTAGCCGAAGAAACGACGCATAATTAGACATTACCCTCTTAACTGTGACTTGATTCGGTTATCTCGTTGACGCCACTTCTTTATCAATCCGATTTCTCGGTCGATAGCTTTAACATAGCGACTGTAGAGATTAACGTCCACTTCGAATATCTCAACGATTCGTTGCAACTCTTTCAAAAGTTGCTCGCAGTTTACTATGGCTGTATTCTGATAATCTCTTCTTTTCTCATATTCATGCAGCGTAGTCGGATAGATAGAATTTGCTGCCCGCACATTGCTGGTTAGCATGGAGGCCAACTGATCAATACGATTTTTATAGTTAAGCATCAAATATCTATATTTTGAAAAGTCCTCTGTTGCATCCTTTCCGTGAGCATATCTTACACGGACAAGCTGATCCAGATCTTTTACTCCGAAACTACGCTGCATAAGGTCAATTAACATATCGTGTAATTCGATTGAATATGTAATTGCCTCAAATTTGGATTCGGTTCGATCACTTACAAGGACGCTCATGCATAGTCCTTATCCGTGATTTCCTTGAATTCCTCTTCTGTAATCCAATTCATTTTTACCGCATTACGAACACGGGTTTCGTTCCACATGCCCATATTGTAGTACCGCTTTACTTTATCGTAATTTTTGCTATGTTCTGCCATTTCTATGATCCTCCCTTACAGTTCAATTTCGGACATCATGGCAACATATTCGATATCCGACTGCATCTTGATAAATGCCAGCTCAGTTTCGGGAATATCCCGAAGTACAAACCAGTATTCCGACCCCACTTTGGAAATCTGAACCAGTTCCATATTAGTATGGATTTCATCCTTCTCGCCATCGTTAATCGTTACGGTCAGAAGATTGCCGTCAAAGATCGACTCTTCAATCTCAGTTGAAGAAATAAAATTATTTCCATTCAACTTCAAATTGTTAATGACTGTACCATCGGCCAGAGTAATTTTATAAATCTTATCATCCATTTTGATTCTCGCCTTTCTTTGGATTTTTTCTCTTTATAACACAAATAGTTGTCACCTGCGTACGGTTTTTTCACGGGGCACAGGGCCCCTGGATTCAGACTAACCAATAGCGAAGACCGGACGAACTCCAAGCGAGTCCGAAGCGTCGTGGCAGATCGCAGCGCCACCGCCGTTCACAGAAGCGAAATGAGCCGAAGAAACGACATCTCTGAGCCAGAACGTTGCACGATTTGAAATCAGCTTCGGAACAACCGTGAACAAAGCAAGCTGTGTCTTACTAATGGTGTATCTGTTAGGAACAAATGAACCATCACCAGAAGGAGCAAAGACATGTGAACCATACATCATAATCTCATTAGGAAGTTCCAATGTCAAATCATACCAAGATCCTCCAGACGGATATCCATTTGTGACCGCGTTTGTCAAATGTTCACGATGGGTAAGAATCAAATCGCCAAACGCACTTGCTGCCAACGTCTTTGCCTGTGCCAGATTTTCAGTGTACATCTTGGAGCCAACATACCCACCGGTTGTGATATTTGTCTCATTCATCTGTGCGTTGTAAAGCGGTTTATCCGGCATGATAATCAGATGAGGAGTGGTGAAAGCCGTATCTCCGCAGTTATACCAGTAATCGAAGTCTACGATTCTCCATGTATAGCTGCCAATTGTCCAGTAATCGCCCAGGAAAAAGCCTTTGAAAGTCCCATTCTTGATGTTGGCTTTCTGCTCTTCAGTCACAACAGCACCAAGATTCTTCCCTCTGTAAATCATCCGACGCTGCTCCTTCGGAACGAAAGCGTCCAGAATCGCAAAGAGTGAATCGTCTGCACCAATGGCTTTGTTCCCCTCAGCCGTTCCGATCAGCAGTTTGTCATTTGCCGTCAAGGTGTTGATCTGAGTAAGCTCCGACAAATTTACTCCAGAAATAAAGTCCTGAGAACTGAGAAGCTTAACCAAAGCCTTTGCGAGATCGCTTACAAAGATGGTTTTTGTCCCATTGTTGCCATCGATCAATACAATATTGCTCGAATCCAACGTTTGGACTTTCTCGTAATCCGTAATTTTCATTTTTGACATGTCCTCCTTTTACTTAATACAAAAAATAACGCGGCCGTCGATAGGCTGTCCGTTGCTATCCAGAATCAAGGAGCTGGAATATGCACGAGCCACAATCGGGTCCACGTTATTATCGATGATAGTTCCTTCTGATGAATCGAGAAGATTGTCGTAATTCTCGTATCCATTGTCATAAAGCTTGTTGTACACGGTAAATTCCGTCCGAAGCCCTTCCGCAAATTCTTCCAGAAACTTCGTTCTTTCCTGCAACTCCAATATCTGGTTTGCCAGGTTTGCTTCCACGTCCTCCGAAAGTGTATCCTTCAACTGCTGGAACCACTCGTCAAACAATGCCTGTGCATTTTCTCTCCACGCAGCCATTTCAGATGTATTGTTGTTCGTGTACTCATTAAACCAAGACGCCCATAACTGTTTCCAATAGGCGTTTGTCTCCTGCATATCCGCCGTCTGAGCAGCATACCAATCATCCCACTGCTTTTCCCATTCCAGATAAGATTGCTGGATTTCTTCCGTCTGGGCGTTGAACCATTTTGACCACTGCTCTTTCCAGAAGGCATTTGTGGCTTCCATATCGGATGTCTCTTTTTCATAGAAGGCGTCCCACTGATCTTTCCACTGCGCAACCAAGGCATCGATGGACATCATCTCCAGTGGAGCCGTTACGAACGGACACTCCGATGTACCAACCGCATTTGTAATGTCTGCCTGGCGGATGGAAGTAACTCCGGAATTCACCCGAATATACGCTAATGGATACTGCCAACGGTCATTTGTACTAATCATCGTTGGTTTCACCGGATTGGTGGCCGGCGTGCCTTTGATGATTTTGATTGCATTTGCGCGAACCGATTCTCTGGAATCCACTTCCAAAACAACCGCATCAATTCGATTCAGAATCACTTCCGACTGCGGTACAGTCAATGGAAGTAAAGCGTCATTTAGTGTCCAGGTATGATTGAACCACGCCCGTCCGATTCCGACATTCACCATCATGCCAGTAGATGCATTCACCATCATAGCAGTCCCGACATGCTGCAAAATGCCGTCACGAATGATCCCGTCAAAAATACTGGACATTTGAATAGCGTCGTATCGCCGGTCTTTGTTCTTTGAGTTATAGAACCCATAAGTGACACTCATTTTTCTTCACCCCTTTCCTGCTATTCTACGGTAACGAATGTCGGATACGAATCGAGTCCTTCTTTGCTCTGAGAACGAATGAATTCTGTGACACGGGCTTTTCCTTCAATGCCATATTCATTTACAATCTGTACCATATCTCCCAGGAAGAAGTCCTCTCCATATCGATACATTCTAGTTGTTTCAACCTTACCCTCGAAGGATTTGGTTGCGATATTTTCGGCCAGATTCTCCAAACCTCTTTGAGAAAGCTGTGCGTTATACTCAGCGTCCGTCAAGGTTTCATTATCCACGGTTGAAGAAACATCCCTGGCATCCGTGTAAAGCTCCCTTCGATTCAAACCTGTTCCGGCACCAGACGCACAAGCTACAGTTGTAGTCCTCCGATCGGCTCCTTCTCCCTCTCCAGCAACCAAAGTAACGGTTTTCAAAGTCTTCTTTGATTCCAGATAATTGGTATTGATTACATTCTCAAATTTGGGAGAAAAGATGACGTATGGATTCGTAAACTGATCGTAAGAACGGTCCGCGCCAGCATAGAGTTTAAAGACAAACTTGTTATCATCGGACAGCTTGATTCGGAAACCGATATTTTTGGAATCGCACAGTTTTTTAATGGCATCATACAGATTGTCTCCGGTAAACTGTGCATCTACCGTCAGTCCGGTAATCGCTGGGTCCGTGGATGCCTCAAATATCAGTCCTTCCACCTTTCGGGAAGCGTCAGAAGGATTGATGATATTCTCATCCAGCAACTTTTTGATTCCATTTTGAAAGTTTCCGCTCAGAATCGTTTGTTTCCAAATGATACGTCGCTCCAGAATGGATTCCAATGACCTTCCAGTAACCGTGAAGTGGTTTCCGTTTTCGGCATCAGACTCAATCTTTCTATCCTCGACAATCATAGTCTGGTCGGATTCCTTCAGCCAAAGATAGTAGTCATCTTTCAAGATTTCAAGAATAGAATCGTTGATGCTTGTATATACCTCGAAATCCCCATAGGCAGAATACCGCTCCGTCCATATCAGAGACTCAAAGGTATCAAGCACAGAAAGCATTTTTAGAGAAGTATCCAGAACAATCAATTCCATAACTATACCCCCTCAAACGCCGTTCTGTTTTCAATCTTAAACTGCACATTGGTCGTTCCTTCTTCCACTACATAAGCGAAAATATTATCACCTTTGGATAGCTGAAACCAGTCAGAATCTTTATCCAGGCAGTTCAAAATATTGGTGTAGATACCGTTTCGAAGAAGTGTAATTGATTTATCCCCTTTAATGGTGGAGATAATGATTTCATCACCGGCAACCATCCCAGAACCAGTTAGCTGCTCCAGTTTATCCGTATCAATACGCATTACCTCTCTCGTCCCGGTATTGTAAATCGTGATATTTCTCACATTTCCGATAGCATGAATGGTAATCACAACGCCAATCTCAGCATCACCAGAGTAATACACCGTCTGCTCGGTTTCGTTCTTGATCTCGCCAAATTCGATTAGGGATTCGGTCAAAGATTCGTTGGAAAAAGCGAACTCAAACAGAGGTTCTACCCCATAGAAGATCGTTGTGTTGGTTCCATCCGGACCAGCGGAATAAAAATAAGGATCGGGACACACGATGGAAATCTGTGTCGTTTCATCACTGCTGAAGATGTCCGGTTCGTTTGATTCCACATATCCATAAGTCTCACAAATACGATTATCCGTCTCAATGAGAAGCGTTACTCTCTTCTTTATCGGAAAGTATTTGTAGGAATCATGCCTTGTATCTTCAATCTGCGGATTAAACATCAATTTCAAGGACATAACGATATTTCTGGAATTTACTCTCGCTGAGTTATACAGCGATCCGTCATTTGTAGAGATTTCTGTCGTGTTAATATCCGCTTTGCTCGGTCCCAATCCACTGATAGATTGAACAGCGAACCCGGATTCCTCCGGGAACGCTAATTCAAATCTCTTTGATTCGCCCAAGTAGTTAGTTACAGTTACTGCTCTAATCATGTATTACCCACCAGCCCTTTCATCGCCGAAAATTGATTCTTTGTCTGCCGATAAATATCAATTCTCGACAGAGCCTTAGGCGAATAATTGTTTTGCGTGAATTGATAGGTATTTCCAGTAGGAGAACTTTCTCCATTTTGAACTTCCATCTCGGAAACCCGGTCATTCATCCCAGTGCTGACAGACAATGCCTGATTTCTGCTAAACAGGGTATTCAGCCTTCCAGTCCCTGCTTCCACAGCGGACAGATCAAGAACCGGCCGAATAGTAGGCTGGACATCCATATCCGCATCCACATAATCTGCAATCCTGGAAATAATATCGTTCAGTCCGTCGATAGAAGATCTGGCAATTTCCCGTCCGGCTTTTCCAGCCTTGGAGACATTGTCAATCAACGCATTTATGAAGCCGACTCCCGCAAAGTTACCGATTCCATAAAAACGTTTAGAAGGAGAATGCTCGTCCAATTCATCTTCTGCCGCTTCAGCGGCTGCTGCTGCCATAGCTCTTGCTTTTGCTTCTGCTTTCCATGTATTTTCACTGATACCATCACAGAAACCATCGACCAGATATGCGCCGGCAGATTTGAACTGACTATAATAATCTTTGATGGTGGTTATGGAACCACTCAGCGTCGTTGTGAAAGCAGTTCGGAGTTCACTATCCTTACTTCTCACACCTGCGATAAACTTAACCATGCATTCTCTACCCGTTGATGTGAATTCTGCATACTTATTTTTAATTACAGTGAGACAAGCACTGATAATGGTTGTGAATGCCATCCGCGCACTGCTGTCCTGTGATCTGACACCAGCAATCAGCTTCACCATGGTCTGGGTTCCGGTCGATGTAAATTCCCCATACTTATTTCGTATTGCAGTCAAACAACCGCTAACGATATTGGTAAAGGTTGTTCTGGAAGGACTATCCTGAGATCGTACTCCGGCTATAAACTTAACCATAAGTGTGGAACCACTGGTCTGGAACTCGCCCTGTTTTCCATTGATAGCTGTCAATACAGCCTGAACCAGCGTGGTGAACGTTGTTGTCAGTTCGGATTTCTTTGCATTTGCTCCATTGATGAAGGATGACAGCATACTCGAAGCCGCAGCCGTTACTTTCGATTCTGCATTATTGAACGCATTGATAAATCCGGTCACACCAGTTTCACCAAGTGTTGTCAATGCGGAACTGAAAGAAGTCATACCGCTTGTATCCAGACCAACCATCCCATTTGCCATACTTACAAGCCGATTTGTCTGGGTAATTACTCCGGACAGCAATGTCGTATCAATACCGCTGATGCTGTTGTAATAATTGCTGAAATGAGCTCCAAACGAAGCCATATCGCTGCCGAAGCTGGCAAGTGTCATATCATCAGAGAACCATCCGCCTTCTTTGGGAAGACTTTTCTGAAGCTCAACAATGGATGTCGCAGCATTGGTCGTGGTAGTAACAATATTCGCATCCACATCCTTCATATAGTCGGAGTATTGTGCGAAGCTCTTACCAAAGGAAACCAGGCTCGTACCAAAGGCTGCAATATCGTTGTCTCCGGTAAACCAGCTTACCAATCCACCCGTATTCGGTAATGTATTTGCCAGCTCAACCACTGCTTTGCCAGCCGTTGCTGAATTCGTAACAGCTTCCACATCAATGCCTGCAATTGCGTCAGAGTAGGATTTCATTGCTCTACCAAACGGCACTAGCTTCTCCCCAAACGTATCCATGTCATTCTCTCCGGTAAAGAAGCCAACGACACCGCCACTGTTCGGTACAGTATTTGCCAATTCGATTAACGCCTTTCCTGCCGTAGCGGATTCCACAATCACATTTGCATCCAGACCTTTTACAGCCTGTGAGAACAGCATCATTGCCTCGCCGAACGGTACAAGCTGCTCACCAAATGCATCCATGTCATTTTCACCGGCAAAGAAACCTACCACGCCTCCGGAATTCGGAATTGTGGTCGCCATTTCAGCCATGGCCTTTCCTGCCGTAGCAGCATTCGTTACGGTGTCAGCGTCCAGTCCTCTTACGGCATTTGCAAAGCCCATCATCGCCTCGCCAAACGGAATAAGCTGAGCTCCGAATGCGCTCATATCATTTTCGCCTGTGAAGAATCCGATAACCCCTCCAGAATTCGGAAGAGTTGCCGCCATCTCTGCAAGCGTCCTTCCGGCAGTAGCCGCATTTGCCACCAATTCCCCATCCATACCGGCAATGGCGATAGAGAAATCCCGCATCGCTTCACCGAAGGGAACGAGTTGGGTGGCAAAATCACTCAGGGAAGATCCACCTGTAAGCCAAGAAGTCAATCCGTTCAGAATATCGGCTGCCGTCAAGATAAGGATGGTTTCCGCCAATGCTTTCACGCCGTCCAGCATGGAAGGATTAAGCTGCGTGGCACCTTCGATAAATGGCTGTACATTCGTCATAAACGCAGAAAGGTCTGCGCCAATTTGAGGGAACTGACTGGAGACTCCGGACATGAAGCCGCCAACAATGCCACCGACAAATTTGCCAATCGCAGTACCAATTCCCTGAAGAAGATTTCCGCCCTCACCGATAAGCCATTCCAACCCAGGAATCTGAGCCAGAGCGCCGACAGCCGCCAGAACCAATGCCAACTCCGCAATGACCGCACCCATTCCGAGAACACCAACCATAGCCCCAGGCACCAAGGAAGCAACAGCACTGAGAGCAAGCATAATTGCTGAGAGCAAACCAATTCCAGCGATTCCTTTGATGAGTACATTCACATCAATACCACTCAAGGCGTCGATTACCCCATCAAAGAAAGCCATCAGTAACTCTACGCCAGCTTTAATCAATTCCGGTAGTTTCGTTGTGATAGCCTGAATAATCCCAATCAGAATATCGAATAGCTGCTCCACGATGGTCGGTGTATGTTCGACCAGAGCCGAAAGAACACTGTCGATCAGCACAAATAATCCGTCCACGACCGCTGGTACAGCCGTAACCAAAGCCTCGACTGCGGCAAGCACCAATACGGTAAATGCCTCAGCAATAGCTGGCCCACCATTTGCGATTACTCCAGCAAGAGAAAGGATTCCTTCCCCGATAGATTCGAACAGCAACGGAATCAAACTGAGGATGCTGGATACTGCCACTACTAGAGATGCTGCTCCCGCCGCTCCAGACACTGCCAAAGCAGAAAGTCCAGTGGAAAATGCGAGAATGCCAGCACCTGCGGCCAGACATCCTACTCCCAACACAGCAATGGCGGCCGAAAGTCCTAAAATAGCTGGAGTCAATGGTCCTAATGCCACTCCTGCAACACCGAGAACAGTGAAAGAACCCGCCAGTGCCACCAATCCTTTAGCGATGCTCTCCCAGGACATATTTCCCAATGACTTGAGAACCGGAGTGAATATCGCCAATGCAGCGGACACCGTAAGGACTGCTGCCGCACCCGGAAGTGCAGTCTTCATTGCATTAAGCGCCACAACAAGAATAGTCATGGAACCTGCAAGGGTTACTAATCCTCTGGCGATTTCATCCCAGGACATTCCACCCATATTTCGGACTGCTTCGCCGATGATGAGTAATGCTGCACCGACCTCTACCATTCCAGTCGCTTTCGATATCATTCCGTTCGGAAGAAGATTCATCGCAACTGTCACGGCCGCCAGAGAACCAGCCATCGTGGTAAGCCCTCGACCAATCTCGCCCCAGGACAAGTTCCCCATCTTTTCTACAGCTTCGCCAAACACGAGCATGGCTGCTCCAAGAATCGTCATCGCTGTAGCGGTGGAAATTACATGTTTTGCGTTTGCTGTCACTTTGGTGAATACCGCCAGCTCGGTAAGAACTACTGCAACCGCAGATAGTCCCTTCAAAAGACTGGAAATATCCAAAGCACCAAATGCGCCAACTGCGTCCGCCAGAATATTGATGGATGCCGCAAGAAGAACCAACCCTGTTCCTTTCAGAACACCCATTCCATCCAAATCCGTAGCCTTCAGGAACAATGCCAGTTCTGTGCAAAGAACGCCGACTCCGATTAGACCTTTAGCCAAAGAGCCTACATCCAAAGCTCCTAAATCTTCAACTGCTCCTACAAGGACTCGAATCGCTGCTGCAAATACTACTAAACCAGCAGAACCTCTTATCAACCCTTTCGATGTTTTGGAAAGTGCTGTTGCAGATGCTACTAAAATAGCGGATAACCCAGCAACACCGACTAATCCTTTCAGAAGCTCATCCCAATCCAAACCAGATAATTTTTGAACTGCATCCGCAAGAATAAGAACAGCAGTAGACATCCCAATCATCGCAATGGTCAACTGTCCCATTCCCTTGATTGCTGCTCCGTTCATTATCTTTTCAAAGATGGCCATAGAGCCAAGCAGTTCGACGAACAGAACACTCAAAGCCCCCAAGGATGCATTTAGCTTCTCGGAATCAACCAGAGACAATGCTACAATCGCTGCGGTCAGAATTGCCATAGCGCCGGCAATTTTCAGAAGAGTCCCAGCCTTTAGACTCGACTGCCATGCTTCGAGGCTTCCCTTAACCCCATCCAAAATATCTTTGAAGGATCCAAGAATTCCACCGCCGTTTTCCGTGATTTCCGATAGAGAATCAATAAACTTTTTCACTCCAATCAGAATTGCAGAAAACAATCCGGTATTGATTAAGTCCAAAATTGGGTCAAAACTTGCGGTATCAAATGCTGTGAGAATAGCTTCCCCAAGATTTCCAAACGCATTTGCGACAATGGAACCAAGCTTCGATAGAACCGGGGCCGCCTTCTCAACAATCCCAATAATACCTTCAAACGCCTTCTTTACCAGTTCCCCTAATTTTACAAACGGCTCAAATCGGGTCTGTACCTTATCCGCAAAATTATCGAGACCACTGGTATCAACATTCGCAAACTCGCTGAAAGCATCGGCGACTGTTTTTACAAAGGTCTTTACTCCATCTGCAATTGGTTTCAGAAAATCTCCGATTCCCTCGATAGCTTTGTTAAAGGCATCGGAAGATTTAATGGCTTCATCAATACCAACAATGAAATCTCCAATGCTGGCTGTAAAACCAAGAATCCCATCTCCGGCCGGAGCCACATAACCAATCAGGTCGGCAAATCCGCCAACCAGTGCTTTGACACCCTGAAGCCCGATATCAAATAAAGCGAATACCCCTTTGAATGTTCTCTTCAGGTTATTCGCCGTTTCTTCACCTATTTTGAATTTTTCTGTGAGTTCCTGCAATCCGACGGTAAGATTGTAAAGTTGCTCTCCTGTCATCGGTGGAAAGACTTCCTTAAACGCCTCTCGGATAGGCTTTATTACTCCTGCCAAACCTTCAAAGGCGTTTCTTACCGATTCGATCAAGGCGGTTCGACCGCCAAGGTCTTTCCAGTCCTGCAACATCTTGTTTCTTGCTTCGGCAGAAGCATTTACCATGTTGCCAAGAGAATTGCTGACCTCGGTTAAAAGTTCTTTTGCTTCTTCGAAGTCACCAATAATAATCTCCCAGCTTTGCGTCCAGCCAGATTGAACTGATTCTTTCAGAGTGTCCCATAACTGCGTGAATGTCTTTACCTTAGTGGCTGCGTCCAATGCTGTTTGAGCCAGTTCTGTAATCTCTTTAGCCTGTTCTTCGGTATATCCCTGTGCAATGAGGTCCGCCTCCGAATAAGCCCCGGACAACTGCGTCAAAGTTTCGGTCAACACTTCGGTTGTCAGCCATCCGCCTTCGGTTAGAGATGCTCGGAATGAACCGTACTTCTCAATCATGGCGTCCATATTCACGCCAAAGTGTTCGGCCGTTCTCTTTAAAGCATCCTGGAATAGCTGACCGCCCATTCCCGCATTCACAACGGAGTTCCAGTCCTGCAAACTAACCTTACCTGCTGCAATCGCCTGCGAAAGCTGATACATAGCGGTACTGGCCTGATAAGCGTTAGAACCCGAAGCAGCCGCTAAGTTTGCAATACCTTTGATCGAGGTTACTGATTTATCCAAATCAACGCCGGCCGCTGTGAAAGTACCAATATTACGGGTCATTTCCGTAAAATTGTAAATCGTCTGGTCGGCATATTTGTTCAGCTCATCAAGAGCCGCATTTACCTGATCAATCGTTGTCCCTTTACTCTGTGTATTGGCAAGAATAGTCTGAACTGCATTGATTTGTGTTTCGTACTCCTGAAATCCCGTCTTAATCGGATCGATCGTCAGTGCAGAAACAATATTTTTACCAGCATTTAACGCTGAATTTGTGATGTTTGCCAGAGCCGTAACTGCCATGACTTCCAACGCTGAGAACCGCATCTTTACCGTCTCAACTGCGTTGGAAAGCGGAGTCATGTTGCAGTTTTTGGCTGCGGCATTCACATCTTCCAATCCTTTGGAGGCACCTTTGAGATTTAAGCTTTTTTCGAGCTTTTCAATTGTCGATATACTGGTCTGAACATTCTGCTCAAACTGCTTGTTATCGAATCGCATTTCAACGACTCTTTCGTCAATTGTCGTACTCATAGCTTAGTAACCTCCTTCCATGCGTTATTTGCGATTTTGTCAAAAATAGGCTGGATAGCAGGATTGATATAATCTCGCCCCTGTACCCAGCCGCCGTTTCGAGTCCCATGTCCGTACTGCAAAATAACAGCAATTGGAACTCCATTTTGAACATTTGAATTATGGAATGAAATCGTAACCGAACCTTTTCGATTCTCGATTTCGTAATACCAGGAATTCGCCGTTTCCCCAGAATCTACCGGTGTTGCAGACGCAAGGGCGGCTACTCCCTCTTTACCAAACTTATCCAGGTCTCCAATATGAACCGCTTCTTTTGCTCTTTCCAGAAAGCGGGTCAACTTGGAGAAGTCACCCTTTTGTCTGAAACTTATCATGGTATGTCCTCTTTAAATCCGAGTTGCATAATCCAGGGAAATCCATCCGGCACCGGATTTCAGCTTACCCCATCCAGCATCGGAACCGGCACCGCTCTTAACTTCGACAATGGTATATACGCCTTTCGGACAAAAACCATTGTTTCCGTAATTCGTTCCAGGGCCTTTGCGGATATACAAATCGGGAATGTCTACCTGAACCAGAAAATTACTTGAAGGCTTTTCTTCTGATTCGCCGGAAGCCGCACCTTTATAGGTACAATAAGCCTCATGAACACTGATCCATCCGGCACCGGATTTCAACCTACCCCAGTAACCGTTCTGAATTTCGGTAATTGTATAAGTACCCCGGTCGGTAATCATTCCATTGGTTCCATAATTTGTCCCGGGGCCTTTTCGAATGTTCAGATCGCCGACATCAACCTTATACAGACCTGTTTTGTAAGTTTTGGAGGTACTGTCCGTCGTACTTCCGCCAAGCTGAGATGTTACTCGATTCGCAAGGTCTCCCAGCCTGGAATACAGCCAATCCCCAGGACAGGCTTTATTAGCAAACCATCGATGAACCGTGAGGATCATCTCGCTCGACTTCGGACTGTAATTCAGAGATTTATCTTTGTCGCCAAACCAGATTAGCTTTGACTTGCCATTTCTCTGGCAGATATCAACACACAAAGCCACCAGCTTCTCATATACTGCACTTGTCATGGCATATGGATCGGTCATATCACTGGCGCACTCAATTGTCACAGCCCGCTGGTCATTTGCGTTACTGGAAGAACACCAGCTTCTGTTTGCTTCGTCTACACACAGAACAACTCGTCCATCAGTCCCGATTCCATAATTACAGGACGCTTCTCTACTGGGACTGGTAAAGCAGCCGCCAATAGATTCTGCCGAAAGCTGTCCAACTACACAATGCGGAGTGATTCGGTCAATCGAATGTGTCCTAGCTCCGCTGTGGTTTGGACTTTTTACTGTACAATTCACCAAGCTGCTATTACTCATAGTAATCACCCTTTCGTGTTCCATTTCTTTCTTCGAGCCGCGTTCAATGCCGCATTCCGCTTCATAATTTCCCTGCGGCTATGCTTCTTCGGCGGCCTGCTTTTCACATCACATACCCTTATCAGAGTGAATAGTTTATTGAGATGCCACTTCTGGCATTCAAACGGAATGTTCAAAGCTATCATCCAGTAATAAATGAGTTCTGCCGTAATCTGCTCTCTGCTCCCCTGTGTTTTTTTCTCTTCGAAAAACCGGGTGGCAGTCATAGGAAGTGCGATATACTTATTGACCTCATTGATATTGCTGTTCGTCAGATAGTTATAAACTTCCGGATTCACATTCTGCGTAAGAGTCATGCATTTTACATAATCTATAGTTTCTTCCAAAGTTTTTTCCTGCTTTGTCAGAAACGGCTTATTCCATCTCGATTCCCATTTTGAAAGAGAAACAAGAGAATGCTCCAATTGCAAGGTCTGAGCCTTTGTGTAAACAAACTCTTGCTTCACCTCATCCCAGAATTCTGTGGATGGTATCGTGATTCGGAGCATCTCTTACCTCTCCTTTAACTCTGAGCGTTTGCTGCGATTGCAGGAGTCGTTGTAGAATTGCCAACATTCATCACTGCGTTCACAAAGTCTGCTGCTGCCTTGTCATTTGTAACCAGTTCCTCGAAGAGAACCTCGTAAGCAGGGGATTCCATAAAGGATCTGGAAATCTCTTCGGACTTCATAAAGCGGCGACCATCCTCACTCTTGACACCGTAAGCCTTCTTAATAAGATCCTCAAAGAACTCCATAATCTGGCCGCCATCGGCACCGGCGCCAATGCTTTTGAGCTGCACGTCATAGCCGCCCTTCACACTTGTCTGCATCTTTACAATTTCCGGCTTTGACAGGTGGAAATAGAAATCCTCTTTTCTTTCAACACCATTCAGATCGATATAAGGAATAGTTTTCTTCAGCATAATTTTTTCTCCTTTCAAATAAAAAGAAGCCCCGCACATTGAATACGAGGCTTCCTATACATTTACATTATTCTGTTTCCAAGGTAAGTCCAGAAAGACCATAAGTCTTAGTAACACTTTCCCTGTTGTGTGTGGTAGTCACCTTAATGCTCTGAGTATCCTTATTCTTGATAAGGAGTACGATGTTCATGTCGTCATCGAGCGTAACCGGTCCTTTGGTGCCGCCTACGAGTTCGACAACTGTCTCTGCTTCAGCCGGCTCAGCTTCAATCTTGAGGGCCAGATAATTGCCCGACTGTTCGGAAACATTACTGCTGAAATCGACATAACCATCGACATACTTCAGAGTGCCTGTCACCTCATCATCGGAGACAACCACATCACTCTGTAATTCATTTACTGTTTTTCCGAATAAAACAGCCTCTCCGTCTTCAGGCTTAACGGAAAGGCTCATTAAGGGTTTTCCTTCGTCATGATCTCGATTACTTCATCGGGAAGCGGAAGTCTGGGATCAACGCCATCGTCACCATCGTCGGTAGTTGGGTCTTTACCATACAGGATTTCTTCCAGAGCAGCCAAATTCTTAGGGTCTACTCTTGTAGAATCGAAGGTAAGAATAGCCGTGGGTTTCAGCTTCTTATCTTCGATCACTTTCGTGATTTCCACCGGAGTCGTGCTAAACTCCCAGGAAAGCGCAATCGGCTCCGGGCTGTCATTTTTGGTCTGATAGCCTTTCTCGGAAGGTGATGCTAAACAGCCATATACCAGATGAAGTTTATAGCCATAGTCATCGGAATCTACATCATTTCCCAGAATAGTACGATAAGAAAGACCAAATACTTTTCTGCTCTGCTGCCCCGCAAACACGCCAGGTGCGATTTCTACAGAGCCGTCACACTCTGCGAATTCATCCGGATAGGTATATGCCTCAATCGTACCGCCGAAATCCTCCGCGGACATCAGATTCAAATACTTAATGTTATCCGCATAAATCGGGGAAGGCTCTGCCCCAGAAGGGCTCTCCGTCACAGCACTCAGGCCATTCCAAGCAACACCTTTGTTATACTTTCCACCCGTCTGAATCGGGTAAAGAACGCCATGGTCAACACCCGTTTCATAGAGGCGTTCCCCAACTTTATCCCAAACAAGTTTACTCATTGAATTATTCCTCCAATCTCAGAAATACACATTAAAAATGTAGTGATTCAGGTTATCTTTTTTAAAATGCCGGTCGAACCGGCTCATCGGTAAATTCGTTACTTTCTGCACCAAGGACGTATCCGGATCTTTATCAATGACAGTAATGGCATATCTTCGATTAGACAAATATACCCCGTCATTCGCATATGTCTTGTCAATATCGTCAAGGCTATATACAATGGCGGGGTAATTCATCTTAATAGATTCTGGAGGTTGAAAATAACATCGGCACTGTTCGCCTTCTATCGGACAAGATAATATCTCGCACAATAGTTTGTGAAGCAGGATTCGTCGATCAGTCATTATACACACCTCCTACCGTCAGAATCAGACGCGGATACTGCACTTCGACACTGGAAATCTTCCACTTTGCTCCCATGAACTCAACATACCGCATTGCGTGAAAATTCTGATAGGCAAAAGGATCGGCCACAATGCTGATCTCGTTGGAAATGTTGATGTCGTCATTGAGCTTATCAGAAGTCTGATACCGACTGGTATTCCGAATCAAATCTCCGAAATACTCTCGCTCAGTGATTTCTCCATCCCAAACACCAGGACGAACATCCTTTGATACTGCATAGCCGATTTTCCCAAAAAACTTTGCCATTTTGAATTTTCTCCTTTACTCGGTCTCCAAAGTCAATCCGGTAAGCCCATAAGTCTTGGTAGCAGAATCTTCCCCATCGTTCACCGTCACCTTGATGCTCTGAGTATCCTTATTCTTGATAAGGAGTACGATGTTCATGTCTTCATCGAGCGTAACCGGTCCTTTGGTACCGCCAACAAGCTCAACGGTCACAATTGCATCCTCGGAATCAGCATCAACTTTCAAAGCAAGATAGTTTCCTTCCTGCTCAGAAGTATTGCTGCTGAATCCCGTGTATCCGGTAACATGCTTCAATGTACCGGTAATCTCGGACTCCCCGACAACAACATTCTCCTGTAACGAATCTACTGTTTTCCCGAACAGATTGGCTCCCCCATCTTCGGGACTAACGGAGAAGCCGATTAAGGGTTTTCCGTTACATCCTCTTCGATCGCAATGGCAGAGTACACTCTGGTCAGAGCACCGGAGCATCTGGTCTCCAGAAGGGACTTCTCCTGGTTAAAGTCGATATCGAACTGCGTAAAGTGGGTGACTTCTCCGCCCTTCGTAGCGCCCAGAGAGTAGTCATTCAGATTCGTGATGATAGCGAGCAGCTTCTTGGTCTTGCTGTCATCCGTCTTACGGGTCTTGCCCTCGAACTGCTCGGCAGTGAGAATCTCACCCACATTGAAGGCAGACGCAAGCTCCGCCTTGGAAGCATAGATTCTGCGGCCGTTCATATCACGGGCCAGAAGCATCACATTGAGCATATGCGGGGTAATGTACATATCCGGAGTACCGGTACCCTTGTAATGTTCCCTCGCATACAGAACCGCATTGATCATAGCTTCAGCGTAAATATAATTTTCACCGAAGTTTACCCCGGTGTTGGTACCCTGAAGTTCCTTCTTTGCAGCTTCAACATCCAAATCGGCGTGAATAGTGTAGAGGTCGTCGTCCGTCCAGATGGGTCTGATCTTATCCGGATCGATCTTGCCCTCGTCGCCGTCTTCACGGCCGTCACCCAGCATCATCGCAATGGCCAGCTCTTCATTAAGCATCAGGCGGTCGATGTCATACAGGTACTTCACGTAATCGAAGTCGGTGATGTCAACGATGTCATCACGATGCAGAGCATTCTTCACATAAACAGTCTGCGGATCGGTGGTTCTGCGCACCAGCTTGAAATTACCGGCCTGCTGCTTCTCTTTTCCTTTCTTGTAGCCTCTGGCGCGAAGAGCGTCAATGCCACGAATGTCTGTCTGGCTGGTTCTGATTCTGGAAATCGGGCTCTTATGTACCTTTCTCATTACATTGGTAATCCAGCCCTGGTCGTTTGTAATGAGTTCAGGTGCGCCCGGACGTACTTCCTGGTATTCCGGGAACAGGCTCGTCACGTTTCCGTCGCCAGCCTGAACAAAGCCGCCGCTGACCGCATCATGCTGAAGGCCATTCTGCTCCGCATAAAGCTGAAGAGCCGTCTGGAAAGTACCAACCTGACTGGTCTTCGCCATCTTAATGATGTCTTCCTGCGCGGAATGGGTCAGAAAGCCACCGGTCTCGTTTTTCTTATCGTTGTCAAACACGTTATGCTTCATCTCGGTATTTCCTCCTTTAGAATCGTCATCATTTTTATCTTCGGGCTCATCGGTTTCCCCGATAGCCTGTCCGATCATTGCATAAACCACATTTTTCTGCTTTTCATTGAGGGTATTAAATACCTGCTCAATTGTCTCGTCATCTTCCTCAGGCTTTTCTTCAGAAGTCTTATCTTCCTTAGATTCGGATTTCTCCTCCGTCTTCTTTTCCTCGGATTTGTCGTCCTCTTCGGCGGAATGATAAATCATAATGTTCTCGTCATATCCGATAATGGTACGGTCTTCTGAAGTCTCGCCGTGAGCCATGACGGAATCAATGAAAGCTCCAGGATTGGCTCCGGCTAGAACAAGGCTCAGTTCGTAGATAACGCCATGCACCACATTCGCTCCGGCCTGTTTAAGCTGACCGGCACAAATAGAAAGCGAACGAACGTCTCCATGCTGAACCAGCTTCTTCGCTGCCTGTCCAGATTCGCTGTCATTGAAACTACAGTAGGCATAAACGCCCTCATCACGATTTTCCAGCACTCCATGACCAAGCACACAATTGGGATCAGAATGATTATGTCCCCAAATCAGGGGAACCGTTTGTCCATTCTGGCTCTTAAATGCATCCCTTTTGATGGTTCGACCATCAGTGCAAAGAAGATCGTTTCTAGTGGCCCAACCACTAAAATCGTATTTCTCCATTTTGAAAATCACTCCTTTTTGTCAGTATTGCGCGAAAGCTGCATTGCTACTTCCTCCGTTTCCGCTTCTTCACCGCTTTGTATTCGGAAGCTATCTTGTCAAACTCTTGCTGATAGAGCTCCTCATAAGTGGCATCAAGGTTCTCTTTTGCCGCTTTATAAGCTTCCCTGGCGGCGGTGACAGCAGCCTTTAACTCTGTACTGACTTTTTCTCTTTCTGATTTAGCATTCGCAGAATTATCAGCCCTCTCTTCTTTAGCGTCTTCGGTAATTCGCTTCTTTTTACGACTTGCGGAAGTCCTCACCTCTTCCTTTTCAGCTTTCGCCTGCTCACTCACCTTAGCTTTATCCTCGCTGGCATCATCACGAAGCTTTGCGATTTTCTCGTTGCGCTCCGCCACTCGCTTTGCCCTTTCCTCTTTGGATAATCCGGAAGGAATTTCTATCGCCATCAAGCGTTCAATCTCAGCATTTTTCTTTTCGTCAATACGCTCTTTCTGGTCTTCAGCTTCCTCTCCAATATCCTCCAAATCGGATTTTTTACGAGAATCAACCCTACTCCTTCTTGACGAAGATTCCTCGGTAAGCTGAGCATTCAGTTCCTTTAATTTGGCTGAGATCTGCTCTCGGGTTGCCTTAGCCTTTGCTCTCAGTTCAGCAATTTTTTGTTCTCGCTTTTCCTGTTCTTCTTTTACTTTTTCCTTCTTCTCGCTGGTTATCTCATTTTTTGTATAAGCCCAGATTTCTTTACCTTCATCATTGAGCTTCGTTGTAGAACGACGCCCCTTAAGTTCTCTGGTTCTCATATAATATTCATGAGCTTTTACCGGGTCATAATAAGGAGATGCATAATGTTGAAGGAGCTCGTCAATATCCATTAGCTCTCCTCCTCATCATCCGAAACATAGTTTCCTATAATTTCATCAATCTCCTTTTCAAGACCATCAAGCAGCTCATTTACGATGCTGTCATAATCTGCTCCAGAATCACTTTCACCGGATTCGACATCAGAACCCTCATTTGAAGGCTCAGATTTTGCCTCGCTGATATTGCTATTCTTCAACTCATCGGCTTTCGGATCGTCAGACGGCTTCATGCCAATAATCTGCCGAATTTCGTTGGATGTCATAATCTCGTTTCTTGTGAATTTGTCAGCGATTTCTGACAGATCAGCTACTGGTACAAGTTTGAAGGGATCACGGAAGAACAGAATTGATTGCTTTTGAGATCTGGCCGTTTTGGTAAGGAACTTACGTTTCATTTCGTCAACGATTGCTGAAATGATTGGCTCAATAGTACGGTTATAATAGTTCAGCATGGTCTTCTCATCTGCGGAACCATCCAATATGCTCTGAGTGATACCTAACTGGCTGTAAAGCATACTCGTCAGATATTCAATCTGCTTCATCAGATTATTTTCCACAGAACGATTCAACTGTGTAATCCGCTCCGTACCATCGGTATATGCAATACCATATTTAGAACCGGCCAACTGGCGTTCAATCTCGACACGCCTCTTCTCAGCCTGTTGACGCCTTGCTTCTGTTTTAATTACATAAGGAAGCTGGATAATTAAATCAAGTTTCCCCGAACTGCTCTGCTCATCGACAACGTCCAATAAATTCAGCTTCCTTATCAAACGCTGCATCGTTGAATTCGGCTCATTGATTACTGCATAAAGCGGATTTTCAATAATCGCAACTGTATCTTTGGGAACCACAATGTCTTCCTTTAATCCAGTCCGCTCATTATAAACTCTCGCTTTAATATGGCTTGGAAACCATTCCAGAATCTTTCCGGTACGCATTGATTCGATTTTATATGAGCCTGTAGTATCAGGATCATCATCCGTATCAACCGGAATAATTGCCACACAGCCCTCATCGAGCATGGATAAAACAACGTCCTGAAGGAAAGCACGTCCCGTCTGGTCGATGTTGGCAGATAAATTCAGACAGTCATTTAACCCTGAAGGAATTTTCTCAAGGAATCTTTCAGAGTCGTCCAGGCGGACGTGTTGGATGCTGATTGAAGCGCAATCCAATGCAATGCGATTATATACAGAGGTAACAATGGATCTCTCATTCCCTCTTGTAAGTCTCGGGCGGTCGGGTCTGTATGAATATCCAACTCCTATGTCCCGATAGAAACCTGTTGGGTCTCTATTTAAAAAAGCGTTCCAGGCGTGTTTAATCCTGGAACCGATTGAAACTTCCATTTCGAAATCGTCACCTCCTTATTCGAAAGCATCTCGGTTGAGCTTGAAAGCGACAAACGCATCCATCATAGCTGCCACGGCATCAATCTTTGCGTCGTATCGCTTTTTCAGCAATTTTCGGTTTCCATTCGTATCTTCCATAACGATACAGTTCCCCATCGCAAAGGTCATAAGTTCTTCATCAAACAAAAGCATCCGCTCCTCGGAAAGTTTCTTTAACTCTCCCAAAGGAACGGATTCTGTCTTAGCACCCTGTATAACCTTCTCGATTCCAAACGGACCATTTTCAGATGACCATCGTTCGATGAACTCCTTTGCATTGTACGGGTCATACCCCAAACATCGAACATCGTATCCAAATTCTGCAATGTGGTTATCCAAATCCTCGTAGACTTCCATCATATCCAGAACAGTCCCCTCCAGGACAATCAGACTTCCCTCATTCATAAATTGATCGTATTTGATTCGCATTGCTGCCGGAAGTTTCATCAGAGTAGATGAGGAAATGTAGTTCCTGGTTTTCACGCCAAAGGAGCCATTCGATAACGGGAAAAGGAACGTAAAAGCACAGAAATCGTCTCCCTGTGACAAATCAATTCCCAAAGAACAGGGCATCTGCCAGTAGCTTCTCTTCTTATGAGGAAGGGTTTCTTCATATGTGAAGTAATAAGTGTAGCCCTCCATCGGCAATCCAAATCTCTTAGCCAAGATATCATTTCTGGCCGCAGGTGACTTCTCCGCTCTTTCTACATCAAGCTGATAAGTTTCGTAGCTTACCGTCTTACCGATATTAGGATTTGCCTTTAACCACATATCTGGGTCGCCAACTTCATCAATGGAATCGAGTTTATACCACCAAATGGAAACATGAGGATTGACATAATCACCTTTGAGAATGTCCATCAACTCCATTTTGATTGTGTCGCCGGCTCCGTTTCTCACCGTTCCCTCAGAACTCGTGGCAACGATGATGTAATCATCCAATTTAGACGCACCCTGCTCTAAAGCGCCAACCACATCTTCTCTGGTATCGCCGGACAGCCACTCGTCAACGGTGGAAATCTTAGGACGCAATCCCTGAAGCTTTGCGATGGACATTGGACGTACTTCCAGAAGCGAACCCGTAAGAAAATTTTCGATGCCCTTTTTGGTGGAGGCCAGTTTCATTCGCTTCGCTTTAGAACCAGTCGTATTCTGCAAAGAACCTTCCGTTAGGAATCGGAACAACGGGCCTCTCGACCGGGTAATTGCAGTTCGGAAGGGCGACATCACTTCATCTGCCTGCTTCATTGTAGGAGCCGTTGTGACCTGATGCGTTGTCGAGGTATCGATATTTAATCCATAAGATTGGACGCAAGTATCATATAAAGATTTAGCAGCCCCTCGTCCAACAATGAGATATTGTTTCTTTATCAGACGCTGCTTAATTCTTTTATTTACATATCGACCACCATGTCCATCTGAACTTGGCTCCCACACACTTCGTTCAACGAAGTAGTACCATCCATAAAGCTGCTCGCCCCATAATTTGAAAGAGTCCAGTAAATTCAAATCAGAGCCATCTGTCAATGTTAGTTCTGATTCGCAATAGGCAATCCATCCTTCAACGGCCTGGTCATCGTAGTAAATACCAGGATTGGCTATCAGGTCGTCAATTCGGTTCATCTCCATAGAGACTTCTTTACAAACCGGTATCTCTCCCCTTATTACGGCATCCCGAAACATGCCGTAGTATTTGGGAACGGCAGTGTTCGATAATGCCATAATTGAATCACCTACTTGCTGGTTGCTTTCTTGATAACCGCATCAATCCCCTTCGTCATGTATTTCGATACATAATTAGTGGCAGTCTGCTTTGCAGCATTGGTCAGCACGTCCTGTACAAACTTTCTGCCGACAGAAATTTCTGAACTGGTAAGCTGTTTATACTGCTTTTCCATCTGAAGACGGTTAATCTTTGAACGGAGTTCCGAATCGGACATCTTTTTAACCTCGTCATCGGAACTGTTCTTCTTTCCACTTGCTCTCGCAAGCTGTTCAGGAGTTCTTCGGACACCCCATTTCATCCCAAGAATCCCATGATGCTGTAACAATGCTTCATTACTCATTTTGAATCTCCCTCCTTTGCGATATATGATGTCACCCCATTTGCTGCATTTCCGGTTTCGTAATACGGGACTTCTGTTACCACAATATTTCGATCCAGAACTTTATTCTCGGTATCCAGCATCTGAGATTGGAACGCTTTTGGTGTTATCCTGTACTCACCGTCGTAGGATTCGTATTCTTCAGATATTTCCTCATCTGTTTCCGCGGCAACATTCAGTCTCCACTCTGCCTCGGCAATCATCTTTTCCATGGATGCTATCACAGCAGAACTCAACGGCGGATCAAATATCAGCCTTACCTTCATATGCATGTAGGACTTTACTAGCTGTAATTTCGTCTCATCGGAAATGAATTCTTTCCACGTAGTGCTTTTATCCTGAATGGAGAATCCCGATGGTGGACCAACGCCGAGTTGCGTCAAGATCATAAATACCGAATTGATATGTATGATAAGGTCTGAATCGAAGTGTTCGTACTCTTCTGTAATACCTAGCATCTTTTTAATTGATGTAAGTATACTTTCCATAATCTCTATAACCTCCTCTCCATCAATGTTTCCAGGGACATGTATCGTTTCTGCTTCGAACAACGGGTTCTGTGATGAGAAGGCTTTCATCTCCATAGTGAATGGCATTATGCGTTGTAAGAATTGTTGAGATTAGGTACTCCGGATTTAAAAGGAAATCGCTCCTCTTTAAAATATCCTCAGCGGAAATCGGATTCATATGGTGAATCAGTATCTTTCCATATATCTCGTGGCCTTCCATTCCAAGGTCACATCCGTTATCTCTAATAATCACAAAATCACGAACGGCCTTCCATTCCATAGAACGATAAAAAATCTGATTCAGATATCGGTCAAACCCAAAAGTGTCTGCACCGACAACTCCGCCCAAACGAAGATACTCATATCGCTCTTTGAAAGTCTTTAATTTTGATAATTCCGAATAGGTCCTAATCATCGTCGCTACCCTGTCCACTATATATACGAAACGCATTGATGGCGTCCTTATAGAGATCCTTGATTTCGTCGGTGGAGTCGATTGCTCTCACTTTTGCCCGCAACAGATTGTTCTCTTCCTCCAGTCGCTCTTTTTCGAGCTTCTCTCTGGAAGAACCCAGTTTCAGATAGTGAGTAATGACCTGAGAAGAAGCAGTCCCTTCCAGCAATTGCTTTTCGGCCAGGTCAACAGCCAGAGAAATCATCTGAAGCTCCCTTGCTTCTGGAGTCAAAGCAGGACGAATCTTCTTGGAAGAGCCAGTTGATTCAGAACTCTTTGCTTTTCTAGCCATTTACTGCCTCCTTCCCATCTGTTTTTCAATAGTTTCATAAAAGTTTTCCGGCAGTATTTAAAAGAACCCACAAGGCTGACTGTAACTTTTTTACCGAAAGGAGAAAAAAGAGTAAAAAGAACCACAGCTTATTACTTAGCCAACCTTATGAGCTCTGTTAAATACTGCCGGAAGGTAAAAACATTCTCCGAAAAATACCCCCGGGGAATTTTCAAAGACCGCCGCGATGACGGAGGGGGTGCGATTTTTGCTACCCCCCCCCTATACCATCTGATACCTAGACAGTCACCGCATCTCGCGTAACTTTTTTGTAAATGTTTCGGAAATCGTATCTTACGATCTCATCAATTGCTCGTTCAACTTCCAAGTCATTCTCTTCATCGGAGAGTTGGTCCGAGGTTCTGGCAATTCTACCAAGATACGAACATGAATGATAACCTTTTTCCTCATCAAACAGCAACCATGAAGTGAACTGTTCAAATGGATCGAAAGGATTGTCAATGGTTGTAAGCATACACTTCTTCGCCATTTACTTTGTTCACTCCTTTCCATTCAGATACTTCGACACAGTAGAACTGGAAACACCCAAAGCTGCTGCTATCTCAGCAGTGCTATAGCCAGAAGCATTCAGCGCCGCAATACGATTCACTTTTGCGGAGCTAAGGGTTGTTGTTGCACGAGGGGTAGCTCTCTGTCTGACTGTATCTATGTTTGTATTGTTGAGAATCTGGGTAAGCTTGTTCTCGCTGATGGCGCCAGCCTGAATCGCTTCCCATTCACGATCTGTAATCTCGACAGGGGTTCTCTTGGCACCAACAGCAGTACGGGCCGCAGTAAGGGCCTGTTGATTAGCCTTCTTGATTTCGGCCTTTGTCATATCGGGATTGTCTTTCTTCTTGGCGGCCACAATAGAATTCGCCATGGTCTGTGCCTGACGCTCGCGGGGGGCGTTCTTTAAAGCCACATTAAGCTTGGCCATAAGAGAATCAACCTCTGCCTGGTAGGTCTGTTTGGCGGAAGCAGAGTAGGCTATCTTTCCAGTATTAACCATCTCCCTACGGGCCTGATTAGCCAGGGATTTCATGGTGTTTGCATAGTCCGCATATGCTTCCTCCTGAGGGGTTCCTGAAGATAAAGTACGGGCGTCTCTGGTTTCTGCCATCTTGGTGCTTTTTTGAGTTCGTACCTGGATCTTTCCGTTCTTATCTACATACTCCTCCCTGACACTCTTCCAGCTTTGTTCCCCAGTTTCCTTGTCAATGATCGGGCTTCCTTTCCTCTTCAGAACAGAAGTCTCAGACTTGGCCCGAGAAATCAGAGTAGAAGCTCCACCATAACCATCATCGTCCTCGTGAGCCTGGTACTTCTTCTTCAAAGCAGTGATGCCATTGTCCTGTTCGCTCTTCTTGTAGTCTAGCTTATGCTTCTCTGCATCAATGACGACCATACTATGACGTACAGCTCTTGCAAGTTCGTCCTGAGTAGCGCCTTTCAGCGTCATATCAGTAATCAAGTTTGAAATCTTACCCATTTCTGTCTGGGTATTCTTCATAATCTTAATCTTCTGACCGCTGCTGTTATAGTAATCGTCACCTTTTTTAACAGTTCCATAAGACATCTTAGGATCAAATCCTTCCAGTCCCTTTAATTGTGGAGTAGAAGTAATCTTCACCCTGCTATTAGAAGAATTACACGGAATCACCATGACAGTATCGCCGTCGAAATCAGCTCCAGAAAGACGGTCAGCCACCTTTTTATTGATGCCAATAGCATCTGCCGGTGTATTTCCAAGAACTCTTCTTCCTTCTGGCTGCTTATTATTAACAGTTAGAATGGGAATCTCGAAAGTTCCACCATGCGGATACCGCACAAGAGCTACTGTTTCTCCATTCTTGTAGTTCGGAGCATAGACCTCATTGTCTTTGATAGACGTTAATGGCAGAATGACTTGATACTTCTGTCTGGGAAGAGCGGCTGCCTGTAAATGAACAGCGGCTGCATCGCAGTCATCAGCAAAAGATTTCAAAAGAACCTTTTTCACTGTTGGATTTGTAAGAGAACAAATCTCATCAAATTCAGACTGCTTATCTGCTGCTGCCAAATTCAACTGCTTCTTTATCAAAGTTCTGCTCTGCTTTGACAGAAATTGGGATGGAAGCTTATCGGCCCATTCTCCCCAATCCCCTTCTTCTGCACGTTTGTTAATAAGAGAAAGCTGTTTCTTACCATTTTTATCATAGTAATAACTCTGTCCCCCTCTTTCAGTCGTTGGATTATCCGGGTCGTTGATTCCTTCTTTGATTAAAGAACCAAACGGATTATCAGGATCGTCTTTGATTGGCTTCAAAACGTCCATCTTTGGAGTTCCTTTTTTCTTATTGGTGTTGAACATAACATCCACGCCATCAGGAAGGTCATCTGAGTAAACGGCCATTCCTTTAATGTAGTGCGTTCCATCAACCAAGATTCGAACCTGAGCATAGTGAGATTCACCAAGAGACAAGTCTTCAACGCCTCTTCGAATTTCAACAACACCATCCTTTAATTCCCCGCCATCTTCTGCGTAACGAATTTGAAGCCTTTTTGAGTCCATGCTTTTGGGATAGACAAATTTGGGATCAAAGGATTCTCCATCGTCATGGGAGACATAATCTTTCAGAGAATTGATATTCTCAAAATCATAAATCTCCTTATGCTCTGTTCCAGGAGGACAAATTACTCGAAGCGTGGTTTTCTTTCCCGGATTCGTTATCTGATCTACTCGACCACCATAGACGGGATAGCCTTCCATCTCCAGCATGTAGAGCGCTTCGTTCAGTTTCTCCTTAGAAATTCCAAGCTCACGTTCCACGCCGGCGCCGACATCAATCATTCCTTTTTCATCAATCTGCTTTTTGATAAATTCAGCAGTTGTCTTAGCCTGGTTCATACGGACCTCAGAATTTTCATTCAAAAGAGAACGGACAGAAGAGTCATTTGCAAACCCCATCTCTTTTGCAATCTCATTTAAGCTCAATCCATCCTCTCGAAGAGATTTTGCCCTTGCCACATCCAGAGCACGCCGTTCATCTTTTGCTAAAGATTTCTGCGTACGGTATTGCGTGGTGGTTAAACCCATAGCTTTTGCAATCTCTGTATCGCTCATACCCTGACTTTTCAGTTCATCCACTCGACTCAGAAAGTCTCCACTATGCTGATAAGGATTTTCACCAGATCCCCACGGATAGCGACCAGAACGGCGGGGAATTCCATAATGCATTAAAATTTCTTCCGCAATCGGATTCATAATTTAGCCCTCCTGTTCTTTGATTTTGTTGATTACTTTGTCGAATGTGATAATCTTGTCCATGATGGGAACGATGGTTTCAGCCGTTGGATTCTCGTAAAGAATCTGGTTGTTCTGATAGATCCGAAGTTCCATCTCAATGTCGGCCGGCTTGATTTTGTATTCCAAACAAAAAAGAGCAGCGTATATTTCAAGCTGCTCCATGTGCGCCGGAATGACACCAGTTTTTAAATCGTGAATGCGAAGCATACGATTTCGAAATGCAATCGCATCGGTTGTCCCAAAACAATTCTCTGAATAGAAAAGCGGCTGCTCAGGAACCATTTTGAAACCAATCGCATCATTCACGTACATATTTAATGTTTTCTGAGACTTCGGAAGTTTCTGTCCAAGCGTGATACATCTTGCTGCGAAATCGTGAAGCTCTGTGCCTTTTTGAGTTGCAAGGAATTTTGAGTACGATTCTGCAACTTTGGATTCGTCATAGTTAATCCAGTGATATTTGCTTGCGCCAAGAAAGGCGTGTTGCCCTTCAAGAGCTGAATGCTTGTTGAAGATCATGTAACACTTCCTCCTTATTTTCGGGACAAATAAATCTTGAGAATGACATCTCATTCATTCGTCCAACATAATATTCTTGATTTGGTTGTTTCTTGGCGCGAACACTTTTCTTACATTCTAAAGTGGCCCACTTATCGTTATAGAGAATCAGCAAATCGGGAATTCCCTGAATGTGACTGGAATCCAGTTTTGTTACGATGCAGCCTTTGAACATTCTTTTCAGTTCCTGAATCAGTTTGTTCTGAAATTCGCTTTCCAGCATAAGTGAGCCTCCTTTCTCCAAAATAAAAGAGAGAATGGCCATTTTAACCCTCTCTCTTCATAACAGTCGATGTATTTTTCGCGCGCAAAAAAAGAACTAAATGTAGGCATAAAAAAAGACAGGGACTCGTTTAAGAGTCTCTGCCTCAAAATGCCATTTTCTTTAACTATTGTTTCTGAGATACCGTATCAATATCCAAATCAACCATAAGCCGCCTGTACACAAAGTAAGAATTACATCCAGTATCAAACCGGCTGTACTCCTTTTCTTTTTTCCGCCTTTACTCATCCGACACTTCCTCCTCTATAGATTCTACTTTATTACTACGTTTAAATATTTTTACTGCTCCTTGTTTTGTCTTCTGAACGGCTACAGAAAATTTTTCCTTAGTTCGTTCTCTCGCCTCTTCCTTGGCTCTCTGCGTTTCGTCAAATAGCCTTTGGCTTTCTACAATAACCTCTTCGGGTATGTACCTTAAACAAACAGTCGCACCGATTTTTACGAGTGTACCTTGTTTCGGATTGGACCCTATCACCTGTGAATCAAAACAATCCCTATAGCGTGGATTTGCTTCTTTTATGGTTAATTTGCTTGTAGAACTCTTTAGTCCACAATCTTCCAATATCCTAACAGCCTGCTCCAAATCGATAGGAAAACCTTTATGATACAGTTCCGGTATTTTTATCTTTTCTTCCGCTTTATCAGAAGATTTACTCTTTGCATTATTGATGGCGTTGGCTACCAAAGGCGTTGCCGCAGTTGCTAAACCGGCCAGCGCACTTATCACACCAATGACATCTGTCGAGCTTTTATTATTTTTGTTGGTAGTGTTCGTTCCCATTGTATATTCCTTTCGATCGAGTAATATATGGGCAATAAAAAAAGGTGCGGCCCCAACAAGAGACGCACCTGAAAAAGTGCTCTCCCATTGTTGCCACACAATCTCGACCTAATTACGGGTATGAGTAAAGAGAGAATACACTTTTTACCAAAGCGATTCCCATAATTAAGTCGGATATAAAATTGTGTGGCATTTACAGTATAGCACAGATCAATAGTAAAGAAAAGGAATTTTCATTAACTCTTGACTTTTTCTTTAAGCTGTGATATAAGCCTGTTTTCTCAGGTCATCGTAGATCATCTTCATTCCGTCCTCGAAGTACACTACTATACTCATATACCCGAACGGACGAAAATATACGGATGACCTCGACAACCTTGGATAAATTGATTTGAAATTTTCATACAAGCTCTCCCAACTAATCTTGCTCATGATTTCCTCCATTTTTGCTCGTGGCCAAAAACCCACTTTTTTTTCGCTATTACTATATACTTTTAAACTTTCTATCATAATAGTTTAAGAAAAAAAGTGGGAAAGTGGGCTTTGAGCCCGAAAACCCGCATAAATACTGGGTTTTTGCTGACCAAATCGGGGTTTTAAAAGTGGGCAGAAAGTGGGCAAATGGCCACAAATTTGACCAAAATCGTCCGAATCCTTCCTCAAAGCTCTCCCCATTTTCCAAAAAGCCCACATAAAAGTGACCAAAGCCCATTTTTCAAAACCTAAAAGTGGGCGTGATTTTCACCCACTTTCAAGCTTTGTACAGATGATTTTCAATAATTTCTTCTCTGATAAGGTAGGTGTTTCCTGGCAGTCGGTCGATAAGAATACTGCTTAACGAAGGAGTCCCTTCGAGATTTCCGCAAAGACATTCCGTATCTAGCCGGAGAACTGAGACTCTTTTTTTCTTTTGTTTTCGGATACCGACGGTCCAAATCCGAATGCCTCAGCCAAAGCGTCTGCCATCTCTTTTACTTTCACGGCAAATTCGTCAAACGCTTTGACAAGAGCATCTATAGTCTTCTGACAATCATCCATAAATAATCACCTCCAAATCCGTCCGGTTCGTTTATCCTTAATAACGATTCGCTCTTCAATATGGAAGTCAGACAGTTCACACAACGTAAAAATGGTTTCCAATAGTTTATGGAACCGGTCCTCTTCCTGCTCAATGTTTTTCAGTGCTTCATAGGCAGTCGGATCGGAATACCCCTCAGCATTTTTTCGACAATCATTTTTAATACCCATCTCGTCCTCCCCACCGGAATGAATCATCCATATAGGTCGCAGACGAGTTGACTGCTTTTAACACAATCAGACCAATCAGACTCGCCAGTCCAACGACACACGCAATAATTCCCATTACACATTTCATGTTGCTTCACCCTCACTTTCAACTAATTTTACACCGCCATATTCCCACAAATCCTCTTTCAGCTTTTCCATGTCCAGCTCACCATTTTGCCAACGTTCGTAGTATTCCAGAACCAGCTCGGTAAACTTCGGAATGCGCTTCGCATAAGATTTTGTCCAATAATGGTCCATCAGCACTTCCAGCGGCAGAGTCAGGAGCAGAATCATCGCAGTGTTTACGGCGTCGTCTGTAGCTTCCTGCTTGATTCGCTCCAGCTCTTTCCCTACCTGTTCACGGACGGCCGCATCGAGCTGCGCTTTCGTGAGATTGTATGTAGCGGTCTTTTCTTTTTGCGCTAATTTCTGAGCACGTCTCCTCTCGGCTCGTCCCATCATCCTCATCCCCTTCATAAATCCAGTTCGTTTTCGCAAAGAACAGCGGTACTCCCATAATCAGGGAAAATAAAAAGAACGTTGCATCCCATTCAATCGGGACTGACAACGCTCCTATCAGGATAATCAGGACAGCATAGATTTTATTTTTTATCAGTTTTCGGCTCCACATAGTTACTCTCCTTTATTCTGCTCTTTGGCGAGGATTTTCGCCTCTTCCAACTTTGCGTATCCTTTGGCTGAAGCACAATGTTCAATACATTTGCAGATTCGGTCAACCAGAGAATAGGCGCAGATATACAAAACAACAAGAATAATAAGCTGCTGAAGTAATGTCATGATTTTAGTCCTCCGTATTTTCCTTTAAACGAACATTTATCGTGTCCAATATTTCCTCTTCGTTGTAGATGCTGTCCACAGTCATATTGAGATATTCGAGGGAAAGAATTTCTTGAGTATAATCTTTACTCAATAAACATATCTCATCGCCATCGGAACTGAGCAACCGAATGTCGTTCTCTCGTATCAATGGAACCAAATCTTTAAGAATTACCATTGTCATCGCCCTTTCCAACAATAATCTCCGAATATGGCAGTGTTTCAATCCATTTGCAGAAATCTACCCACTCATCGAGTTTATGATTTTTCCGCATTGGATAAATGCCAGCCAGCACTTCATAATTCAACATAACCGTTCGTTTCTGATTATAAGAACTTGGGAGGAGCTGAATCATTTGCCACCATACTTCCTTTCTCCATTCGGGATTTTGTTTGATGCTCTCATCAAGATAACCTTCTCGACAAGAATTTAAGTCTTCGATAGTTCTCTTTAAAGAATTGAGACCGGCGACTATTAAATGCTCATGACTAAAATCGTCCAGCGTAAATTCCTTCGCCGCAATTTTATGCATGGTAGAACAGGAATTAGCCACCGTCCCTACTTTATAAGTGTCAAACTCCTTCCACCAGTAAAGCGGAGCGGTAATATCTACATAGACCATAATCATTCTCCGATACTTCGCATGAGTCGGTCCACCGGCTGCAAGTCGCATCATCAAATCGTGGTCTGCTTTACCAAGCTGCCAGGAACGATTAAATGCGTGGGTGCAATATTCCTGATTTGCACAGTTCTCACATCCGATACCATTGTCCCCACCTTTGCAGATTCCACTATCCGATTTCTCCCAACTGTTCATCGGATTCCGCATTCCACGGATAGCGTGCTCCCAACCCATAACCTCTACGTTTTCAATTTTAATCATTGGCTTCTTTCTCCTTTCGCATTTTCTCCATCTCTGAAAGCATCTGATTCTCTTCATCGCAGAAGACAATTTCTGACGGATCAACTCGTCTGACTCCATCTGAAAACTCTACAATACCAAACATCTTGCTAAATATTCCCGCCGGAGCTCCGCCCATTAACGGACTAGCCTCCAAAGGTTTTGAATAATATTCCCATGCGTGGAAATATCCAAGCTTTTCGCCAACTTGACAAAGCCTTGTTTTCCACTCCATTTGCATATTAAGTCTCGCCATTACAATTTCTCCTTTCTCGCTCCAGCTTCACGTCGATAGCTTTCTGCAAATCTTCAGGCTTAATATCAAAAATGGACTCCAGGAAGTTCAGACAAATATAAGCATCTGCCATCTCTTCCAAGAGTCCAATTCTGTCTCCGTAGCCACGAACCTGTTTGCTGATCTGCTGCTGAAGCTCTGCGAATTCTTCCATTGCTACTGTACATTTTGTTTTCCATGGGTATTTCTGAAGACTTTTTCGAATAATCCGTCGCCGTTCCTTTTCAGAAAGCTGGATATCACTTTTTAGTCCCTGGATAAATCTATTCCGATTCATGCTGATCTTCCTCCATACAGTCTTTACAACTGTTATCCGCAGCCCCAAAGCAACCATGACAATCTTTTTTCTGCTCCTTTTTCAGATTCTCCAAAAGCTCGTGATACATTTTTCGGCGCATCTCATACTCACAGGAAGCAATCTCAATAAAGTCCTTTTCGCCTTCTTTGAAATATCGGTTAATCTCTACACGTTCGCCATCCGGCTTAATCGCATAGAGAATCCCCACCGTATCAAAGTCGCCATTTTTCCGATCGGTAAGAAACTCCTCACAATACACACGGAACGGTTTGCTCTCCGGAAAATAGGGCATGGTAATCGGGAATTTTTCATCCATCACTCGATCTATTAAGCCGCTGTGATATGACACATCTGGATTGTCTACATTCACTCCGCAGAAACGATTGACATCTCTGTACTTAATGGAGCCGTCATCATATACATACTTAAAGAGAGAACTCATCCGTCGACACTGGTAATTCGCAATCTCTCCACGAAGACCGCTTCGGTCGGAAATATCGCTCCAAGCATCTTCTGTGTCTTCGATGAAAGTGAGCGGCTTTCCTTCAATCAACCTATTTAAGATAAACTTTGTCATGCTGATGCTAAATCCGCTGTGACCATCTTCACAAAGACTCCTGAATGCCTTTAATGCACTTTCGTAGCAAGCACATCCGTAATCCCATTCTCCCGGTTTCCGATCAGGTGCTTCGTGCTTGCAGGCAATTTCCACTTCCCTCTCCGCCCACAGTTCCATACCGGATTTCTCATGCGAATCGGGATCTTTGGTTTCAGATTCCTTCTCCCAATATGAATCGTAATAGCCCTTTACAAAATTCTTAGCGTGGGCTATATCGGATGTATGCTTGCATTCCGTACCTGGACAAGTATCCCCACAACTTTTACCATCACAAAGATAAAGAACATCAGCTACATTATTTTTCAGCGGCCAGGTGTTTCGGTCATCTATGTACTCATTGGCAAATATCTTCCTCGTATCAGAGCCAAAGTTTTCGATAATCTCCGGAAGATTCTCATTGACTGCGTCAAATACCAGTTCTTTTTCTTTACACCACTCGACGGTCTTTTGGAGCATGCCGTCTACACGACAAGTCCAAAGAATCAGCTTATCTCCGCTCTTCTGTCGATCACGAAGATACTCTATCAACTTTTCATTTGCTGTGCCGATTTCCGGCCATTTGTTTTCACATAAAGTCCCATCAAAATCTACTGCAATAATTTTCACTGGTTTAAGATTCATACTCTTTTTTCTCCTTTTAAACGCTATATTTTTGATAACGGTAATCCGTCCGGCCAAATATACTCAAAGTTTGGAATAGGACATAGTCTTGCTTGAAGAATGAGCAATTCGTCGGAAATTTCTAATGCTTTGCACATCTGCTCATTTCCATCATTTTGTTGTAATCGAGGAAGTGTTTTATACTTTTGATATTTGGTTGGAAGAATTTCCATAGTGTTGGTCTCCTTTGCTTTTATCTCCAGAGAGATCTTCAACTCGAATTTCTATATCGTCTGGAACAATCTGAGCATCGCAATAAGCAGGTAACACAACAACCTTTCCGTTTTCTATTTGGGAAAGTATGTATCGACGAATATCGTTCAGCTCTCTGGAACGACAAAACATATTTACTTTAACTACCAGAACATCCGACATCTTGTTTTCTCCTCCTTATTCTTCTAAATTTATCTACACTCTTTATCACACCCGTATTTTTGTTAATGATGCGGTAATAGAATTCGGTCTCTTCAACCAGCATCCAGTCTTTACAATTCAGATAATGAGCAGACAAACATTCTTTTTGTTCTCTGGTTAATTTTTTCGGTTGCTTCATGTGGTTTTCTCCTTGCTAAAGCTGGTCTTCTTTGATTTGGGAAATACCAACTTTTGATAAAGTGCTTTGGCCTCTTCTCCCTGATAGGCGTTGATGATTTCGACTTTGCCTTTCTCCTGCTTTCCGACAATTAAAACGCCAACATCTTTTCCGTGGGAAAAATCCCAACTCACAATTACGCTATCTGTCGATTTCATTCGCCATTACCTCCCCAAGCTTATTTTGGATACGGGATAAAATATCCTCCACCAATTTTCTCGTATTGGGATGCAGCTTTATATAATTTTTGTGTTCTTCATACCAGGAGAAAATTTCCAGCAAGTTTCCTTTAAACCAACTAAAGGACCACCAATCGCAAATCATCTCCAGAATATAGCAGTAGGGCATCTCTAAAACGATTTCGCCTTCTTCCGGATCATCGTTAATCAGTATCCAATACTGCCAATGATGGGGGTTTCGATGAATGTGCAGTAACCAAGCTTTTCGAAAATCCTCAACTACCGCATAAGAGCGATTTCCTCCATAAAAGTAAATATCATATGGGCCGTATTCATCGGGCTCCGTTTTAGATTGATCATGTGCAAATACGATATTATGCTCCGCACCACTGCCCTCCGTGATCTCGGGGAGATTTTTCTGTAACCAGCGAAATCCTGCTTCAACGTTAGATTTATGCTGCGCCAAATATCGATCGTATTGGTAGCTCATTTTTTCTTTTCCTCCCACATTACAGGTTTGTGAGAATTGAGATTATACCCATAATCCAGACATTCATTACATGGGTCGAACTTTTCCCCCAATTCTTTATGTTTACAGGTTTTGCAATACTTTTTAAAATCTACTTCCAAATATTCTTCGTTCATAATCTTTTCACCTACCTAAGCTGCTTTTTTCGATGGAGTATTCTCAGACCATTTCACAAACTTCGTCTCATTGAAATCCTTCTTATCCTTCAAAGACCTGCTAATTCCTAAATCAATTCCACTTCGAGATTTCAAATGATAATAATACAAATCTTTGAACGGTGTATTTAGCCTGTCTATTCGGCCCGCAGATTGCTTCATAATCTTATAGGAATAGTTTTGAGAGTAGAATATAATGGTATCCGTCTTGATGCAGTTCCAGCCTTCGGCTCCGGCATTGTATTGGACAAGATACACCCAATTTTTTGACTCTGGAATCGGCTGATGCTTGTGTCCATTCCACTCTGCGATTTCAAAAATTCCGTCATCCTCATAAATTTGAAACAATCCCTTTAAAAGCTCCAGCTCGTAATCGAAGTTGTAAAATATAATGGCTCTCGGATGCTTCTCTACAATCTCCATCAAGGCAATCTGCCGTGACTCGTCCGTATTTACAATTTTTCGCCATATATAGCAAAGACCAGCAGCATTTGTAATCGGCTCGTTTTTAAATGGGTCCCATCTGGTTCGTCCAGCGTCTCTGTATTTTCCCACATCATATTTGACAAACACATCTTCATGATGAGAAATTGTCTGACGCTTGAAATCCATATTCACCAGGATTCGGTTCCTGAGTCGAATCAATCTTCCGGTATTCAAATATCGGTCAATTTTTGGATACTTACTAAATCGACTATAAACCACATGTTCTCGGATGAATTCCGTCCGATTTTTGTAAAACCCATTTGCAATGAATACCGGAATATAATCCTGCCAGGTATCTCCCGGAGTTGCGGATAACAGAATCCATTGGTTTGATTTGGCGATTTTCAAGAATGCCTTCACCCAAGCTCCGGAACCGATTACTCTTTGCTCGTCAAATATAAAGAAAGCATCCTTCACCTCTGCATACTTCTTGATATTATTCCAGGAATCTACGACAACCTGATTTGAATATAGATTAACATCCTCATGAACCGAAAGAAGGAAGGGCGAAAGATCACCCTCCCATTCCATCGTATCCCGCTTTCTGGCCGTTGTAATGATATATAAGTCCTTTGGCGGATCGTCCATCGCAACATAGTCCTTCAGCCCTGTCAGACAATCTGGATCTCCACCATTCTGAAGATAGTAATAAGCCAACGCTGTTCTGGACTTTCCGCTTCCAACTCCACCGCACAGAATACAACCGTTTCTCATTTTTTCAACGGCTGCTATCTGGTAGTCATATAATTTAACGGCCATTCCGTCGCTCCTCAAGAACCATTGTTATGCTGTTTTTTAGGTTCGCCATGTCTGAATACATCTCGTTTTCATTTTTTGTACAGTCGTCTTCTATTGGAGCCATATTCAGCAGATTATCTAATTCTTTTTCTAAAGCTTCTAACCGTTCGTCCACAATTATTCCTCCTCGCACACTATGAATCCATCTTCAACCTCAGCCCGATATTCCAGAATACCATGCTCTTCCACGTTTGCTTTCGGCCCGTATCCCAAAAACATCGTAGCAATCTGCTCGTCGGTCTTTCCTTTTTCATCACGATAATACGACCATGAAGCTTCTTGGACTAATTTTGTAACACAAATTTTCCGGCAGTCGAAACAAGTTTTATCCGTTATTTCCACCGGGATTTTTCGAGCCACATTTTCATAGAATTCAGTCAAATCACAATAGCAGTCTTCTTTCCTTAATTGTACAGACTTCACCATACTACCAATCCTTTCATACGCTGTGAAACAATCTTCTCATAGCCCACACATCCGAAAAATACATCATAGTGAACCAATAGTTCTCTCCGTTATCGTCCGTGGACATTGGTTCTGTCAGAGAATTACCAACCTTGATGTATGCGGCCACTCCAAGAAGAGAAAGCTGAATGTAACACATCAAAGCGACGATTTCGTCAATATCCTGAGCTGCAACCAGAACGTGATTCTGGAAGTTAAGATTTACCTTTTCCAATTGCTTTCTGGCCTCATTAACTGCTGCAATCAGAGTTGCCCCGGCCCCACAGCAGGGATCATTGATCGTGATATAACCTTTTTCTTTTACGATGGCAGCCACGTCTTCTTCCGTTACTTTTGCCATCAGCTCACAGATATGATAGGGAGTAAAGAATTGGCTGGTCGATTTGTTACCAAAATTCAATTCCATAAAAACACTGCCTAAGAAGTCCTGCTCTGGATTATCTTCCAAAGCCATAACTACATAGGCAGCTAATTCCGGAAACAATTTTTGCTCCTGCTTATTGTATTTTTTGATAGTCTTTAAATATCGTTTTTCCCGTTCTTCATAGTGGGATTTATCCACCGGATTCGATAAAGAACAGGCAAACATTATGATAAAATCCCGCCATACATCCCACGGCCTGTGCCGGTAAGTCAACTGATGAAAAGATCTTAGAAACTCTTTCCTGACATTCTCATTTTTCAGCAGTTTATCCGGCTTTGGTATGTCCGTTTTCTTAGGCTGTGGCGGAATGCTTGATTCTTGTTTTTCGCTGTTTACTTTGGGTTTAGGAGCAGAAGCATTGATTTTCGGTTTCGCTGTGGTTCGCTTCTTTTTCCGATTCCAAAATGCCATATTTTTTTCTCCTTTCGCAGAAATATAGGGCTGTTTCCTCTAGCCTTAGGACATTTACCTTGCTGGCAATATCAGGCACCCTATCTGTCGCTCATCGGCGGAACGGAACTTCTTCCGGTCCTTCTTCCTCTGCATACTTCTCAGCAAATTCATCTTCCTCGATGGTGACATACATCGTCTTCAGGTAGGCCTTAATGCCGGTCTTACCGTTCACTTCCCAGGAATACGGCCGAATCGTCAAATCAACATTCCGAATCTCAGCATAATCCAGAGTGGAAATGGACTCATCATCAAGCGGTGTCTTATTCCGTCTTGTAATCATAACCACTTTGGGTGGAATATTCTCAAAGCTGACTGCCACCTGAATATAGTGTCTCGGCTCTTCGTCCTCGTCTCTCGGAGCCAAAACTCTTACATTCCATCCATCCTTAGAGAGTTTCTCCGCCTGTTCCGGATCTTCGATGATCACACAGAAGTTCTTGTTTCCGGCCCTGTTATACTTGGACTCTTCTCCTCTGAAATTCCGAAAAATAATGTGAGCGTTTTCGATAATAATGTTGGGTACGTTTTTATAAGCCATGATATACTTCTCCTTTTCTTTAATTGAATGGTAATTCTTCATCAGCGTCTTCAGGAATGTTCATAAAATCCTCTAATCTTGGTTTTGGAATATAGGGATCATCGGACACAAACCATTCAAAGTCGCCGTATTTGGATATGGTTTCCACTGCATCATCTACAAGCTTGTCGTAATAAGAACGGTCAATAGAATCTTCTTTGGAGAGTTCTTTCACCATTTCAGATTCCAACCACCGATACCCCTTCGAGCCAGTAGCTGCATAATACCGTCCATCCTTCTCACGCATGAGCAAACCGCCGCCGGCCCCAGGTTTGATCGGGCAGAATTGTCCTACTCGTCCAATGAAAATATAATTGTGGCCTTCTGCAATCTTTGGATTCAGCGACTGGCAATTCTTTTCAAATGTTGTGTCGGAAAGCAATCCCTTACGATAATCACTCTCCGCTTTTGAAAATTCTTTTTCATATTCAGATACATCAGGAAGTCCTTCATTCATGTCCAAATATAAAGCGCTGCTTACCGACTTAGTTTCACACATATCTTCAAAGACGATCTCTTCACCGCTGAAAAGCTTCTTGAAAACATAAGGAATCTGGAACTGGGTTCCTGTGGCTGTCCACTTCCCGTCTTTATACTTGGCAATATAGACAGCGTCGTTTACCAGGCACATCCGGTCGTATGTAGCCTCGTGCTCAAAGGTGTAGCCATACCGTTTCCCATAATCCATAACAAACTGGATAATCTCCGGTGTTGCGTCTGGAATCTTGATAGAGTCCGTTTTAATGTGAGCAACAGTAAAGCCCCGTTCCTGTACCTCATGCTTGAGGTTAATCATGAACAGAGCTCCTCGTTTGGCTACAATATTATCTTTATTTCTCGGATCACGGAACGGATTCTCGAAGTTGGCAGAAGTCAGGCCATATACCGAATTGATTGCGGTCTTCAAAGCATTTGCCAAATCTTTTGCTGTCATCTCACCGTCAATAACTTTCTGGATATATGGCGTCAACTTTCCATCCAGCATATGATTGACTTCGTCCCAGGCTTCGTGTTTGATGCTGACTCGTCCTTCCACGATATCACGGAAGGCCCTCGTAAATTTCACACCGAACAGAACTTCTGCAATTGCGCTGTGAGGATGCATAGAGGAAATATCCAGCAATGCCACATTTCCATACATACCGGGTTCTGCGTAAACATATCCGCCTTCTCCAACCTCTTCTCCTCGATACGTTGATTTTCCATTTTCGTATTTGTATCCTGGAAAATATGGCAAGAGGCTTCCTTCCTCGCCATGCGTTTGTGCCATCATTTCAGGACACGCTTCGGCCAGGAAAGATTCGGTTTCTTCATCAAGGTAATGTACCGGCTCCGCCAGATTTCGGTAATTGAACTGGTCCTGTGGTTTCCGCTCGTTCCCAAATATAATCTTCTGGGTAAGCGTATTGGTCGTATCATTCACCGTCATCCCGGCCAAGTCTGCCAGAATTTGTCGAGCTGTCCAGTCAGCCTTCAGGTAGTGGAATGCCGCTTCAGTTGCGATTACATCGTTATCACAATATTCTGCAACCTTAGTCCACATCTCTTCGGGAACCGGTTGATCCCAAGGAAGCCCAAGCTCCTGATGATGAATTCCCATCTCAATTTCCAGTTTCTTCAAGCTCTTTTTATTTCCGGCAGATGCAAAGTCATACACATCTGTATAGGAAACATTGTAGGCTTCTCCAAAGAAACAATTTGGACTTCCACTGATGATCTTTTGCGAGAGGTTATAAAGCTGCTCGTTCGTATAACCCATGAGTCTCGCATACAGAATGTGGTTATCATATCGTCGGCAGTTAAATCCAACCAGCCTGAACCGCATCAATTCCTCAATCTCGGTTGGTGTCGGGTTTATCATACGAACAACGGGCTTTCCCTCTCCCTCAATTTTCCAGTTTACAAGGAACAGGTTCGGAAACACCTCGATGTCATAAAATACCAACTTTGCTTCTTCATTTCTCCCCGCTGTGGAAGGGTCCGCTGATTTAAACTGCATTTTATTCACCAGCTTGATACAGTAATCAGCCTGATGTGTACTATTTGCAGCGAACGCTAAAACTGCATTCCGCATATCCGTCACATCATAGCTCAAATCGCTGGCGTATGCATCCTCCAGTATTTTGTAGATAAAATCGATACTAGGCTTAGTACCCGGATGAATTTCTTTATTCAGATTTCGTTTAATCAGTGTTCTAAGCCCTTTCTCGCTTTTAATTGCCTCAAAATTTACCATTTTGTCTTCTCCTTTCGTCGGTAAACCAGAGCTAATCGTTGCGATAGGCAAATCATTACACTTCGTAAGTTTTCTTCGTAATGAGCTTTTACCTGTGAACACTTTCACTTCGATGTGGTCGTCATAAATACGACTCAGTTTTTTTACATCTCCTGTGTAAATATAATGAAGATGAACCCCCTTTCCGCTTTTACTTAGCTCTGCATAAGTTGCCGGCCACTTGCTTGCTTCTTCCACATTCCGTTCGAAGGATTTGTTCCCATCCTTATCCGGAATATCAAAGTCGATTACTATGTGGTTTTCCGGGACTTTAACATAATGGATTTTAGAAGTGTCCAAATCAGACAGCTTCGTTTTTACCTTGTCCCATTTCATGGAAGGCGTCTCCTTGTCGGTCGCATACTGCGCCGGGCAATCGGAGCACACCTGATCGAAAATAGATTTGGTTGTGTTAAACTGCAATAATGACGGTTTCTCTTCCGGCTTTTCCACAATGGTTTCCTCTTCAAATTTTTCAGTCCGGAATCCAATATAATAGCTTCGCACTCTCGAACCATCCTCCATGTTGAATCGCTCTTTGTAATCGTGGAAATAGTTTTTCAGTTCCTCCTTAAAAACTCTCTGAGAAAATGGATAACCTACTTTTGCCTCATCGCAGTAGGTCTTATACATCTCCCAGGCAGCCTTCAAGGTTGTACCGTTTTCCCGTTTGAACACATGGTAGGAATCAATGATGAAGTTATAAAAATCGTTGGAAGCCCCCAGCATTGCAATGGGAATATAATCGTCATATAAACCAGGATTATTCAAATAGACTTCCTGGCAATAATACGCAATCGCCCCCAATTCGAATTCGATCTGTTTCATGGTTGCTTTGTATTCCTTTGGACTCAACTTATTTCCAGAAGGAGACACATCAATCAGTCGTCGAATTAAACCGGACTTTGCATCCGTAATTTTCACCGGCTTATTGGTACCCATAAACAGAAAGCATTTGAACCGATTGGAATAGGTTGATTTGAACTTCTCATTCACAGTCATCAGCTCATGGGATACCAAACTGTTTAACCTGGTATTGTCTTCAATTCTTGAAAGATCGCCGTCATGCTGAATGGCAACAAGAGGATTACTCTTGAACGCCTCCAACGCAAACGAATTGCTGGATGAGCCAAGAGCTTTTGCATCAAAAACCGAATAATATCCTTCAAAGAGCTGCTGAATAATATTGAGGACTGTGGATTTACCCGTTCCGGCAGCTCCATACAGGACCATAAATTTTTGCAGTTTTTTCGATTCTCCGCACACAATAGAACCGATCGCCCATTCTATCTTTTGTCTTTCTGTTTCCGAGTACAGAGTAGACATCAATTTGTCATAAGCAGACAAATCGCCAGCTTCAAGCGGATATTTCAGCTTTTTACTGGCGTAATCTTTTTTATCGGTTTTTGTGTTAGAAAATATCAGTTTGTCATCCAGCATGTGGAAAGAATCCCTCATTTGTTTCTGACAATATTTGTGCCAAGAATCAATCATTCCGGATTCCGCATCCCACATGTGAAGAACTTTAATTTCAGAGTCAAAGCGCTGGCGGCTTTCTTCTGCGTATCTATCCAGTTCACGGTCAATGAGTTGCAAAGCATCTTGTTCGTCCGTAGACCATAAACCTCGTTCCTCAATCCAGATAGCGTAGAAGTCACCACCTCGAATCATCAGATCAGAGCTTTTTTTAATAATGAACTTCGGATAGATTTCAATTACACCACGCTTTGTACTACGTGTGGAAATCATCAAAAAGTCGATCATCTCATTTTTTACTCTCCTTTATCGCGCTTCATTTCCTCTATTGTCGATTCCAGTTTTTCAATCCTCTTTTTCTGCTCCATACGATCCAGCTCCAGGAGAACCAGATTAACCGTCATAATAAGAGCAATCGTGCTTAATTTCCGGTTATAGCGGGCCTGTTTATTCAGGGATTTCCGAATGGACCGGATTGCCGTCTCCGAATTTCTAAGACTTCCAAAAATATAATTCATAACCTCACACATCTTACTTTTTTCCTCCCTTCATTCCATTCATAAAACTGGAAATCGTCTCGAATCTCCAATCTTTCTGACTATGATAAGTGAATATAAATTCTTGACCATTTTTCTGGCGGATACGGATGCTGTTCCTTCCATTTGGGAACCATACATCAATCCGATCCCCTGAATACTCTGGAAAATAGTTTTCAAACCACTTCATTACTTCGCTGTGGCCCATATCAATCTCTCCTTCTAAGTATTTTCGTCCAAATACCAGCACATCTGATACCAGATTTCAACAGACCTTAAATCGTATCGACTGTGATTTACGGTAAACAGCCCACCGTCACCATTGCGGCTATACTTCCGATCCAGAAATCTCTGGACAATGTCTTCGACATAATCTCGGTCAAACTTGGAGTCATTCATAGAGCCCAGACCAAGATTGACAATCATGTTCCAGAACCACTGTCCAGTTCGGTTCCCAACGTCCGGATCGTCCATAATATGTTCTTCACACCGAATCGCAAGCGCAATCATCATTTCCAACACACTGCACATCCGATTATCTAAATAGGCGGAGATCATGGAGCTGCTGTATCCGTTTTCATAACCAAACCGATACCTTAAATCCACTCCATCCTCCGCCCGGTTTCCATCCATCGGAATGCTGTATTTAAATTCAATTCGATGCATCTCTCTTAAAAGCTTCCGATACGACAATTTCTTTGAATATCTCCCATCAAATACAAGCTGATACATCCAGTTAAAATATGCATCATTAAGCTCGTTCTTTGTCATTATTCCTCCACTCGATGCGGCATTGTCTTTGCGACATCCGAGTAGTTCCTCTGGTCAAGCAGGATTTCATAATCACACTTTAACCTGTCGTTTCGGACAAATACGGAGTCATCCTCATATTCACCAAAATGGTTCAGGGATTCCTCGCCGACAATTTCATCCACATCGTCTACCTCTTCGTCATTTTCATCAGCCAGAACTTTGTCTGCATAGTAAGTGAGGCTGATCTTTTCATATTCTTCGAATTCACCGAATTCCTCTGGCGAAATGACATAAGGCTTCTCCACAAACGCCTCTCCTTTCTTTTCCTCGACACTCCTGGAATAATCCGTATAGCCCTCTTTCTGGATGATAGATGCATACTTTTTGAAGTCCACATCACCATCGTCCTTCTGAGTTCTGTCTTCTGCTACTTTAAGCCCGTCTCGAAAGCCTTCTACGAAACTCTTTCCAGCTTTTTCTATACTCTCTCTTGTGGCATATGCCTCTTTCACAGAATCGATTTCTTCCTGAGCAATCAACTCATATTTCTGTTTCAGTAGTTGCCATGTGCATACAGAACCCATCCCTGCTCCGACAATGAATGCAAGGAAAGTCATTCCTTTACTGCTCATCCTCTTCCTCCTCGTTTCTGATTGTCATTACGGTTATTGCTAAACCGCCAAAAAGAAAAGAGACACTCAACAGAATGCCTCCCATAATATGTCTTTTTCTCTTGGTATCCAGAACATAATCCAGTACCGATATTACGTTCTCCAAGCCATCCATATCAATGCTCCCTTCCTGTTGACAGAATTGCGATTCCACCAACAAAGCAGATGCCAGACATTGCCGCCAACGTATAAGACACAAATGCTAAAAGATTACGCATAATGATTCTCCTTCCTTATTCATACTTTGAAAAATAATGATTCCCAACCTGGAACATCGGAACACCATATGCGCTGTATTCTCCTGCCGTGAAGAATACAACATCATAATTAGTTCTCGACTCCAATTCCTCATAGACGAGCTCGCAAATATCCTCTCTGACTTCACATCTGTCCACTCGTCCGTTCCACATGGATGAAAACTGATTTGGCTGATAAATCACCTCATATACGGTATCCGGAAAATAATCTGAATCCACTCGGTTAAGTACCGTATCAATAACAAGGCGTTTTCCTTCTTCACATTCGCCTTCGGCTTCCGCCATCGTGACAAGGGCGATCAGTTCCACATCTTCCCTAGACATTTCAGGTATTACTTCTGTTATTGATTCCTCCGTTTCCTCTACTGCAATCGGAATGGATTCCTCTTGCGAAACCGTAATAACCGGCTCAGTCTTTTCGACAACGATTGCTTTGGATATCGCGGCAACGTCTTCCCCGTCTGAGTGGAACTCAGATATAAAGAAAGAAGAAGCTATTACAATACCGCACAATATCGGAACCGTTATTACTTTGATTAACCTGTGCATAAATTCCTCCCAAATAAAAAGCTATCCCTAAGAATTACAGTAACTCTTAGGGATAGTTATAAATTTTTCCTCACATCAAATCCCAGATGTTTCCATCGACATTGAAATCCAGAAGGATTGCCTGATCAAATCCATTGACATAATCCGAATAACTCAGATTATCGGAATACAGGCCGAAGTCAATGTAATTATCTCCTTTGGGATTTTCCGGATTATAAAACCAACCAACAATCTGGCCGGCTTTTGTTCTCGGAAGTCCGAGCATTTCATAAACTTCATTCAGAAATACACGCTTCTTCGCTTTCAGCAAGTCATTCGCGTAACGCTCCTGAGCTTTGATGAACATCAGATTGTATTCGTTATTGCTTTCCCAGTGAGGGTTCAGAATAGAATTCCCATCTTCATCCTGCGTGTACTTTTCAAAAAATCTAGCATAACCGCTGATATCTGCCGGACTTACCACAAAGCCGTTCTTCTTAATTTTCTTCTCTTTTCCGGTCTCCTCGTCGATCACCGTTTCATCAAACTTCTTGGCTTTAAGATTATATTTCAGTTCACGGTCAACCTCTTCGCCAAACCGTTCAATAACATGACTGCGATACTCTTTAAATCCCTTGTCGATAGCTGCATAGGCTGCTCCAAGAGCCACATTTCTCTTACGAAGGATGTTATTGGATGCCAAAATACTGGTAATCGACAACGCACCGAGCACAACGGAAGGTCCATACAGCTTAGCGAATTTTACTCCGGTCTGGACATAAACAATCGCCAAATCCTTTTTGGCATCCTCACTGGAATACTGCTCCTTCACAGATTCGTCTTCCTCGCATTTATGAATTGCTTCGACATCTTCCTTCGTCTTATCCAGAATTTCTCCAACTTTTGTCGTTGCTTTACACGCCATTACTGCGCTTGTAACCACACCGATTACGCCGGCTACGACGAGAATCTCTGGACTATGCTTCTTTAACTGGAAACTGGTCTTGCTAAGAAAACCGTTCATGCTCTTTACAATCTCTGCTTTTTTCATGGTTATTTATTCTCCTCTTCTACTTTTTTTAAATGATCAATCAGATGCTGTGTGTACCAAAGGATTTTCTCCAAATCCTGAATTCCGTTTTTCTTCTTCCAACGGCAAGCATATTTGATAATGTTTGCGGTATCGGTAGCCTCAATCCCTTTTAAATCGAAGGTAAAGGCTTCGATCACATCAATAACTTCCATACCTGTTTCAGAAATATAATGATCTGGATGAGATACCATCTTATCTTCTGACTCATACATCTTGCATTCCTCCTTTTACAACGGCATCGGTTTAGGCAGTTTCAAAATATAACCGTCCCTTACCCGAACCGCCCTGCATCCGGCAATATCAGTCCATCCGTATTTATTGGCAGCATAGTTGTCATTGGATACGTTTGCTAGATCATAAAGATCTGCAACACTGACCACCTCATACTGTGCGATAATCTCATTCATAGCGTCCAATACCGATTCAGCATCCCCACGAGTTTCAAATAAGAGTTCATCATATTCATAGCTCGTCCGACTCTTCGGTGCCGTATAATCCTTCTTTCCGCTGTCGTAATACTTCTGATAGGATACCTTGGACGCTGTCGAATTCTTTTTCGACTTTCCGGCCTCTCCATAAAGAATCATATCAATACCATTGGTTACTATATCGGAAATTGCCTTTTTAATCGCCGGCACGAGGACATCCATGACAATATAAGATTTCACATTATTAACATCTTCGGAAATGAATACATCTGCAAACTTCTGCATCTCTGATTTTTTCTTCGGCTTTACCGTCCCAGAAATCACCTTTTCTACACGCTTTTCAGGAACAAGGTCTTTCTGTTCTTCCTTTGACTTGTGGGAATTCGGCTTATATTCCTCCATTAAGTTGTCTCCTTTCCACTCACTAAACTAATCTTTCCAGGCAATATAATCTTTGTACCCGGAAGTCGATTGTTCTTCTTTTTAAATTGATAGGTAAGATTTGACCTTGCCTTCTTTTCAGAGACCGCCCGTGTAGAAGCAGTCCAACGATTAGCAACGCAGTTGTCAAATTCCATCACTGGTCCGTCATACAAATATAAATTCATCAATGTCACCTCCGGATAAAAGAAAAAAGGAAAGCACCTTGTTACAGGTACTCTCCCTCGTGTTGAAACACATTTTTCTCTTTAAGCTTCTTCGGAATCCTCTTTCTCGTTCTCCACGATTGGCTCTTCAGAATCATCCCACTCAGCGTCGATAATCCGCTGCTCCTTCTGGGCTTTGATCTTAGCAATCATCGGCTTACCCACATACTTGTAGATTACAACACCTGCAAGTACAGCTAAACCGATACCAGCCGCAACCTTAAACCCTTTTCCGGAACTCGCTTTAACGACTTCCTCAGTAGTTGCCTCCATAACCTCTTCGTTGTTCATGATTTCATTGGTTTCCATGTTTATTCTCCTTTCAACTCTTGAAAATGTGTGATTCTTCTTTCATTAAAGCCGCTGTATTTTTCGCGCGTTTATAACAAATTTCGGTAATCATATCGTGGAGCTACGCTGTAATCAATTACCAGGCAGGGAGTTCCATCGCTGGCTAATTGAGAGCTGAATGATAAATCGATATATCCACTATCGACATTCCACCCAAGTTCGTCGCCGAGTTTTACACTGTCCAGACCAATTTCGTAGTAGAAGTCATTCAGGGATACATACATATCATCCAGCATTTGCCGATTCAGTTCGCACTCTGCTTTTTTTATTTTTTCAATATCGCTTTTGAAGTATCTTCCGGAAATTGCATCATAGCAGAGCGTATTCCCCTTTTCTGTAATGATTACCTCTCTTGTTACTACCGGATTCTTTTCAACCTTATCCTTAGCAACGGCATCTTTCACTGCCTCATTTTTCTTCTCCCCAAACATCTCAATTACTTTTCCCTGATAGTCTTTGAGTGCGGATTCGGATAAGGTATATGCTGTTGCAAGTGCAGCATTTCTCCGAGCATTCACTGAGCTGGCTCCGATCAGGCAGGCAACAGAGAGTGTTCCGGTAATCGCTGCCGGAATATAACACGCCCATGTCGTTTTCACCATATCCATTGCTTCAAGCTTTTCGGCTCCGATTTCCTCTTTTCTCTCTTCAATGAGAATCAGTGCCTTAGGCGTTGCTCGTACAGCCATGACCGTCGTTGTAATCATGCCTGCAATGCCGATTCCGGTAAGAATCTCCGGACTATGCTTTTTAATCGCTGTTTTCAGTGACAAAAAGCTCTTGGCTATTTCTTTTTTCATTACTTCTTTCCTCCAATTCCTAAAGCTGTTTTGGATAACTCAAGAACCATGTGAAACGCCTCATCCTCGGTAAAGCCGGCTTCTACAAAGCGATCCTTCAAATTCTTCATCTCAGAAGCAGCTTTAGCAAACATCTCTTTCTCTTCCAGATTTTTGATCTCCTGTTTGAGAAGCTTAATCTCGTTTTCTTTCTCAGAAATCTCTTCCTGTAAGGACTCTTTTGTTACCTTGTTCTTTGGATTCCATCCTTTAAGAGTCTTATAAGACACTTTGTTTTCACGGGGCACAGGGCCCCTGGATTCCTGCTTAACCAACCAGAATTCCGGACGAACCCCATGAGAGCCCGAAGCGTTGCCGTAGACAGTAAGGCCACCGTTGTACACACGAGCGAAAAAAGCCGAAGAAAACTCCTCTTTTGTAGCATTTCTCAGCCATCCCCATGCAAGCTGGTCCTCAAAACAAGCAATCCGATTCTTGCAGTCTTTCATCAAAGGAAGCTGCTCATCGATATCCGGTTCCAGATTTTTGTTGTCCCATTCGTCCTCATGACCAACAATCTGTCCAACGGTCGGAATAGTAAGTCCGTAAATCTTGTCACGCAATTCCTCCGGAAACGCCATAAACAGAACCGTATCCATCCACTTCTTCAAATCAGACTTTTCAAAGCCACCTTTATTTGTGTCTCGGTTGTTCATTGGCCGACGGGTAACATAATCGTCAAATATAAACATGACGCCCTCGTCCGTAACCTTGTGAGCCGTTACAGTAAACTCTCCAAGCTCTGCCAGAGGAATAACCATCTGATCTCCTACCTGAATATTTGCTGTGTCGATTTCCTGCTTTCTTAATACCTTCATGATGTTTCTCCTTTCGAAAATATAAATTGTTGTGGTTATAAAATAAGACCGAGAAGTGTCTCGGCCGTATTTTCTGCTACTTGAAATATGTAGTTGTTTGTTGGTTCTTCCGACATGTGAAGAAATAGCTCCATTTTCAATATGAAGCCCTCTATCACTAAGTCGGCTTCCGTCATCGGATGATCCATGATGGCCAATAGAATTTCATCAACAGCCCACTTTTCATACGAACGCTCCATGATAGCTGATTTAGGCCAATTTCCTCCGGGTTCAAATAGATGCTCATTCGCATAATTTAGAATTTTTTGAATAACCTCGTCATTCATCAGCACTTGCTCCAAACTAAAAAGAAAGAGCCCTTGTTAGGACTCCTCTTCGTTTTCATCGTCTCTTTTGGCAAGTGCCTCATTAACCTTTTCCTCAATTTTTTCATCCATTTTCTTTTCGTTTACCCAATCGGTAAGGACACTCACTCCAAATCCGATCACGGTAACTGCGATACCAATGGCCTTGATAAAATTTTTGTTCTTCATAAAGCATTAGCCTCCTTTTCATAATACGGTCTGTAATTTTTGCGAATCATTCAAATTTGTTGACTGCCATCGTGTCGATAATGATGCACTCCAGTCCATCTTCTAACGTTGATTTATAATTATCAAAATCCAACCAATAGCAATCCATTTCTTCCACCATATAGGTAATGTCCCACCCGATATCATCGCCTCCGTCTATGCCTTCAACTCCAAGGAATGATAGATATTCGTTTAACGAACAGTCGCCCCTGATAGCAAGATTCCGGTTTACATGATATTGTGCGTTTAGCACCGCTGCCATTGTGGTTCTGAAATACTTCTTTGAGGAAAGATCATAAAAAAGTAATCGCTCGCTCTCTGAATCCATATCCATGTTATAGACCTGATAGCCCCAATCGTATGTAGACACCATCGCATCTTTCGCCATTTCTGCATGGATTTTGTCATCTGCATTTTCCCCATAAACAATCTTGGCCGACTTCCGATATTGTTTATAGGATTCATTGAGCATAGCATATGCGCTCATCAAAGAAACCTGATTTCGTTTATCCATACAGCCAATCCCGATGATACAAGTAATGGTACCTACTCCAATAAGGATGGACGGTATATAACATTTCCAAGTGGTCTGCGCTACTTCCATTGGTTTTAGGTGATCAGTATCCAACTCGTCTTTCTTATCTTTAATCAGTTGTAGTGCTTTAGGAGTCGCCCTCACAGCCATGACCGTCGTTCCTACTACTCCTGCTATACTTAAGCCTGTTAAAATAGAAGGAGAAGCATGGCGTATTTTCGTTGTAAACTTATTCATTTGTTTTTCCTTTCTTTGACAATCTCTATGATTTCTGAAATATCTTTGTACCATCCACCTTTTTCTTTTGGAATTATCGCTGATATATCTTCCGGAGATAAATTCGATAACACAGTAGCAATACCCATTTTTGCCCCGAATTCAAAAGCCATTTTTAATGATGCTGCTATCGCAGAAGCCCCCACTCCTATTAAAATAATGTTTTTACCTTTCATGATGTTTCTCCTTTCGTTTTATCCTATTCCATGGCATATAATAGGTCTCGAATGTTTTCGCCGACCATCTTAGCGGCAATAAATATAGAACGGTTCTGTTGATTCATAGAAGCAAAGTCTTCCATTTTCTCTGTAAATGATCGGGCCATTGCTTCCAGATTTTTAATAGACGTTTTGGTTCGGGGATAAATATGATTGGCTACATAATTTCGAAATTCTCCAATCGCCCATAAGGTATTGCTCGTCTTTGCAAATCCATTCTTGTCAAACACCGGATTCGGCAACCATTCGTCCATTTCGTACATATCGCACAGAATCAACTCCAATTCGTCCAAGCTCAAATTTCTAACCACCTCCTTAAAATCCCCCTTTCCTGATAGATAAAAATAAAAGAGAACCAGTATCAGATTCGAACTGATTACCTCCACGGAAATGTGGCGCTCTACCAATGAGCTAACTGTTTCTCCATAATAGTAATTGTAAATTTTGCGAAGTAAAAAGAAAGAGCCATTGCTGGCTCAATCCTTCTAATTCAAACCGATCTTCTTCAGAATTTTCATGAGTTCTTCTTTGCTCATATCCGCATCAATACTTACATGCACATGTGCTTTCTCATCCGAAATTGAAGCATTCAACTCGTTTAACTGGATATCCACGTTATATCCCAGTTTTTTATGTAATACCCCTTTTGCTAATTTCGAAAGCAACATTCGTGTAAATTTTGAGCTGATTTTCATTTCATCCATCACCCTTAAACTCCTTTCGCTATAATCAGTTTTCCATAAAAGGAGCTGTGATTTTTGCGGATTAAATATTGCGTCTATCAAAGACAGTCTCCCATCGTTCACGTTTAATAGGCTTCATTTTTAAGGCCCACATAATCTGACGAATTGTTACAGTCGGATAAAGCCCGTCCGTAGCCATCCCAGAACGTATATCAAAGTATTCTTTAAAATGCGGATGCAAATATAAATCATCCGTAATCCATGGGTCCACTTCTCCCCACCAGGTGCTCTTCGTTTTCTCATCAAATCGTTGTTGAATAACTGCCAGTCCCTTTTCCCCGATTTGGAACAGAGTGCAGCAATGATAGACTGGATGATCGCAAAAATATACTTTTCCATACATCGATAAATAGATGTCCGGTTTTTCATAATGGTATCGCATCATTTATTCTCCAAAAAGAAAAAGCCTATGCCAAAGCATAGACCTTCTCTCAATAATATTTTTAGTCATCAAATAGCTTACATGACGTTTTGCAATATGGGTATGGTCCTCCGCAGGCTCTGCATCCGGCTGGCGGAATATCTCCTTGTCCCATATCGAGCATTTCTTCCGTCCATTCTACTTCTTCATCGGACTCATACTCGTAATCTTCTTCGTCCACCTTTAATCCACACGATGGACAGATATAAACTCCGCATCCAGTCTTCGGATCTTCTGCTTGCCTCATAACGGCTCCACACCGATTGCAAATCGCATATCCGTTATTCAGGTACTCAATCAATTCAATACCTTCTGGTTTGATAATTTTGTGGCTCATAAATATTATCTCCTTTCGTTTTTCGAAAGAACCGCTATTATTGTACGGTTTCTTCCGGTGTACGGTCAAGAGACAAAGAGCTCTTTGTAGCATCTCCTTTCCATAATAGCGTCTGTAAAAATCACGCAAAAACGAAGAGGACATGTGTATATCACGCCCTCCTCATTTCTTACCGGTTAATTATTTCTTTGTCGGTCTAAAACGATTGAACAATCCTCTGAATGTTGTCGAGGTATAAGTTCCGGTTTCCTCAAACTTAAATCCTTTCCGCATCCAGATACCGTAGAACATCAACGGTATGAGAAGTTCTGCCGCTGCAATACCCAGTCTGAAATATCGATCTTTCACCTGTTCGTCAAGCTGAGATCGTTTATATTGCTCATCCTGCACATCGGCCTTGATCTGCTCGTCCAACTGAGATTTCTTAATCTCGTTTTCCCGGACACTCGCTTCACTTTCCAACGTACGCCGGCTTCGCTTATCCTCCGCGTCCAGCTCACTTTTGGTTTCCTCGATTCTCAAACGGTACAGCTTTGCCAGATCCTCTATAGCCTTTGATTTCTCTTCGCTACCCGAATCCAGAGAAGATATCGCCTGAATCTCCGCTGCTATCTCCTCGTTCAGCAATTCTTTGATGTTTTCACCCATTTTAGTTCTCCTTTCGTGAATTCATTAACTGTTCCATAAAAGGACTTGTTATTCATGCGAAATATAATTTTTGATGTTGACTTTCAAGACCACATATCTTTTCTTATATATCGCATCCGCCCCCTTATGGGACAGTTCCAAAAACAAATAAGGTCCGCTGTCTGGATCGGATTGATCGACCCGCAGCGAACCAACGACATCCCTTCGGAATACCTGTCGTCCGAAGACAATCCCAATAATGATACCAATAATCATGCAAAGAATGAGCTCCATATTCGATCCTGCCTTTCCAAAACATTTTTCCAAATTTCCTACCCGGGATTTTTTCACATATCAACATAGCATGTCTTTCGGATACCTTGGTACTGTGTTTTATCCTAGGATAAAAAAGAAAGAGCCATTGCTGGCTCAGTCTTTAAAGATGTTATTTCTGCGTTCCCTCGCCCTCATACACAATTTTCTTTCTCATGTCGGACCAGGCAATATACCGCTCTTTTCGACATACGGGACAATGGAATTTACATACCTTTCCTCCGATGTCCACCACCTCTTTGCTGTCTGCCTCCAATCGGCTCTGACAATTCGGACAGTTGAAGCGATAGACTTTCTTGACTGCTATGTCTACAATCTTCATTTCAATCCCTCGCTTTATTCAGTAACCAGAAGAACCGTCTGTACAAGTTGTAGTAAACATCCTTACAGCATGGGATATTTGATCTAGCTTTCAGAATGTCATAAGACCAACCTTCGGTTACGCCTTTTAAAATATAATTGGATAGTTCCGCATCTGTCGCAATCGCCGTTTGCTCGACCGTTTTCATACGATCCAAATAGTAAGATCGAGCTTCTGCACATCGAGCTGTCGGATCGCCAGTCGTTCTGTTTCTTGAGAATACCTCCATATCGGCAGGCCGGCGGCTAAGCCCATCCAGAGCGGCATACGCTTTCTTCCATATCGGATACTGTAGGCAGAAATGCTTCAATTCATAGTACCGGTGACGCTCAATCCAATATGGGTTTTTCTCGGATAATTCTGGACGAATCGTTGTTGCCATATTAACGTTTCTCTCCTTTCCATAAATATCCGGTTTCTTCCCAGAGCCGCTTTGGAGAAATATAAAAGTTGATGCGTCCGTACTTCGAATTCATCTCTTCGATATTGGTAATCAACTTTCCGTTTCTAGTCGCTTTTCCAATGGGAAGCCATCCGGATATAATACCGGCTCGAACCCAGGAAGCATCTTTCCCGTATACTCTGGCGACGACCGCTACCGGAACGGAGCCCGGTGCAAATATCATTTCTTCCATTGGCTGTTACCTCCTTTCAACGGCTATTCTAGGATAGGAACCGCAATTTGTTAAAACAACCTCAGTGGCAAAACGACAAAAAGAAAGAGCCCTTGTTAGGACTCCATTCTCTTGAAATATAATTTTTGTAATTTTGCTCTCATTCTTGTCAATTCGATTTGAATCGCTTCTGCTTGACCAAAATTCTTACATCGTAAAAGCATATCCTCAAATATTCGAATTTTAGTCTGTAAGTGCTTTTCCTCTTTTGACATTATGAATCTCCTTTCGTTTTATCTTTCACAAAAGGAGTTGTAATTCCTGCGAATTCCTCCATCGAATCATCGTCATTTCACAAGGGTAATCCTCATATCCATATGTTTCGCAAGTAATAAATCCTTCCAGAACGCCACGAATTACCTCGGCTTCGTACTGTTTGTATGGAAAAATATAATCCGGCAATTCCCTATGTATCTGTCCGCAAACAGGGCAACGAAACCGTTCCACCTTTACCCATGATGTTTTTCTTCCTTTTGTTCGCACAATTCTCGACACGTTATCATACCGTTTCACCCTTGACCCGCAGTTCCGACAGGTTAATTTTTCATCACTAACCATATACCCATCCCTTTAAAAAGTTTAGTGTAGGAGTTGACAATTCCTACACCATCATATATGATTACTGATGATAAATCAACCTTGCCACACGGAAAATCTCGTTTTACAAAGGTATTGAGGAGGTATGAAGCATGTTGATAAAATGCCCTGAATGTGAGTTGCAGGTAAGCGACAAGGCGACATTCTGCCCCCATTGTGGTTATCCCATGCAGCCAGATGTCAGACCTAGGAAGCCTCGAAGTAAAAATAACAAACGGAGACGGCTCCCTAATGGGTTTGGACAGATCAGTGAAATTAAGAACCGGAATCTAAGAAACCCTTTTCGGGCCATGGTTACAGTTGGAAAAACGCCAGAGGGAAAGCCGATCTGCAAGCCACTAAAGCCGGAATCTTATTTTCCAACCTATAACGATGCGTATGCAGCCTTGGTAGAGTACAATAAGAATCCATATGATTTGGAACCCGCTATCACAGCAAAAGAACTGTATGAAAAGTGGACCGAAGAATATTTCAAGACTTTGAAGAATGATTCCAGTGCAAGAGCCGTAGACTCTGCATGGGCGTATTGTTCGTCTGTCTATGATATGCGAGTTATGGATATCCGAGCTCGCCATGTGAAAGGCTGTATGGATGAGGGCGTCGCCATCGTAAAGGGAAAAGAGCAGAAACCGAGCGCTTCCATGAAGAACAAAATCAAGTCTCTATTCAACCTGATGCTGGATTATGCTTTGGAATACGAAATTGTCAAACAGAATTACGCTCGAACTTTTACCTTGACTGATGAAACCATCAAAGAAATTCAGACCGTCAAGAAGGAACACATTCCATTCTCCGACGATGAAATGAAGTTACTTTGGGAACATGTTGATGATAAATATTGTGTTGATGTTCTTCTGATTCAATGTTATTCTGGTTGGAGACCACAGGAATTGGGATTGATTGAACTGAGCAATGTTGATTTATCGAAATGGATCTTTACTGGTGGCATGAAAACAGAAGCCGGCGAAGACCGAACCGTACCTATCCATCCCAGAATTCAATCCCTTGTGGAACGAAAATATAGAGAAGCCGAAAAGCTAGGAAGCAAATATCTTTTTAACTATGTCGATCCAGATAGCCGACAGAAAAATATCAAGCTTACCTATAACCGCTATCAAAGAGTATTTAGCCGCATTCGTGACGAGCTTAATCTAAACCCTGAACACCGTCCGCACGATGGCAGAAAACATTTCGTCACGATGGCAAAAAAATATGGCGTGGATGAGTACGCCATCAAATATATGGTGGGACATAAGATCACGGATATTACGGAAAAGGTCTATACGGCTAGAGAATTTGATTGGTTGCGAGAAGAGATTGAAAAAATAAAATAGCTTGTAGACCGGACGAACCCCATTAGGATTCGAAGCGTCTGAGTGGTGCGTATTACCATTGGTTCCTACACCAGCGAAAGCAGCCGAAGAAACGACATCTCTGAGCCAGAAAAGGGTTCGGACGCTTAACAAAGTGTAGGAATATAGATATAGGAATGGTGCAGGAATAATGTACGAGTTACCTACATTTCCCTGCTTTTACCCACTCCTAACCACTTCTAAAAGTATTGATTTTACTGGATTTTTGACAATCTCTTGTCTAGTAAGTTTCTATTATATTTAAGAATGTATATTTTTCTTTGCTGTTTTTATATATCTTTTTCTTCCTGCGCCTTTTTTCCGGTGGATACCACGCTCCCACCTATTCAAGATGCTTCATACTAACAAATGCTATTTTCGTATTTGTATACCTTCTGAGCGAAGTTATTCGGTGGTACAAGCCTCTGCTTATTCCTTTTGCTATTTTATCTTGTATCTCCATTTTCCTTCTCTCTCCTATTCGAAGCACTAAACATCCATTATCGGAGCGGCTCTATGCGCAAAATAAAAAAACAGCTCGAATTATCGTTTCGATTGATTTTTTGCTGTTTTTAATTTTGTACATCACCGGTATGCCCACTCGTTACTTAGCTACCTGGGCACTGTCATTATCGGCAGTTGCCATTATGATGGTAATCACCTTATTTAAAAAGAATAGCACAAGGAGGGAAAGTGTATGAACGCATGGACAGTTTTGGCAAAGATTGTTGAACTGTTTGCATCGCTCGGTGCCGGCGCAGCTTCCAATGGCTGCAGCTATGAGCCCGAAGTTCCGAGCATGCTTCAGAAGTAATCGAAGCCCAACACAAACCTCAAAAACCTGTTCTTTATGTCACATGAAGAACAGGTTTTTGATTAGAAAAAATTGAAAGTGGTGACCTAATATGACAAAGGATGAAGTATATGAATATTATTTACATTGGCGAAAAGGCAGCCGCACTCTATCCGTTGAAGAACTTTTCTCCGCTTATACAATCGATCAAAATATTTTCGAGAGTTCATCTAAAGTCATAAATCGTCTTTTTTATTTGGTGCCGGATTTCTTTAAATCAAACTTGCGAATTTTCATTTTTTACGAAGAAAACACCTTTCTTAAAGATTCAAAACAAAACTTAAAGCTAATTCAAAGCAATTTAAAAATTCAATATAATAAAACAGAATATTTAACTGTTTAGTGTTCTGCATCATTTATAGTTCTTGTATTTTTACCGGGGTTACGATCTTCGGAGCATTTCACCACTTTCCTGCTCCCCGCGCCCCGCCTCCGATCAATTTGAAATCGAATTCAAATTGATCGGAGGTTATTCTATTGTCAAACGAGCCTAAATGCGTCTATATCAAAACAGACGTTGGATATGTACAAATTACATATGCGGAGTTTTGCCGCATACGAAACACAACTGAAAATTACAAAGCTTCGCACTGGTTCATACCGGTACAAGGTGTTCTGCTGGAAGTTCCAAAAGACGCCTACAAAGCCTTCTACCGAGAGAAGGAACGTGAGCGCTATCTAAGAAAATTAGATAGCGCTCTTTTTTTATGCAATTTAGACCTTAAATCCGAGGAAATCCCGCTGCGCGATGAAAACACGGACATTGAACAGCAAACCGAAGACCGGCTCATGATTGAAAAGATGTACTCCTGCCTTCATTTACTCGACCCGGACGATGCCGAATGCCGTTGCCGTTTGGAAATGCGTAGACAGCGCCATTCAGCGCATGGCGACTTTTACGGGCGGGCAAACCACCGTTTCTGCCTATCTGCGCCTTCAAACAGAACGCATCAATTACGGTGAGCTGATCATTCAAAAGACCTCCGAAGACGGAAAGAAAAGCGGCTTCACTTTCAAAGTCACGAGAGATACCGATAACTGGAGTGTAACGGTCAAAACGGACGACAACGGTACAGCCAAAATCAGCGAGCTGCCGGTCTTTCGCGGAGGCACGAGCACGCTCATTCAGTACACCGTGACCGAGATCAACACGCCGTCTTCTTACCGCCAACCGAAACCGCAGACGATCACATTGACCGCCAAAAGCAGTGTGACCGTCCAGTTTGAAAACACGCTGATTCGCGGCACTCTCGAAATCTGCAAAGTCGATGCAGACGGCAAAACACCGCTTGCAGGCGCCGTGTTCGAGATCATGGACAGCGACAAAAACGTCATCGCGACCGAAACCACCGGCAAAGACGGCAAAATTACCGTATCCGACCTGCGCTCCGGGTACTACCGCGAAATCTCCGCGCCGCAGGGGTATGAATTGGATTCCACCGTGTACCCGTTTACCGTTGAAAAAGACCGGCAGATCATTCAAATCGTCCGCAAAAATACCCCGAGCGCCGGTTCTGTTTCAATCCGAAAAATCACACCGGACGGCAAAACACTAAACGACGTTTCTTTTCTGCTGCAATACTCGATAGACGGTGGCACGGCATGGTCTCCGATCTGCGCAAGAAAAGAAGCAGATCCGATCTCCGTCGGCAGCTGCACGTCCGAGGGGATTTCCGACGGTGTGCTCACAACAGGTGAGGACGGCAAGGTTACGTTTAACGGTTTGCAAGTTAAAAACCAAAATGTCACCGTCCTATACCGCATCACGGAAGTGCGCACCAAAAACGGCTTTCAGCTTTTGGGCGAGCCGCTGTTTGAAGGCAGTTTGCCGCAGGACGTAAACGGCACCCCGCAGCAGGATATTACGATCACCGCCGTCAACGGGCAGCAATTTGAGCTTCCCGCCGCGGGCAGAAACGGGATGCAATCTGCCGCAACCGGTATGGTTTTCGCCGTGATCGGTTTATTCGGTCTTCTGTATGTTCAAAAAGAAAAGTTTTGAAAGGACAACGCTATGAAAACAAAACGACTCATAAAACTCGGCGCGGTGCTCTCCGCCGCACTGGTTTTACTCTCCGGCATCCTATCGGTTTCGGCGGCTTCTGTTCCGCAGGCCGTGATTGACACCGGCAGAAAAGCATCCGTATCGCTTTATAAATACGATTTCACCTCCGCGCACGCAGACGGTGTTCTGGGAGACAACACGTACATTTCAACCGGCTATGCCGATGAGAACGTGGAAAACACTTTGATGCCGTATGCCATCGAAGGCGTTGTATTCAGCTATGCCAAAATCGCCGATCTTGCGGTACATGCCGAAACAAAAGACGGCGAACATCAAAATATGCTGCTGTATAAATTGCCGGGCGGCGACAAAACCACCGCGCTTATGAATTGCCTTGATCTCACTTCCGAAAACGCCTACAAAACCGACCGCGGCGACTTGTATTTCACTTCGGATACCTTGATTGATGCGCTTTCCAATCATCTGAACACAGCAGAAAGCCGGACGAAAAACGCACTGGAAGCTTTTATCCGCCAAAACGGCACTTCTATGCCGGAAACGGACAGCACAGGGCACACCTCAGCCGCGGAACTCGAGCAGGGATTATACGCCGGTATACGGCGACATCGGCAACCCGAACGAAGTCACCTTAACGTGGTCGCGCACCAACACGGCGTATTCGGACACTTTAACGGACGACTGCCATTTCTACGTGTACGGATTAAACCTCTTAAAGCTGTTCTCGGATAACCTCGGCGATTATTCCAAGGTACAGTTCAAGCTCTACAACACGACCGACGGTTATTGGGTAACCGCAAATTCCGATGATAACGGTAATTACCTCGTCAGCGGACATGCCGAAAGGGAAGACGACGCTTCCGTTTTGACCCCCGGCAGTTCCGGGCATCTTTTCTTAAAAGGTCTTGAAGACGACATCTACCGCGTGACGGAGATCAACACGGATGCAAATTACACGCTGCTCGGAAATTTCATCACCATGGAAATCCGCGCAAAAGAGTCTGGCAAGATCTGCGGCACCTGCGGAAAGAGCGAGCTGACTGCCGAAGCGTTTGAAAACGACAATGCCAAAGACATGAACGACGATAACGGTTCTGCTTCCGCCATTGTGCCGATTCATGTGATGAACACGCGCGGGTATCGCCTGCCGAAAACCGGCGATGCCGGCACAACACTTCTTGCAGCTGGCGGCATAACCCTCGCCGTGCTCAGTGCCGCAGCGGTTATTTTGCTTCTGGTTTTCAAAAAAAAGATAAGTTTGACGATTAAAAAAGCATAACAAGCGAGCCCGCCTGTGTTGAAGCTTACAGGCGGGCTCCGTTTTATTAAGGAGACTTTTATGCACAAAAAGCGAATTTTGCTGCACGTTCTTTTTCTTGTTCTTTTCCTCATCGGCATCGGGGCAGCCGCATACCCGGCGTTCGGGAACTGGTATACCGAGCAAAAACGATCCGTTGTCCTGACCGAGTACGAAAAGGCACTTGCAAAAATAGAGGATGCCGATCTGACCGACGCATTCAAGCAAGCCGAAATCTATAACGATGCCCTTTTTACCGGCGAGATTGATGAGAAAGAACGCCCGGACTACGGCGAACTTCTCTGCACGACCGAAGACGGCATCATGGGCTATGTGGAGATCCCAGCCATTCAAATTCGCCTGCCGATCTACCACGGCTGCACGGAAAACGAACTCAGCAAAGGTGCAGGGCACCTGCCGAGTTCGTCTCTGCCCGTCGGCGGAAAAAGCACGCACGCCGTTTTAGCTGCACACTCCGGCAGAGCAGATTCTAAAATGTTCACCGATTTGGATCAGGTCAAAGAAGGTGATCTGGTCTATCTTTACGTGCTGAATAAAACTTTGACGTATGAGGTAGACAAAATCACGGTCACAACACCCGATGACACCGACGCCATTCAGATCATCGACGGCGAAGACCTTCTGACGCTGCTGACCTGCACGCCATACGGCACGAATACGCACCGCCTGCTTGTGCGCGGGCATCGAATTTTCCCCGACGAAACGCTCTCCACTTCTAAACCGTCAGAAGCAAAGCCCGAGCACCCCGACACGGCTGTTCACCGATCCACATGGACGAACGAGTACCGAAACGGGCTTACGGAAGGATTGCTTTTTGCTCTGCTCATTCTCTTAATATCCGTGTTTCTGTACGGCATTATCCGCCTGAAAGCCAAGCGCTCCTGATTTTCTATGAAAGAGATCAATCTGCGGGAATATTACCCGGAGCTTTACACCGAAGACTCTGTAATTTCGGTCTCGGATGAAATCGCGGAGATGATGCGCCGCTCCATATTAGAAGAAAAGGCGTATCAGCGCCGCTTATGTCGATATCAGGCCTACTACTCTTTAGATTACGCCCTGACCGCGGAAAATGAAAGAGATTTGCTCGACGACGAAGCACCCGAAGACCTGCAGGAGCAAAAGGAGCGCCGACGAAAACTGCAAAAAGCATTCCGAACGCTCACCCCATCCCAGCAGCGGCGCATCTATAAAAGGTACTTTCTTTGTATGAGCTATGTGGAAATCTCCCAGTCCGAAGGATGCACGATTTCTGCCGTTTGCAACAGCATCCACCGCAGCCTCAAAAAATTGAAAAAGAATTACGATCTATAAATCCATGCTAAAAAATTCCGTCACAGCTTTCACTGCGGCGGAATTTTTTATATACGGTATCATTGCCGTGTACGCGTTCATTCCATGCCGCAATCATCGCTTCATTCATGGCGTCTACATCGGGATATGGCCGCTCGCACATCTCTACAACATTAGCATGGCCGAAGTGCGTATCGGCAGTATAATAGATCATAGTTGCTCCGCCTCCTATCGTTTGACCACCATCACAAGGGAGGAAGCATCTGCAATAAGGTGCTAATTACACCAGATGATCTTCATTAACCAGAGGAATACCCATGCTTTCCTTTGCAATCTCCAAAAACATCTTTATTGAATATACCAAAATAACATTCTACGTATGCCCTTATGATAATCTCGTTTATATTATATATTTCGTAGTTTTTGCAAAAAGTCGTTTTAAAAAGTTTTACTTTGTTGCAAAAAGTCGTCCGAAAAAGTTTGCGATTCATAATCAAAGTCCATTGAAAAAGTTCACGATTTGTGATATGCTATGCGCAAAGTTAGGAAAACGATTCGGAGGGAGCCGCGATGTTAAAACGAAAAATAGAAAAGCGTTTGACTGAATGGAAAAACACACCGAGACACTAACCATTGATCATTAAAGGATGCAGACAGTGCGGAAAAACCTTTTCCGTGCTGGAGTTTGCTAAGAAAAATTATAAGCATGTGGTCTATCTGAATTTCTTCGAGAATCCGGACTATGCTTCCGTTTTTGCGGGGTCTCTGGACATTGACAACATCGTCATGCTGCTTTCTGCGCTGCTTGGGAAAGAGGCAGATTTTGAGACCGGAGAGACCGTTCTGGTGTTGGACGAGATACAGGATTGCCCCGAGGCCCGAACCGCATTGAAATTCTTTCGGATCGACAGTCGGTACGATGTGATCGGCACCGGCTCTCTGCTCGGCGTAAAAGGCTATGGTAAGGAGCCGAAATCAGTTCCCGTAGGTTCGGAAACCGTAATTGATATGTATCCGCTAGATTTTGAGGAATTCCTGTGGGCAAACGGGATCTCCGAGCCGGTCATTAATATGTTGCAAAAAGCATTGGATACGGAAACGCCGGTGCCGGACGCATTACACAGCCGCATGAAGCAGCTCCTGCTGCAATATGCCGTCGTCGGTGGAATGCCGGATGCGGTACAGACTTTTGTGGACAGCAAGCAGATGAACGAAGTGCTGCGTATCCAGCGTGACATCGTGCGTTCTTATGATTAGCGCCTATTAGGAAAACACACTGTCAAAGGGGTTTGTAGCGGGGGTTAGCCCGCTACTGCGGTATCTTCCGTAGTGTTAATTTCAATGTACTCTGCAATCTTGTGGAGCTCGTCAGCAAATTTGAATTTCACGCTGATATTGCCGTTTTCATAGACCTTGATATAGTCCACAAGCTCAACCAAGATTTCCCGATTGAGGGCCTCAATGTTTTGATACTTCATAAAGGCTACCAGTGCGGGATGCTCGTTGTCTACATCGTTTGCCAGTTCTGCGCGTTCAGCGTTCAGCCGGGTAAGCACTGCGGAAATATCAGAAGTCTGCCGTTCATAGTCGGCTTTCATATCCCGGTATTCCTGCTGGGTGATTTCACCATCTTTCCAGTCCTGATAAAGAGATTGCTTGTAGCGTGTTATCTTTGTCAGTTCCCGCTCTTTTGCAGCTATCAGATCGTCCAGTCGGTAAGACTGGCTTTTTTTGATTGGAGCGGAATTGATCTGCGTGACGATTTCCGAGTAGGAAACAGCCAAATGTACCTGATGCTGTACAGCGAACAAAACAGCAGCCTCCAGCCGTTCATGCTTGATTGAGTGCATGGTGCAGGCTGTCCGGGAACGGTTCTTGTAGGTTGAGCAAGAATAATATACATTGTTGTTCTTGCCAACGCATCGGGTAATGGCCCGCCCGCAATCGGCACATTTCAGAAAGCCGCTGAATAAATGTACCTCACGGCCTTTCGGGGAAGTACGGGTATCACGCTGTAAGAGAGCCTGTACCTTGTCGAAAGTTTCATAGTCGATAATGGCCTCATGCGTTCCAGCCACTTCCACCCATTCCTCGCGGGGAACAGCTTCAATCTGGTGTACCTTGTAGCTTTTCACCCGGCTCCGGCCTTGGGCTAAATCCCCGGTGTAGGTCGGATTGGTAAGAATGGAGTGGATCATGCGGGCTCCCCACATAGGATCGTCATACCCTCTTGTCGAAACAGGCAAGCCCTTTTGTACCTTGTAAGCCGAGGGGCTCGGTACGCCGTGTTCGTTCAGGTACAACGCGATAGCACGTTTTGATGACCCTTGAATAAGCATTGTGAAAATGAGTTTGACATTTTCAGCAGCATCGGGATCAACAATCAGCCTGTGCTTGTCCTTTGGGTGCTTTACATAGCCGTAAGGAGCAAATGCTCCGATATACTGGCCGTTGCGCCGTTTGTAATCAAATACCTGCCGGATCTTTTTGGAAGTCTGATAGCAGTAATTATCGTTCATCACGTTTGTAATGGGAACGATGATATTTGAAACGCTGTCGGGGTTCTTGTAGCTGTCCACATTCTCAGCAAGGCTGATAAAGCGAACACCCATTTGAACAAACAGGTTGTCGATCAAACTTCCGGCATCGCTATAATTTCGTGCGAAGCGGGACAGGTCTTTTACTATAACGCAGTTGATTTTACCACTCATGACATCCGCCAAGAGCCGTTGAAAATCTTCACGGTTGGCGTCCGTTCCAGTATGACCATCATCCACATATTCCGTGATGCTTTCAAACTCGTCAATGTTGCGTCGGTAAAAATCGTTCAGTAGGTCACGCTGGTTCTTTACGCTGTTGCTATCGTCTTTTCCTTTTTTCAAATCTTCCTTTGAAAGCCGGATATAGATGCCCAGCCGCCAGCGGCTGATTGTGTAAGAGGGAGAGAAACTCTGCTGATACCCTCTGTTTTTTGCTCGTGCCATTGTTCCTCCTTCCCTATCACATTACACTTATATTATAACTCTGTCCGAGGAGGACAACAAGGATGCCTCCGCTTCGGGACACTTTGTCTCGAAGAAGCAAAACGAGCTGTAACCGAAGTTACAGCCCGCTTCTTTGCCGCAGCAGGAAATCCGTCAGCTTATCTTGGAGAGATGGCCCGCTTTCAGCAAATTCAATTTTCACGCCAACACCACCGATGCAAAAGCAGTATGGATTTTTGACAGTCTGCAAAAATCGAGTGATGCGCTCCTTTCGGGAAAGCGCATTGTCAAAGGTCATACCGCTCACATCAGGCAGGGACTCGGCAGCCACCGCGCCAATGTCAACGCTTCTCATTTGTTCAAGTTCCTGTGTAGTTAATTTCACGGTAAATCTCCTTCGCAGATTGATAGAACGCCTCTCGCTGTTTGCTGGGGAAACGCAACAGGCCAGCACCACCGGGATGCTGGCCTATTGCCTTACTCCACCTTGGGACACTTTGTCTCGAGGTTTATTATAGTTTTTGAATATTAGAGAGCGCCGCACATATTTACTTGACCTGTCCAAAGACAATCTTTATTTTCTGTGCGGCGCTCTCAACGCAAGTAAAGCGACAAGCCCGGAGGAACAGGCAGCCAGTCTGTTCAGCGCCGGATCATGGCCTTGGGCTGGCTGGGCCCATTTACAGTGCTGATGTTGTTCGCTCAATCTCTTTGGGAAGATGTCAACGCGCACCCACCGTCTGGCTCCCCGTACTTACTCAGGGTTGCCGTTATTCCCTTGCGTTAGGAAGAAAACCTCCTCTCATAAACCGAGACATTTTTTCATCAATTCCAAGTGGGTTAAGATGAAAAAATCAAAAAGTTTTTTTCATGCGTTCAAGGCCACGCTTGATCGACTGGCGAATAGACTCCTCATGTACGCCCTCGGCCTTGGCAATTTCTTTAATCGACTTGCCAAGAATAATATGTGCGTCAATTCTGCGGCCCTGGATCTCCGGCAGAGAATTGAGAGCGTTCCACAGACGAAGAAAGGTTTCCATCCGTTCAAGGAGCTCCTGCGGGGTCGGCTCATGCAGGCAAGCGGAATACTCAATCCCGTCATCGCAGTCCAAAGAATACTGCGCCTTGTGCCGGGAGAGCCGCCGCTGGTAGGCCATCTCATAGCGGGCATCGGCCTTGAATACTTCGGCCACCTCGTCAGAAACTTCGATAAGCTGATCCTGCGTGTACCAATAATAAAAATCTTTCAAATTGATAGTAGTCATCGTAAAATCCTCCATTTCAGTTTGTTCGGGGTTGGTCGGAAACGAAATGGAGCAACGGCGGAGAACGGCACCGCACCTCGGGACACTTTGTCTCGAAGTCTGGAAAGCAAAATGCGCCTGTGCGACACAAGGCCGCACAAGCGCACGAAAAAGTATTATCGGTTATGTACTGTTTAATTTCATGTTCAAAACCGGACTGCTCCGACGGAGGGGCTACGCTTTTTTTAATTGGTGCAGATCATGGATACTGCGAAATAAAAAGAAGGACACGGAAAAATAACCTCCAATCGGCTACCGTGTCCCTGCAAGTCGTCATAGGATTGTGTAA